>Ga0136846_1241385_pt1 | contig 14102 bp, 14 predicted proteins | sample HopSoiMetagenom2_FD_96841 | JGI IMG/M metagenome (GOLD analysis project Ga0136846, IMG submission 96841) | Grasslands soil microbial communities from Hopland, California, USA - 2 Assembly 2016 (version 4) | ecosystem: Environmental > Terrestrial > Soil > Grasslands | place: USA: Hopland...
GCTTCGACGTGACCAAGGGCGGCGGTGGCTTCGGCAGCGCCTCGCCGGGCGGCTTCGGGAAGATGGTCGCCATGCCCAGCCCGGATGCCTTCTTCGACCCGGAGCCCCGGCTCGAGCTCATGAAGGAGATGGGCATCGACCGCACGCTGCTCTGGCCGACCCTCGCCAGCGCGCTCGAGGAGCGCATGGCCGACGACCCCGACGCGGTCGTCGTGGTGGTCCACGCGCTCAACGAGTGGATGCACGAGCACTGGAGCTACGTGTACTCCGACGCGATCTACTCCACGCCGATCATCAGCCTCGCGGCGGGCCCGGAGCGCGGCATCGAAGAGCTCGAGTACATCCACGAGCGCGGGGCCAAGATCTTCCTGATCCGCGTGGCGCCTGTGCCCACGTGGAAGGGCCGCAAGTCGTTCGCGCTCCCCGAGTTCGACCCGTTCTGGCAGCGCGTGCAGGAGCTCGACCTCGTCGTGGGCATGCACTCCGGCGACTCCGGCTACACGCGCTACACCAACGAGTGGGAAGGCCTCGGCGATCGCGAGATGACGATCACCGCGAAGACCAAGCGGTCGAACCCGGCGTTCCTCGCGCTGTCGTCGGAGAAGGACAACCTCGTCGACGCCATGGCGTCGATCATCGGTCACGGCCTGGCGACGCGCTTCCCCGAGCTGCGCTTCATGCCGGTCGAGTTCGGCAGCGCTTGGATCCGGCCGTTCTACCGGAAGCTGCAGCGCGTCTACGACCAGAGCGCGCTGCTCTTCGACGAGAACCCGGTCGAGGTGTTCAACCGGAGCGTGTGGGTCCACGCCTTCCACGAGGCTGACCCGAAGGGCCTCATCGACCTCGGCATCCCTGCCGACCACATCATGTTCGGCTCCGACTTCCCGCACCCCGAGGGCATGGCGGACTCGCTCGCCTACGCCGAGGTCGTGAAGGACCTGCCCTTCGAGGACCAGGCGCTCATCATGGGCGGCGCGCTCGAGCGGGCGATGAAGGTCGGCTCGCACGCCTGACGGGAGCCCGACGGCATGAGCAACGACGACGAGTTCATCGACGCCGCCCCGACCGACTACCTCGAGCCGGGCGAGACCGCGACCGTCGACGTCGGCGGCGTGCCCGTGACCCTCGCGAACGCCGACGGGACCTGGTGCGCGTTCGAGAGCATGTGTCCGCACCAGGCCACGCCGCTCGGCGGGCTGTCACTGATGCGCAACATCCTGCTGCGCTGCCCCGAACACGGCTCGGTGTTCGACGTCACGACGGGCAACTGCGTGCTCGCCTCCGACGACGGATGGTCCGGTCCGCTCCGTACCTTTCGCACACAGGTGGTCGACGACGTGGTGCAGGTCTCGCTGCAGTGACGTCATCGCTCGCACACGATTCCCGACGACAAGGACGACGCTTCCGTGACGATCACCAGTGACAGCGAGATCTACTACGACCCCTTCAACAAGGAGATCGACAAGGATCCGCACCCGCTGTGGAAGCGGATGCGCGACGAAGCGCCGCTGTACCGCAACGAGAAGTACGACTTCTACGCGCTCAGCCGGTACGACGACGTCGAGAAGGCGCTGGTCGACTGGGACACCTATCGCTCGGGGAAGGGCTCCACGCTCGAGACGATCATGGCCGGGATGGAGATCCCGCCCGGGCTGATCCTCATGGAGGACCCGCCGGTCCACGACGTGCATCGCGGCCTGATGTCGCGCGTGTTCACGCCCCGGGCGATGAACGCGATCGAGCCGGAGATGCGCGAGTTCCGCGCCCGCGCCCTCGACCCGCTCGACGAGGCCGGCCGCTTCGACTTCATCGCCGACCTCGGCGCGGTGATGCCGATGCTCACCATCGGCATGCTGCTCGGGATCCCGGAGGAGGACCAGGTCGCGATCCGGGACCGGATCGACGAGGGGCTACGGCTCGACGACGACACCGAGGTGCCGACCGGCGACCTCGCGCTCGCCGGGTCCGAGCTGTTCGCCGACTACATCGACTGGCGGGCCGAGCACCCTTCCGACGACCTCATGACCCAGCTGCTCAACGCCGAGTTCGAGGACGAGACCGGGACGACACGCCGGCTGACCCGGATGGAGGTCCTCATCTACGTGATGCTCCTCGCCGGCGCAGGCAACGAGACCACCACGCGGCTGATCGGCTGGACCGGGAAGCTGCTCGCCGAGCACCCCGACCAGCGGTGTGAGCTGGCCGCCGACCGCTCGCTCGTGCCCCAGGCGATCGAGGAGATCCTGCGCTACGAGGCACCGTCGCCGGTGCAGGCGCGGACCGTCAACCACGACGTCGAGTACTACGGCCGAACCGTGAGCGAGGGCAGCGTGATGGTGCTCCTCAACGGTTCGGGCAACCGCGACGATCGACACTTCGCCGACGGCGACTGCTTCGACATCCACCGGAGCATCGACCATCACCTCAGCTTCGGGTACGGGCTCCACTTCTGCCTCGGTGCCGCGCTCGCACGTCTCGAGGGCCGGGTCGCGCTCGACGAGGTCCTCAAGCGCTGGGCCGATTGGGACGTCGACTGGGAGAACGCCAAGCAGGCGCACACCCCGACCGTGCGGGGCTGGGAGCGCCTGCCCGTGGTCACCGCGGGGTGAACGTCTGATCGAGGGCCGCGCTCACGCCGCCATCGACGAGGATGTCGGCGCCGGTGAGGAACCCCGCGGAGTCGGAGACGAGGAACGCGACCAGGTCGGCGATCTCGTTCGGCGCGCCCATGCGGTGCATTGGCGTGTGGTCGAGCATCACCTGCATCATCGGCTGCCGCTCGAGCTCCCGGCGCGTCATCGGCGTGTTGATGATGCCCGGTGACACCGACAGCAGCCGGGCGCCCCGTGCCCCCCACGCGGCCGCCTCGCGGCGCACGAGACGGATCACCCCCCGCTTCGCCCACCCGTAGGCCTCGCCGCTGCCGGTGTCGGTGTCCCAGCGGCCGCCGAGCGCCGCCTCGAGACGGGCGCGGAGGTCGGGCGCCAGCGGGTCGTCGAGGATCGCGTCGAGGACCGGATCGCCCTCTGGGGTCACGCCCATGTGGGCGCTGTTCGACGCCCAGCACACCGCGACGGTGCCTGGCTCCGCGAGCGGCAGCATCGCCTGCAGGATGCGTGCGGTCCCGACGAGATCGACCCGGACCATCGGCCACCACTCGCCCATGGTCGGCGAGATGCCGGCCGCGTGCGCGAGCGTGCGGAACCGGCCGAGGTCTCGGACGTGCTCGGCGAGCCGTGCGAGCGCCTCGGGATCGGCGACGTCGGCGACGGCGGTCTGCACCCACTCGGGCCCGGCGGCGTACTCCGCGAGGTCGGCGCGCACCGCCTCCAACTTGGTGTCGTCGAGGTCGACGAGCAGCATGGTCTCGCCGGGGCGGAGGAGGCGCCGGGCCACTGCGAGCCCCATCCCGCTGGCCGCGCCCGTCACGATCGTCACACCCGCCCGTGGTCCTGTCGTGTCGCTCACGTGTCCGCGCTCCTTCGTGTGGTGGTTCGAAACCGTGGACGGGCGCTACGTGCGCGCCTGCGCCTCGTGCATGCGCTCCGCGCGTGGCGTGACGGGACCAGGCTCGAGATCCTCGTCCACGCCGAGCGCAGCGAGCGCCGGGCGCGTGAACACGTCGACCGCGTCGCCCATGGAGGCGAAGCGCAGGTCGTCGGTGACGCCGGCGTCGAACAGCATCGCCGCCACCAACATGATGACGACCATCTTGAACCCCTGGAAGGCGCGGTACCACTCGCGGTGCACAACGTCGATGCCGGTCAACGCTTCGTACCGCGCGACGAGCTCGTCGGTCGTCAGGGCTCCGCGTCGGTTCGTGAACGAACCCGGTGTCGTCCAGTTCACCTCGGCCCATCCGATGTCGGCGAGCGGATCACCCACCGCGGTGAGCTCCCAGTCGAACACCGCGTTGACCCGGTCGTCGACGAACGCGAAGTTGCCGGGCTTGGGATCGCCGTGGACGAGGGTGACGGTGCGCGACTGCGGCGGTTGCTGCGCGCGCAGCTCCGACAGGAGGCGTTCGAGCGCGGGCAGCGTCGCCCGCTGCACACGGTGCATCTCCGCCGCCCAGTGCTCGAGCTCCCGATCGAGGAAGCCGTGCCCGTCACCCAGGAAGCCGAGGCCCGCGCGCTCGCGGTCGACCAGGTGGATGGCGGCGATCTGCTCGACGATCCCCCTCGACATGTTGCGCAACCGCTCCGGCGACGCTTCGAGCTCCGGTGGGACGGTGCGTTCGTAGACCGTGCCCTCGAGGCGTTCCATCACGTAGAACTCGCGGCCGAGCACCTCGCCCGACGCCTCGTGCCAGAAGACGCGGGGCGACCGCACGGGCGTCGGCTCCAGCGCGCGCAGGATGGCGTACTGGCGGCCGAGGTCGTACGGCTCGAGCAGTCCCGGGACCGGTGGGCGGAGCCGCAGCACCAGGTCGCGCACCTGCTCGCGGTCGCCGTCGCGCCACCCGAGGGTCACGAGCAGGGTCTCGGCGGAGTGGCCCACGGCGACCTGGTCGACGCCGTCGACACGGACGTGCCCGGCGCCGGCGGGGAGCTGCGTGGAGAACCACCCGTTGAGGCGGGAGCGCAGTTCCTCCGCGGTGAGATCCAAGTCCGGCTCCGTGCTCGTGGCCCGTGCGTGCCGCGGAAGCGCGCGGATCGTAGCGCCGGCCTTCCCGGTTCGTGGACGAGCCGCTCGACCTGCAAGAATGCTTGCTCCCCTCCCCCCGCCACCAGTCATGGATTTGATTGCGATGACCACCTTCGAAGATGCCCGGGACCGCGTCGCGCCCTCTCGCACGCACCCCGTGCGCACCCATCCGGTGAGCGAGCTGCTGTCCCGCTACTTCGCCATGACCGCCCCCGGCCGGCCGCGGAGCGCCGCCATGGTTCCGGCCGAACGCCCGCGCCCGGTTCGGGCCGAGGAGCTCTGGGACGCGCTGGGCGACTTCGCCTAGCGGTCGACCATGACCCAGCCGCGCACCGTGCTCGTGACCGGCGGTGCCGGGTACATCGGCAGCCACACGTGCGTGACGCTGCTCGAGGCCGGTCTCCGGGTCGTGGTGCTCGACAACCTCGACAACAGCAGCGCGGTCGCCATCGATCGCGTGCGCGAGCTGGTGCCCGAGGCCGCGGCGATGCTCGAGCTCGTCGAGGGCGACATCCGCGACCCGAGCGACCTCGACCGCGCGTTCGCCGCCGGTGAGATCACGGCGGTCGTCCACTTCGCCGGCCGCAAGGCGGTCGGTGAGTCCGTGGCCGAGCCGCTCCGCTACTACGAGCACAACGTCGCCGGGACCGTGCAGCTCCTCCGGGCGATGGAGCGCTTCGACGTCCGCGACCTCGTGTTCTCGTCGTCGTGCACCGTCTACGGCGAGCCCTCCACGATGCCGATCACCGAGGACACGCCGCTCGGGGCGACCAGCCCGTACGGGCGCACCAAGCTCCACATCGAGGAGATGCTCCGCGATGTCGCCGCCACCGGCGGGTGGCGGATCGTGCTGCTGCGCTACTTCAACCCCGTGGGCGCGCACCCGAGTGGGCGCATCGGGGAGGACCCGGTCGGCATCCCCAACAACCTGATGCCGTACCTCATGCAGGTCGCCATCGGCCGTCGCGACCACCTCACCGTGTTCGGGGACGACTACCCCACCCCCGACGGCACCGCGATCCGCGACTACCTCCACGTGGTCGACCTGGCCGAGGGCCATCTCGCCGCGCTCGACCGGATCGACCGTGTCGACGGCGCGGTGGCGGTGAACCTCGGGACCGGCACGGGCTCCTCGGTGCTCGAGGTGATCCATGCCGCGGAGGAGGCCACCGGGCGCGCTATCCCCCACGAGATCGGACCGCGTCGCGCCGGTGACGTGGTGGCGGTGTGGGCCGACGCCACGCGGGCGTCGACCCTGCTCGGCTGGTCGGCGTCACGGACCCTCGCCGAGATGTGCGCCGACCACTGGCGCTGGCAGGCGGCCAATCCCGACGGCTACCGGGCGAGCTGAACGCGCGTCAGGCCTCGCCGCCGCCGCGGCCGCTCAGCTTGGCGACCGCTTCACGAGCCTCACGGTCGGTCGCCCAGTCGAAGCCCTCGGGGAGCGCGTGGTACCGGGCGGCGGCCTCGGCGAGGACGGCGCGCCGCACGCGCACGTTCTGGCGGACGGCTCCTTGCGGGTTCTGGAGGATCTGACGCGCCAGCTCCTCCGCCGCGTCGACGTGCCGGCCGTCGTCGACGAGGCGGGTGACGAAGCCGGCGTCCCAGGCCTCCGCCGCCGAGAACCGGCGACCGGTCATGGCCACCTCGCAGGCGAACGCGGCGTGCCCGAGCCGCGGGATGATCGTGGCGGTCGGCAGCCCCAGCTTGATCTCCGTCACCTCGAACGTGGCGTTCCGCGCCGCGATCAGGTGGTCGCAGTACAACGCCGTACCCAGCGCGTGGCCGAGGCAGTAGCCGTGCACCGCGGCGATCACCGGCTTCCAGTTCACGCACTCGGTGAACGCCTCGCCCTCGGTCGTCCTCCCACCCGTCGAGCCCTCGTCCATGGAGCGCTGGAGGCGGTCGTTCACGTCGCCGCCGCTCGAGAACGACGCGCCCTGCCCGAACAGGATGCCGAGCTGCGCATCGTCATCGGCGTCGAGGCGCCGCAGCGCCTCGACCAGCGCGGCGAGGTCCTCGTCGCGCAACGCGTTGTGCTTCTCCGGTCGGTTGAAGGACAGGTAGGCGATGTGGTCTCGGACCTCGTACCCGACGGTCATGCATCCCCCGACGCGCTCTTGCCGAGCATCCGGCTGAGGTTGGCGCGGAACGCGGGCTCGTCGAACGACGCCGTCTCGTCGGCCAGCGCCGACGTGAGGACGGCATCGACCGCGTCCTTCACGGTCTGGTTCAGCAGCCGCTTCGTGTCCCGCACCGCCTGCGGGGGGAGACCGGCGATCCGGTCCGCGAGCTCGAGCGCCGCATCGACCGAGCTTCCCTTCGGCACGACGCGGTTGGCGATGCCGATGCGCACCGCCTCCTCGGCGGGGAGGCGATCTCCCAAGAGGATGTACTCCTTGGCGCGGAGGAGGCCGGTGAGCAGCGGCCACATCAGACCGCCACCGTCCGCGGCGACGAGGCCCAGCATCACGTGGGGGTCGGAGAAGTACGCGTGCTCTTCGATCAGCACGATGTCGCTCATCGAGGCCAGGCTGCACCCGAGGCCCACGGCCGGCCCGTTGACCGCGGCGATGATCGGGACCGAGAGGGCCGTCATCCCACGGACGATCGCCGCCGCTTCGTCCATGATCGCGGTGCGCAGGGCGACGTCTTCCGTCATCCGCTCCAACAGGTTGAGATCACCACCGCCGCAGAACGCGCGACCGGCACCGGTGATGACGACGGCGCGGATCCCGTCGTCCTCGGCGAGCTCGTGCCAGACGCGCGACAGGGCGCCGTGCAGCGGCTCGTTCGCCGCGTTGAGCGCATCGGGCCGATTGAGCACCAGGAGCCGGACCGCACCTCGCTCCTCGACGACGAGCTCGTCCTGCGTCGCGTCGTTCACCGTCATGGTCCTTCTCGCTCTCGGGTGGGGGTGAAGCGGATCCGGATGGCGTCGTACGCACGGGCGAACGTGGCCGGCAGGATCTCGGGTTCGTCGGGATCGACGAGCTCCCAGTCGGGGATCCGTCGCAGCAGCTCCTCGAACATGACGCGGATCTCGAGCCGCGCCACGTGCGCGCCGAGGCAGAAGTGCGTCCCGAAGCCGAATGCCACGTGCCGCGCGTGACGCGCCACGTCGAGGACGTCGGGCGCGTCGAACGCGCGCGGGTCGCGGTTCGCCGCTCCGTAGAGCAACAGCAGCTCGTCGCCCTCGTGCAGCTGCCGGCCATGCAGCTCGTGGTCGACGGTCGCGGTCCGGCGCATGTTCAGCACCGGCGTGACCCAACGGATGAACTCCTCGACCGCAGTCGTCGACAGCAGCTCCGGGTGTTCGAGGAGCACGCGCCGCTGGTCGGGCTGGAGCGCGAGCTCGCGGATCATCGTCCCGATCACGGTGCGGGTGGTCTCGGCACCGCCGTTGAGCACGAGGATCGTCTCGTCGAGGACGTGGCCGGTGTCCCATCCGTCGGTGGTGGCCCAGACGGAGATGAGGTCGTCACGCGGCTCGGTCCGCCGGGCCTCGACGATCGGGATCGTCGCCTCGAAGAAGTCCTGGATCACCGGTCCGAGGTCCGGGTGCGACTCGTGCGGCGGGCCGTCGGGCGACGTCTGACCGGCCAGGAGCATGATCTGCTCCGACCAGTGCCGGACCCGCTCCCAGAGCTCACGCGGGTAGCCCAACAGGTCGCCGATCACGATCGCCGGGAGGCGCGACGCGATGGCCTCGATGGCTTCGCACTCCCCGCGCGGCGCGACGTCGTCGAGGATCTCGCGGCAGATGGCGCGCACGTGATCCTCGTGGTTGCGGACGGCGCCGGGCGTGAACCGGCGCGACACCAGGTTCCGTTGCCCCTGGTGCTCGGGGTCGTCCATGTTGATGATCGACCGGTCATCGCGCTGGTCGAGGTGCGGGCGCGACCCGCGGAACGAGGAGTACCGAGCGCCGTCGACCTCCACCGCGATGATGTCGTCGTACCTTGAGATCACCCAGAGCTTCTGCACCGGATCCCAGAAGACCGGTGCTTCGTCGCGCAACCAGCGGTACGCGTCCCACGGGTCGACGTAGAACGCCGGGTCGAGGACGTTGACCCGCGGCGTCGCCGCGACGTCGGTCGTCACGAGTGCGCGACCTTGCGGTCGGAGTCGGCGGTGAGGCCGAGCTCCGGCCACTCGCCGTAGATGAGGCTCTCCATGATCCCGTAGCCCTCGGCGTCGCCCTCACGCACGCAGATGGGCGTGTCGCGGAGCTGCCCCAAGAGGCCGAGGTGCTCGTCGTCCCAGCAGTCGCGGATGTGCTCGCCGTCGAGATGGAGCGGCCCGAGCCACGAACCGTGGATGTGGCCGTTCCACGAGCCGTAGCCGGCCGTCTTCAGGAAGAAGCCGGACTCCCCCAGCGCCTCCACGTGGATCACCCGCGTGTCGCCGGTCTCCATCAGGAGGTGCAGCTCGCCCCGGCGGACGAAGCGGGTGCGCGGGTCGTACTCCATGCGCGGCTCGACCGAGCGCACGCGGGTCTGGGTGCCGTCGGGCTCGTTGACGTACGCCGACGCGGTGTTCCACTGGCCGGCGAGGAAGATCGCGGTCTCGTAGTACGAGCCGTCGGGGCGCCGGAAGAACGACGGCGTCCACTTCATGATCGCCTTCCCGCTCTGGCGCGCGGTGCCGCCCGGCGGGCTGCCCGCGATGAGGTCCCCGGGCGGCGATCCCACGCCTTGACGGATTCCCCACGAGTGGTCGCGGAACCCGAAGGCGTCGCCTGCGCGCAGCGTGCGCGTCACGCCGTCGACCGTGATGGAGCCGGTCACCCAACCGCCCTGGTGGTAGCGCACGACGTTCACGTCGATCCGACCGGTCGCCGGGTTCCGGGAGACGTTGCGGTCCTCGAAGAACGGGGGTGTGACGCCGGAGAGCTCGAGGTCGAAGGAGATCGGCTGGACGTCGTTGGGCTCGAGCCGCACGCGGACGCGCCCCAGCGGTTCGAGGACCGCGTAGGCGAGGGGCCCGATCTCGACGTCCTCGGGCGCGCTGCGCAGCTCACGACTCCCGCGGACGGTCCACTGCTCCCGGCGGCGCGACACGCCTCCGAAGCCGTCGATGATCCCCCGGTTGTGGTACTTGCCCATCCCGAAGTCGACCTGGATGGCGCCGTCGGTGGTCGCGATCGACGTCCACAGCTTCTCGGTCCAGGCGTGGTCGGACTCCGAGACGACGGCGAACGTGTCGACGATCTGGTGGTGCAAGCCCTCGTCGGCGGCGCGCAGCGGACCGATGTCGTGGATCGCCATGCCTCGTTCCTCCGTCGGACTCGACGGAGGAAGGGTACGCAAAGCACCGGCGTTGCGCCGGGACACGCGTCGTGGGAGCCTGGCCGATTCGAGGGGGAGAGCATCGTATGCGCAGGCCCATCGCCGTGTTCGGATTCGCCGCGGTCATTCTCGTCATGCTGGCCGCTCCTGCCGCGGCGGCGCGTGACGGCGCGCTCCGGAGCGACCGACGCATCAGCATCAGCGGCAGCATCGTGGTGGCGTCGGGCGAGGTGGTGGACGGTCCGGTGGTGTCCTTCGACGGTCCGGTCACGGTCAACGGCACCGTGGACGACGGTGTCTTCGTCGGCGACGGACGGCTCACCATCCGCGGGCACGTCACCGGCAGCGTGCTCGTGGTGCACGGCGACGTGCTGATCACCGGCCGAGTCGACGACGACGTCGTCGCCCTCGACGGTCGCATCACGACCCGCGCGGGCGCGCGAGTGGATGGAGACGTCCGATCACGTCGAGCGCCGGACGTCGCGCCCGGCACGGTGACGGGTGAGGTGAAGAAGCTCAACATCCAGAACCTGTTCGGCGGCGTCCTCGTCGTGTTCCTGATCTATCTCTGGATCGCGGTCACGGTGTGCGTGGCGCTGCTCGGCTTCCTCTTCGTGCTGCTGTTCCCGCGGGCCGCCGACGCGACCGTGGCGGCGGGACGCAAATTCTGGCCGACCGTCGGCTGGGGTGCGCTCGTCGGCATCGTGGGCCCGTTCCTCGCCCTGCTCGTGCTCGTCACGATCATCGGGATCCCGTTCGGCCTCGGGATGCTCTCGGCGCTGAACGTGCTCGCGCCCCTCGGCTATGTCGCCAGCTCGCTCATCCTCGGGCGCCTCATGGTCAAGGGCACGAGCACCGGCGCGCGCATCGGCGCGTTCTTCGCCGGGTTCGGGATCCTGCGCGCGGTCGCGTTGATCCCCGGCATCGGCGTCATCGCGTGGTTCCTCGTGTGCATCTACGGCGTGGGCGCGCTCACGCAGGCCGCATGGCGGGCGGGGCACGGCGCTCCCGGCGTGCCTCCATCCGAACCCGAGCGGGAGCCGGCGCCGCTCTCGCCCGGCGCGCCGCCGGAGGAGGAGAGCGCCCCGGTCACGTAGCCGCGAGCGGGCGCCCGAGATGCCTCGGGTTCGCGACCGCGAGGCGGTCGCGGACGACGAGGGCGAGCGTCGCCCAGTCGTCGCCGTTCCGCTCGACGTGCGCCTGGCCGAGCTCACGCACGACGATGTCGAGCGCGGTGCTCGCCACCCGAGCCTGGTACCGGAGCCCATGGTCGTCGCCCGCGGTCACGTCGTCGGCGAGGAAGCTGCGCACGGCTTCGAGCAGCTCGCGGGCGGTCGGTCGTCCGTACGGCCTGATGTCGTCGGGTCGTCGCGGGGCCGCGGGCGCGGCGAGCGCGGCGTCGCAGGCCTCGGGCGCGAGGAGCTCGATGAGGTCCCATTCCTGCTCGGCCACGCGCCGACCGACGGTGGCGAGCTCCACCGAGCGGACGCGGCCCGACAGGTGGAAGTCGGCCTGGAGCATGCAGCCGATGCCCCAGGTGAGCGTCTTGGCGACCGACCACCAGCGCAGCGCGTGGCGGTCCACCGGGCGGCCGCCCGCGTCCTCGTACGCGTCGACGAGCTCGTCGACCGTGCCGAGCCCGCCGACCTCGAGCGGCGCGCCGAACCGCCAGGCCTTCAGGCACAGCCAGGCGAGGTCTTCGAGAGGGTCGCCCCGGTGGATCAGCTCCCAGTCGATGACCGCCTCGAGACCCGACGGGCCCACGATGACGTTCCCCAACCGGAGGTCACCGTGGATGAGCGCGTCCGCCGCGTGCGGTGGCCGGTGCGACGACAGCCACTCGTGGGCGCGCTCGAAGGTGGCGCTCTCGTCGTCGAGGCGGCGGTACTTCTCCCAGATCGGTCCGATCGGGTCGGGAGCCTCCACGCCGGGCACCTGAGCCGGGTCGAGCGCATGGAGACCGGCGAGGAACCGAGCGAGGTCGCCCACGAGCACGTCGCGCGCCCGGGCGAACTCGTCGTCGCGGAGGATGCGGCGCGCGATCGTCTCGCCCGGGACGCGCCGCATCACCAGACCGGTCGTGCCCAGGAGGGTGCCGTCGTCGTCGGCCAGCACCTCGGGCACTCGGAGCCCGGCACGGGCGCACGCCCGCATCGCGTCGGCCTCTCGGCGCATGACGCCGGGCGCGCTCGGGCGCCCCGGCGGATCGCGCCGCAGGATGAGCTCCTGACCGTTGGCGGTGAACGCCCACGTCTCGCGCGACGCGCCACCGGTGAGCCGTTGCAACCCCGCGATCTCGACCGGCGCGCCGAGCGTGTGCTCGAGCGCGTCGGCGAGCCCGTCAGCTGCCGGCGGCGATTCCGACGGGAACGCCATCGACGACCTGGTCGAGGTACTCCGAGAGGCCCGCGCCCTGGCGGCCGTCACACCACCACCGCGTCATGCCTTCGGTGAGTCGCGTCACCTTGCCGTCGCGTCGGTTGCGCAACGGGATGCTGGACCAGACGTCGCCGTGCAGCTCGTAGACCTCGTCGTCGGTGGTCACGACGACGTCGTTGCGGGCCACGAACCACTCCTCGTCGTACTCGGATGTCAGCCCGATGTCGCGCACGGGCACCACCCGCGCGTCGCCGTAGCGCTCGAGGTCGAAGACCCAGCCGCTCACGTTGCGACGTTCCTCGTCGCGCTCGCCCCGCAGCGTGCATGCGATGCCGAGGCGACCGAAGCTGGCGGTGATCCAGCGGTACCACCAGATGCTCTGCCACACGCGTGGGCCCCACGAGTGGTCGCGCAAGCCGAACCCGTCGACGAGGTCGAACTGCTCGTCGCCGACGCGCACGACGCCGGCGATCGCCATCTGCTGCTCGGTGTGACCCCGCGCGAACTCGTGAGAGGACCCGGCCGGCGGCTGCTCGCCGTGGTCCCACTCCGGCTCACCGCCCGACGGCTGGGCGACCGCGGTGATCCGGAGATCGACGTTGCACGGCTCGTGCGGGTCCTTGGCGAACGCCGTGCCCGGGTCGGCCATCTCGCGCGGGTCGGCGAGCAGGCACACCACGCCGTCGTACGTGACGTGGTGCTCCTCGTAGGGCGCCACCACCTCGAAGCGCAGACCGCCGGCGTCGTGGGCGTGATGACCTTCGATGCGCGGTCGCTTGAACATGAACCCGACCCGTCCGTCCGGCAGGTACAGGCACACCGTCATCTCCGCGTAGCCCTCGTTCGGGCGGTTCCCCATGCGGACCCAGCCGCCGAGTCCGGGGCCCGGATCGAAGAAGTTGTAGTAGCGGATCTCGTTGTAGTTCGGGTCCGCGTCGGGCGCGTGGAAGTAGTCGTCTCCGGGTTCCAGCCGCATGCGCATGACGCCCAACCGTAGACAATGCGCGCACTGCGCACTCGGCGTTGCTCCGTCACAGGATTCGCGACAGGCTGCCGCCCATGTCTCACTACGTCATCACCATCGACGGACCTCCGCGCCGACTGCCCGATCGCGACGGTTCGGAGCGTCACTTGCTGGTCAAGGGCGACGACGGCGCTCAGCGGCCGGTGACCGTCGTCCTCGACGCGCAGGGCGGCGGCGCGGCGACGGACGAGGACGCGACCTGGCGCGCGGCGATCTTCTACGCCGTGGAGGAGGTCGAGATCGCCCTGCGCGGCGAGAACTGGGGCGTCCACCTCGAGGGCGGCCCGTCGTTCGTCGTGACGGCCACGCAGCCCGAGATCTCGCGCTTCGTGGGTGATCACACCGCCGGCGTTCCCCTCGACGACGGTGCCGTCGTCGGAGAGTTCGGCCTCTGAGCGCGCGTCCGCGTCGGAGTGCTCGGAGAACGAGCCCGGGATGCCGGCCGGCATGGGCGGGTTCTCGACCCACACCAGCACCGCGCCGAGTCATCGGGACGCGCCCGGGAGCAGCGCCTGCACCGCCTCGATGGAGTCGGCGGCGTCGGCCGTCTTGTCGTCGCGGTAGCGGCGGACGCGCGCGAAGCGCAACGCGACGCCACCCGGGTAGCGGCTCGATGCCTGCACCCCGTCGAGCGCCACCTCGACCACCAGTTCGGGGCGAACGTGGACGGTGATCCCGTCGCGACCGATCTCACGGGCCAGCAGCTCGCCCGTCTGCCACTCCAGCATCGCGTCGGTCAGCCCCTTGAACGTCTTGCCCAC
>Ga0136846_1231588_pt1 | contig 14100 bp, 11 predicted proteins | sample HopSoiMetagenom2_FD_96841 | JGI IMG/M metagenome (GOLD analysis project Ga0136846, IMG submission 96841) | Grasslands soil microbial communities from Hopland, California, USA - 2 Assembly 2016 (version 4) | ecosystem: Environmental > Terrestrial > Soil > Grasslands | place: USA: Hopland...
GGAGCGCCGTGTAACGGGTTACACAATGCGACGGGCAACGCGGCAGCGCGCCCGCCAATGGCGTCAGCGGGTATGTTCTTTCCCGGAAGTCGCCTTATCTCCAGCTCCTTGAAACGAGCTGATTGCGATGTTGTTACTGCTCGCGCTTGGCTTTGAGCTTTCGTTTGATTTCGGCGAGTATTTCATTAGCAGCTTGCTCACCCGCCAAAATCGCAAGGTTGCGGCCGTTGAAATCATTGCCTTTCATGGTGCCGAGCTTCGGGTTGATCACACTATCCGCACCCTTCAGTTCTTGGCGATTGATGCTCTGTCCCATGATGGCAAAGGTTTGCAGCAACACATCCAAAGAACTCGATGCGGTTTGCACATCCGGCTGCGAGGAAATATCGACGGCAATGACGAAATCCGCCCCCATCTCGCGCGCGAAATGTACCGGTACCGGCGACACCAAGCCACCATCGACATAACGGCGATCGCCAATCTTGACTGGCTGAAAAACACTCGGCACGGCGGAAGAGGCGCGCACCGCAAGCCCGGTGTCACCCTGTTGAAATAATATCGGCGCACCGCTATTCAGATCGGTCGCAACTGCGCCAAATCGTATTTTCAGCTTCTCAAGCGGCACGTGATTGACGGTTCGATTGACGTAATTTTGCAGCGCTTCACCCTTCAATACGCCGCTCGCTTTGGCAAACAGCGGCACCGACCAATCTGAAATCGCAGCTTCATCCATATCGAGCGCCAACTTGTGCAACGCGTAGCCATTATTGCCCGCTGCATACAATGCGCCAACCAAGCTTCCGGCACTGGTGCCGACCACGATATCAGGCATGATGCCTTGTAACTCCAGCACCTTGATGACGCCAATATGTGCAAAGCCGCGTGCGGCACCACCTCCCAATGCAAGACCGATTTTGATCGGGCGTAGCGGCTTGGGCTGCGGCGTAACAATCGGGAGAGTGGGCGCTGAAATTGATGGGGCAGTTGTACTGCAACCGGTCAACATGCTCGCTGCTGAAATAACGCAAACCGACAATAAACGCATAAGGGGCATGAGATATCAGAGTTACGGCATCCCGCGATGCCGCATAAGACGGCAAAATGATATCGTCCTGATCGTGCCGTAAACGATATTGATTTAGCCTTTAAGTCATTCGAATGCGCCCGATTGATACTCGAACGCTTGTGGCCGCATGAATATACGAACCGAATTGAATTGTAGCTTATGTTGCGTCCAGCAAAATCGGCAATAGTTCGATTTCATATGCAAAGCAAGGCTGCGCCGCCGAGATGCACTCCTGCAAACGTTCCAAAAAAACATTCGCTTAAGGAAACTTCACAGTAAACGTGCTGCCCTTGTCAGGTTCAGAGTCCACCGTCAGAGTCGCGCCATGGCGTAACAATACATGTTTGACGATTGCAAGGCCCAAGCCGGTACCTCGGGTCTCTCTCGATCTGCTTTTGTCTACTCGGTAAAAACGCTCTGTCAGGCGCACGATGTGTTCGGCGCCGATGCCGATACCGGTGTCTTGCACGGAAAACTGCGGCCCCGACGGCTTCATTTTCCATGCGAGCCTGATTTCGCCACCTGCCGGCGTATAGCGTACCGCATTCGATACCAGGTTGCTAAACGCACTTCTCAACTCTTCGGTGCCACCCTTGATGTCGGGGCCATCTATCGTTACGGAAATCTTGTGTTTGCCTGCAGACAAGGCATTGGCTTCCCGCAGTATCTGGTCCAGCAAGCTGTGGATATTGACCCGTTCCGGGCGCAGAGGGTAATCGATCGATTCCAGCCGAGTCAACGTCAACATGTCTTCGACCAGATTTTGCATGCGTTTTCCTTGCTCGTTCATCAGCTTCAAATGCGCCATGCGCGTTTGCTGATCGAGGTTCGGCTGGTTATAGGCAATTTCAAGAAAGCCGTTGATCACAGTCAGCGGCGTACGTAACTCATGCGATGCATTGGCGATGAAATCGCGTCGCATCATTTCTATTCGTTCTGATTCCGTCGCGTCATGCGTGACCAGAATTTGGCGACGGTTTTCAAAGGGAATGATTTGCACAATCAGCTTGCGCTCCCGCAGCGACAGCGTGAGCGGTTGTTCATAGCGCCCCAGGATGATGTAATCCATGAAGTCCGGGTTGCGAATCAGATTGGTAACGCGCATCCCCTTGTCGCGGTCATTCTTTAGCCCCAGGTGTTTTTCGGCGGCCGGATTGCACCACTCCAGAAAAAGCACATCGTCCATGATGACGACGCCATCCGGCAACAAACTCATCGCTTGCCTGAAGCGAGCCAGCCATTCGGTCAGTTCGGCGCGATTTTTTTCATCGTCGCGACGCAGTCTGTAGAGTCGCGCAAAAATATCGGTCCACGCCCCCCACCCGTCGGGTAATTTGCTGCTGTCGGGGTTGTCGAGCCACCCCCACAAGCGGTACAAATAAAGTATCTGCACCACGACCAGAAATGCCATTCCCGCGATACCGAGCAAAAGTCCGGTGATGGGCCCAAAGAAAAACCAAAGGATTCCAGACCCAAGAAAAACAAGCGATATACGCAAAGCGGGCGGAATCCAGAACAATAACTGTGGATTCATAAAACAGAGAAGTATGGAGCCTATGGGGTCTATGAGGTCTCTAACACAATGCGTTAGGGACTCCTATTTTTCGGACAGCATGTAGCCTACACTACGAACGGTCTTGATGAGCGATTCGGCGTCTTTGAGCGCTTTGCGCAGGCGCAGCACATGAACGTCGACGGTGCGCTCTTCAATGACGACATGGTCGCCCCACACCTTGTCCAGCAACTGGCTGCGCGAGAAAACCCGGTCCGGATGCGCCATAAAAAATTTTAAAAGCTTGAATTCGGCATGGCCGATATCGACTTTCTGACCATGCAGGCTGACGCTGCAACTGGCCGGATCCAGCGTCACCACACCGACCGTCATCAGCTTTTGTGCGTGCTCCGGTGTTTTTCGCCGCAGCAAGGCATTGATGCGCGCCGTCAGTTCACGCGGTGAAAATGGTTTTGTCACATAGTCGTCGGCGCCATTATCGAGGCCGGCGATCTTGTCTTCTTCCATGCTTTTCGCAGTTAACATGATCACGGGCAGTTCATTGAACTGGCGATCCGAGCGAATTCGCGATAGCAAGCGCAATCCAGTCTGATCCGGCAGCATCCAGTCCAACAGGACCATTTGCGGGGTGCGCTGCTGGAGGAATTCCCATGCTTCAGCAGCATTGTTAGCGACCGATGCATTCCAGCCTGCTTCTTTCAACGTGAAGCTGACCAGATCAACAATGGAGGGTTCATCTTCGACAATCAGGATATTGGTTTCGCCTGCGGCCATGGCAATCAAATATTATAAAGCCGCACAGCGGCTCGTTTCGCGTCCCTCTTCCGCCAGCGAGAGAGGGGTTGGAGCGAGGGAACGGCGATAGCCGTCAGGCGTTGTGATCCAAGTGGGTGCTCGCATAATCAGTATGGCGAATATCCTTGCCTTCGACCACATAAATCACATACTCCGCGATATTTTTCGCATGGTCGCCAATCCGTTCGATTGCCTTCGCGACCCACAAGGTATCGAGTGCCGCCGAGATGGTGCGCGGATCTTCCATCATGAATGTGATCGCATTGCGTATGATCGTGCGAAATTCATGATCGATGATCTGGTCTTGCGCAATGAGATGGATCGCCTGGTCCTTGTCCAATCGTGCAAATGCATCGAGCGCATCGTGCAGCAAATCGCTCGCGCTGTTGGAAATCACACGGACCGTCTCGTAGTAATTGAATGCGCCCGTCATCCCGCGCTCATGCATGTTTTTCGCGGTGCGCGCGATCTTGGCTGCTTCGTCGCCGATGCGTTCCAGATCGGTGATCACCTTGAGCGAGGCCATGACAGTACGCAAATCGTTGGCGGCCGGCTGGCGTCTGACGATCAAATGGCTGCAAGTATCGTCCAGTGCGACCTCAAGGCGATTGACGTCTTCGTCCGCCTTGATCACTTGCTTCGCTTGCTCGGCATCGCCGGTTCTAAAGCACGTAATCGCATCGCGGAACTGGTTTTCAACCAACCCGCCCATCATCAAAACCTTGGAGCGTATCGTCTCAAGATCCTGATCAAATTGTTTTGAAGAGTGTTCGCCTGGCATCAGGTTTCTCCTTGTTTTGTTAGAGACAAAAACGCTGCATCATTCGACGCACACCAGCGCCCTCATAAAGCCTTGGCGGCCTCTTTTTGTCCTGCATGACTTTCATTACCCAAAGCGACCGGTAATGTAATCCTGCGTCTCTGTTTTCGCCGGGTTCATGAAGATTTGATCAGTCTCGCCAAACTCCACCAACTCGCCCAAATACATGTACGCGGTATAGTCAGAACAGCGCGCCGCCTGTTGCATGTTATGAGTCACGATTGTGATCGTGTAATCTTGTTTCAGTTCACTGATCAGTTCTTCGATTTTCGCGGTAGAGATCGGGTCCAGCGCCGAAGTCGGCTCATCGAGCAGCAGCACGTCCGGTTTGACCGCCACACCGCGCGCGATGCAAAGGCGCTGTTGCTGGCCGCCCGACAAGCTGAGACCGCTCTTGTTGAGCTTGTCCTTGACCTCGCCCCACAATGCCGCCTTGTTCAGCGCCCATTCGACCCGCTCATCCATTTCGCCCTTCGGCAGGTTTTCATACAGGCGTACGCCGAATGCGACGTTGTCGTAGACCGACATCGGGAACGGCGTCGGCTTCTGAAACACCATGCCGACCTTGGCGCGCAACATGTTCACGTCCTGCCCTGGCTCCAGGATATTACGGCCGTGATACATGATTTTGCCTTCTGCGCGTTGCCCCGGATACAAGTCATACATTCGGTTTAGTGTGCGCAATAACGTCGACTTGCCGCAACCCGATGGACCGATGAATGCGGTGACCTTTTTCTCATGAATCTTCAGGTTGATATTTTTCAATCCCTGAAAATTTCCATAGAAAAAATTCAAACCGGAAATTTCGATGGTCGGCTGTTTGTCGATATTCACAGCCCTACTCGCAGCGACTTGGGCAGAAATTTGATTATTCATATTTTTAGTATTCAATTCCGGATCTTCTGGCTGAAGAAGGTACGCGACAGGATATTCAGGCCCAATACGCTGAAGGTCACCAGCAATGCGCCGCCCCACGCAAGGGCGCGCCAGTTATCGTACGGGCTCATTGCAAATTGATAAATGACAACCGGCAGATTCGCCAGCGGTGCATTCATGTCCGCGCTGAAAAACTGTTTGTTCAATGCAGTAAACAATAGCGGCGCCGTCTCGCCCGAAATACGGGCCAGCGCCAGCAGCGCACCGGTCATCACACCCGCTTTCACAGCGCGCAGACGCACCATCGTCGCGACTTTCCAGCGCGGAGCGCCAAGTGCGAAGGCGGCTTCGAGCAGACTGTTGGGGACTAGTTTCAACATGTTGTCGGTGGTACGTACGACCACCGGAATCGCAATCAGCGAGATCGCAAAGGTGCCGGCCCAACCCGAAAAATGTTTTACGTTCGCCACGTAAATCGCATAGATAAACAGGCCGATCACGATCGAGGGTGCCGACAGCATGATATCGGTGACGAAACGCGTGACTTGCGCGAGTACGCTCTGCTCACCATATTCAGCCAGGTAGATTCCGGCAAAAATGCCGACTGGCGTACTGATCGCTGTCGCCAGCCCGACCATCAACAGGCTGCCGACAATCGGATTCATCAGGCCGCCGCCATCGCTGCCCGGCGCAGGCGTGGTCTGGGTAAACATACCGACGCTCAGCGCACCGACACCTTTCACCAGCAGCGTAACCAGAATCCACATCAGGAAAAACAATCCCACCGCCATCGCCATGAACGATAGCGCAATGCCAATGCGATGAATCCATAGTCGCCGACGATAGACAGGATTCAAGGGAGCGCTATTCATTTCAACCCCTCCTTGCGAGACATGCCGGCCAACATTAATTTGGCGGCGGACAGAACGATGAATGTAATGACGAACAGAATCAAACCGAGCGCGAACAGTGACGATACATGGAGTTTGGATTCTGCTTCGGCGAACTCATTGGCCAGCGTCGACGCAATGCTGTTTCCGGCAGAAAAAAGAGACCATGATAGTTGGTGCGCATTGCCTATCACGAACGTGACGGCCATGGTTTCGCCAAGCGCGCGTCCCAGGCCAAGCATCACGCCGCCCACGACGCCGTTTTTGGTGTAAGGCAGCACAATCTTGCGCACAACTTCCCACTTGGTGCAACCGAGGCCGTATGCAGACTCCTTCAGCACGGCGGGAACCGTTTCAAATACATCGCGCATGACCGACGAGATAAATGGAACAATCATGACGGCCAGGATCATTCCGGCGGTCAGAATGCCGATACCCATCATAGGCCCCTTGAAAAGTTGGCCGATCACCGGTAACTGACCGAGGGTATGCGCCAGCGCGGGCTGCACATAATCGGCAAACAGCGGGGCAAATACAAACAGGCCCCACATGCCATAAATAATGCTCGGCACACCTGCCAGCAACTCGACGGCAGTGCCCAGCGGACGGCGCAGCCAGACCGGACAGATTTCAGTGAGAAACAAAGCGATACCGAAGCTGAGCGGAAACGCGATGACAAGTGCAATCAGCGAAGTAACGAGTGTGCCGACAATCGCAATGAGCGCGCCATATTTGTCATTGACCGGGTCCCATTCGACCGTGGTGATAAATGCGAAGCCGAACTCCTTGAACGCCGGCCATGCGCCGATGACAAGCGAAATAATAATGCCGACCAAAACGAGCAAAACACTGAGCGCAAATCCGAGTGTAATCTTGTGGAAGAAAAAATCCTGAAGACGCTGATTGCGCATCGTGGCAATCAGCATCTTGTCCGCAGCACGGACTTCAAGTGCTTTTTTCTCTGATTCGGCCAGCGGCATCACGATGGAACAAATAGGTACACTCATAATTCACTTTAGCGATAGGGGTTGTGCTTGAATAATGTTTGGATGTCATATCGACTCGGCACTATAACAAACAGCAGCCCCTCCCTTGCTACGTATTACTGAAGAAGCAATTATCTGAAATTTCCGCTCCGGAATTACCAGACAGCCTTTCCGGATGCATCTTTCAATTGCGTTTTCCATGCATCTTGCACCAACTTCACAACCGGAGCCGGCATCGAAACATAGTCAAGCTCGGTAGCCATGGCGCCACCGTTCTTATAGGCCCAATCGAAGAACTTCAGGACTTCCTTGCCTCTGACGGCATCGGCTTGCACCTTGTGCATCAGAATGAATGACCCACCGGTAATCGGCCAACTGGCTTTGCCCGGCTGGTTTGTGAGGACCACGGCGAAGCCGGGTGTTTTAGCCCAATCGGCACCTGCGGCAGCAGCTTTGAAGTTATCATCATCGGGCCCAACGAACTGGCCGTCGCGGTTTTTCAACTGCGTATATTGCATCATGTTCTTTTTAGCATAGGCATATTCAACGTAGCCAATCGAACCCTTGATACGCTGCACGTTGGCGGCAACGCCTTCATTGCCTTTGCCGCCGACACCGACCGGCCACTTAACCGCAGTGCCTGCACCCACAGTCGTTTTGAAATCAGCGTTGACCTTGGACAGGAAGTCGGTGAACAGGAACGATGTCCCCGAACCGTCCGCCCGGTGCACGACGGTAATGTCGTTAGCCGGCAGCGTTACGCCCGCATTGATGGCAGCGATTTCCGGTGCATTCCATTTGGTGATCTTGCCCAGGTAAATATTGGCAAGGACGTCACCGGTCATTTTCAATTGACCAGGCTTTATCCCCTCCAGATTCACCACCGGCACCACGCCGCCCATGATGGCCGGAAACTGCATGAGACCTGCCTCGTCCAGATCTTCCACCTTGAGAGGCATATCGGATGCGCCGAAATCCACGGTTTTAGCCTTGATTTGCTTGATGCCGCCGCCGGAACCGATAGATTGGTAGTTCAAGCCCGTACCAGTGGCCTTTTTATAAGCCTCCGCCCATTTGGCGTAAATCGGATACGGAAACGTCGCACCGGCACCAGTGATATCGGCGGCCTGTACAGAAGAAAACGCTATTGCAGCACTTGCCGCCAAGACTACGGATTTCAAAATTTGGTTCAGTCGCATATCTACCCTCATGTTGGTCAAGTAAGACCCGATGAACTCTAAACAAGAATTGTGACAGCTTTATGACTTGTCATAATAATTTGTCACAGACCGCTTGAAACCGAGAATAATTGTCACGAAACGGCCATGTTGCCTGCCTAAACTCCCGCTTGTATTATTGGAGAAATGAAACAACCCATAAATAAGAAGTCAAGCCCTGATAGCAAATTGCAAACGACCACACCCCAGAGCGAAATCTATCTCAATCGGGAATTGTCGCAATTGGCATTCAACCGGCGGGTATTGGCACTGGCAGAAGACGCGTCGGTGCCTTTACTGGAACGGCTGCGTTATTTATGTATTGTCAGCAGCAATTTGGACGAATTCTTTGAAGGCCGCATCGCAAGCCTGCTCGCTCGAAATCGGGTCGACGGGACTCTGGTGGAGCCGCCCGCCCTCACCGCTTCGTTGGAGCGCACCAGTGCTGAGTGTCACCAGATTATCGAGAAACAATATGCAATCCTGAATGATGAAGTTTTGCCGCAGTTATCCGCAAAAGGCATTCGCTTGTTGCGACACCAGGATCGCAACGAGGCGCAGCGTGCATGGGTAAAGGCTTTTTTCGATCGCGAAGTGCGTCCGCTGTTGACACCGATCGGGCTCGATCCGGCGCACCCGTTCCCGCAAGTCGTCAACAAGAGTCTCAATTTCATTGTTGAATTGTCTGGCAAGGACGCATTCGGGCGTGGCACCGCAATCGCAATTGTCAAAGCACCACGTGTATTGCCACGGGTCATTCGCCTGCCTGATCAATTGTCGAAGAACGGCGTGACGTTCTGCTTGCTGTCTTCCATCATCCATGCCCACATTACGGACCTGTTTACGGGGCGCAATGTGGTGGCATTTTCACAATTTCGCGTCACACGCAACAGCGATTTATGGGTAGATGAAGAAGAAGTCAAGAATCTGCGCCAAGCATTGCAAAGCGAATTGCACAGCCGCCAATTCGGCGTCGCGGTACGGCTGGAAGTTGCCAAAAATTGTCCGCCCCACCTTGCAAATTTTTTGCTTGAGCAGTTTTCAATCAATAAAAACCGCCTGTACGCAGTGGATGGGCCAGTCAACATGGTGCGGCTAACCGAACTGATCGAACATGCAAGCCAACCGGCCTTGCGATTCCCGGTGTTTTCCCCCGCCTATCCACCCAAGCTTGCTCAGGGAGACATTTTCACGCTCCTGAAAAACGAAGATGTACTGCTGCACCATCCTTACCAATCATTCCAGCCGGTCCTCGATTTTATCCGCAGCGCCGCGAACGACCCTGATGTGGTCGCCATCAAACATACGATTTATCGCACCGGCATGAATTCCGATGTAATGGATTCGTTGATCACTGCGGCGCTACGGGGCAAGGAAGTGACCGTGATCGTTGAATTGATGGCGCGCTTCGATGAGGAAGCAAATATCAACTGGGCAAATCGACTGGAGCGCGTCGGGGCGCAAGTCGTGTACGGCGTGGTCGGATTGAAAACGCATGCCAAGATCGCGCTGGTGATCCGGCGCGAAGACAATGAACTACGCTACTACGCGCATCTTGGTACCGGTAATTACCATCCGACCACCACCAAGCTCTATACCGATTTCGGTTTGTTGACGGCCAATCCCGCCTTGACCGCCGAGGTCAACGAGATATTCATTCACCTGACCAGTCTGACCAAGCCTAAAAAGCTGCATCACCTATGGCTGGCGCCATTTGCACTGCAAAAGGAATTCATCAAGGCGATTCGCAACGAGGCAAGGATCGCGCGCGAAGGACGTCCCGGCCGCATCATCGCCAAAATGAATGCGTTGCTGGATGAGTCAGTCATTCGCGCGTTGTACGCTGCCTCGTCCGACGGCGTCAAAATCGATTTGATCGTGCGCGGCGCGTGTGCGCTCAAACCCGGCGTGCGCGGCTTATCGGAAAATATCCGGGTGCGCTCGATCGTCAGTCGCTTCCTGGAACATAGCCGTATTTTTTATTTCCGCAACGACTTGGCGCATGATGTCTATCTCTCCAGCGCGGACTGGATGAATCGCAACCTGTTCCGCCGCATCGAGGTCGCGTTTCCGGTACTGAATAAATCGCTGAAGAATCGCGTCATTGAGGAAGGTCTGAATCTCTACCTGAAAGACAATGCCGACGCATGGGAACTGGAGCCCAGCGGCTTGTATCAAAAACGTAAATCGCGCAGCAAACAAATGGCATTCAGCGCACAGCAGTACCTGATGCAAACGCTAGGGTCCCCCACTTCCGATACCGGAGAATAAAGCATGGAACTGATCCTGTGGCGCCACGCCGAAGCGGAGTTGGGCGTGCCCGACCACGAACGTGCATTGACTGCCAAAGGCCGCACGCAAGCCGTGAAAATGGGGGAGTGGCTGGACCGCAATCTGCCCAACACTTGCAAGATACTGGTGAGTCCAGCCAGACGCACGGTGCAAACCGCAGAGGCGCTTGGCCGCAAGTTCAAAATTGTGCCGGAGCTGGCGCCGGAAAACGGCCTGGAAAGATTGCTGACTGCCGCGAATTGGCCGGACAGCCGGGAACCGGTCTTGATCGTCGGCCATCAGCCTACGCTCGGTCAGGCAGCGGCGCTATTGATTGCCGGCATGCGGCAGGACTGGACGATACGCAAGGCAAACGTGTGGTGGATTGCACAACACGACAACGTGACGACCAATTTCCTCAAAGCGGTCATGGCGCCGGATTTAGTCATCAAATAAATTCAGTTACTTTGTTCCGAACAAGCGATCTCCGGCATCCCCCAGACCAGGGACAATATACGCATGATCGTTCAGATGCGAATCCAGCGCCGCCACATACAGCTTCACATTCGGATGGACGCGTTGGAAAGTTTCAACGCCTTCCGGTGCCGCGACCAATGACAGGAAGACGATCTGGTCGTCGCCGACGCCGCGCTTCTTCAGCACCTCGACCGCATGCACTGCCGAGTTGCCGGTGGCAAGCATCGGATCGCATACGATAAAACTGCGATCGGCCAAATCCGGCAAGCGCACCAAGTATTCCACCGGCATATGGGTCGCTGGATCGCGATACACGCCGATATGACCGACGCGTGCGGAGGGAATCAACTCCAGCAAGCCATCGCTCATGCCGATCCCGGCCCGCAATACAGGAACGAGCACCAGCTTTTTGCCGGCGATGACCGGCGCCTCCATGCTCTGCAACGGCGTCTCGATACGTGTCGTCGTCAGCGGCAGATTGCGTGTTATCTCGTAACCCATCAACAATGTGATCTCGCGCAGCAATTCGCGGAAGCTGCGGGTCGACGTTTCACGGTTGCGCATATGACTGAGCTTATGCTGGATCAGCGGGTGATCGAGAATGAAGAGATTCGGAAAGCGGGAGGTCTGTCTCATGGGATGGATGGTAGCGTCTGTAGATAAAGTTAATTCCATCTTAACGGATTTCAACCGCATTTTCCGCTACAACGCTCGAATACTTGCCGAAGATGGACTGATGCGCACCATAGGCGCCTTGCTACTGAATGCTGAACTTTCCCGATAGGTGTTCTCTCCTATTTGGAGCTTCGATCGACACGATTCAGATCAAGTGTTTATGCGTAAGACATTGTTCGAACACCAGACGCAATTCAAATGGCGGCAACATGCGTTGTCGCACTTCATTCCATGAGGCACTCGATGCCGCTCGCCAAATACGCTCGCGATGTCAACATTGTCATAAGTATTCCTGGACGCCTTCGAATCAAAATTCCACAGCTTTATCGCTCCGATCAAGATAAAGCAGAAATGGAAACTGCATTTGCAACTTGCAAGTACGTCACAACCGTCTATGCCAACCCGTTGACTGCTTGCGTTTTAATATTGTTCGATCCGGCGGTCGCACCCGATGTGGTTTTGGCGGAATTCGGGCTCTCGGCCCCAGCGCCGAAAAATGACGCACGAGAAAAACAAGCGAATAAAAAGGAACATCGCAGGTCGGTACGGTCCGCCCAGGAAGCAGGGAAAAGGATACAGCGCGACAAGGATGCCGAACGAACAATCTACGCTCCATGGCATTTACATGATGCGGACGCCGCACTTGATTTTTTCGGCAGCTCGCGGCAATTCGGGTTGCCGTCATATGTCGTCAAAGAAAGGCTGCGCGACGGACTTAATCGCCTTCCGCAACAAGAAGCCGCCTCGTCATTCGATATCCTGCTCAACCAGTTCAAAAGCCTGCCAGTACTGTTACTCGGCGTATCGGCGCTACTGTCAACGCTCACCGGCGGGTTATCGGAGGCCGCAGCCATTGTTGCTGTGTTGGCGTTGAATGGCGGTATCGGATTCGCTACGGAACGGCGCGCGGAATCCGCCATTGCATCGCTCTCGGAATTGGTCGACGATATCGTGCCAGTACTGCGCAATGGGGAAGTCAGACAAGTAGACGCGTCGCATATCGTACCGGGCGACATACTGGTGCTGGCGCCCGGCACCCGAATTGCAGCGGATACACGCCTGCTGGAGGCGCACGGCTTAGCCATTGATGAATCCGCGCTCACTGGCGAGAGCATGCCGGTACTCAAAGACCCAGCCTCACTGCCTCGGCCCGCGCCGTTGGCAGAGCGAACCAATATGGCCTACTGCGGAACGGCGGTGTCGATGGGGAGTGGACTGGCATTGGTAGTCGGCACCGCCGGCAATACCGAGATCGGTGCAATCCAGTCATTGATGTCCAACACCGAACATCCCCGAACGCCGATTCAGAAGCAACTCGACCAACTCGGAAATCAGTTGGTGAAACTCAGTACCCTCACCTGCATCGGCGTCTTCGGCCTTGGACTGCTGCGCGGCTACCATTGGCTACACATGCTCAAGGCATCCATCTCGCTTGCTATCGCCGCCGTACCGGAAGGACTGCCGACTGTTGCCACCACATCGCTGGCGCGCGGCATTCGTTTGATGCGCGACAGGAATGTGCTGATTCGCCGTCTGCATGCGGTCGAAACGCTGGGTGGGATTCAAACCATTTGCCTCGACAAGACTGGAACACTCACGATGAACCGTATGTCAGCGGCTTCAGTGCAAACACTGCACTACGATTTCAACCTGCATGATGGCAGACTTGCATGGCAAGGTGAAATGCTATCGGACGTTTCCAGCGCCGAGCTATCGCGCCTGCTGCAGGTCTGCGTGCTCTGTAATCAAGCTGAATTGAAAGTAGATTCTGAAACCTCATCAATCAACGGCTCTTCCACCGAAAGCGCGTTGATCGATCTTGCCCTGCAAGCCGGATTGCCCGTCGCTGAAACACAAAACCGATATTCGCTACTCATGACCGAACTGCGTGCCGAAGGTCGCAATTACATGAAGACAGTGCATGTTGAGCCGGATACGAGACTGCATCTCGTTGCAGTAAAAGGAAGTCCGATGGAAGTTCTCAACCTGTGTGCGTACTATCAATCTGGCGAAACAATCTCTGAAATGAACGAGGTCATCAGAGCCGATATCGCCCGACAAAATCAGCATCTGGCGGAAAGACAATTACGCGTGCTGGGCTTTGCCTATGCCGAAATAGCGGCCCCTGAAATCGGCAACATCAATCAACAGAAACTGGTATGGCTTGGCCTTGTTGGCTTGGCGGACCCGCTGCGCAGCGGTGTTGAAACCATGATTGCCAGCCTCCACAAAGCTGGCATTCGGACGGTGATGCTGACCGGTGACCAGGCCGCGACGGCGTATGCGATCGGCAAATCGCTCCGGCTCAATAACGGCTCTGAACTGCACATCGTCAATTCCGAACGCATGGAGTATCTGGGACCAGAAAAGCTGCGCGCGCTATGTGAGCAAGCCGATATTTTTTCGCGGGTCAGCCCGTCGCATAAGCTGCAAATTGTGCAAGCACTGCGACAAAGCGGAAGAATCATCGCAATGACCGGCGACGGCATCAACGATGGACCCGCGCTGCAAGCA
>Ga0136846_1225052_pt1 | contig 14098 bp, 14 predicted proteins | sample HopSoiMetagenom2_FD_96841 | JGI IMG/M metagenome (GOLD analysis project Ga0136846, IMG submission 96841) | Grasslands soil microbial communities from Hopland, California, USA - 2 Assembly 2016 (version 4) | ecosystem: Environmental > Terrestrial > Soil > Grasslands | place: USA: Hopland...
CAGAGCCGCGGCGCAGATGAAGTTCCTCATCGTTAGACCTCCCCTCGGATTCGAAGATGCTTCCGATTCCCGCGCGGGAGCGGCGAAAACGTCGGCCTGCCCGCGGCTAGTCCGCTGCCGTCGCTGCGTCCGATGTGCGTCCGTCCTGGACGGTCGCGATCGCACCGATATCGGTCTCCGGATCGTGCATGTAAACGATCAACATCCAGCGCCAGGGGCCGAGAATGAAGCGATAGCCGCGCCAGCGTCCGTCGAGCGGAGCGCCCAGCATCGGAAACCTCGCGAGCGGCTCGATCGATCGGCGGATGCGGGCTCGCGTGTCACCCGGCAGGCTGTGTGTCGCGATCATTCGCGCGACGTCAGCCCTGGCCGCGGGCGCGACGAGGACGCGTGCCACTACAGATCGCTGAGCGGCGTACCCTCACCGTCGCGAACTTGCGCGACGCCGAGCTCGGCGCGCTCGAAGGCACCGGGGATGCCGTCGAGGAGCGCGGTCACGTTCCGCGGATCCGGATCCGCCTCGTCGAGCGCGGTCGAAAGCAGCGACCTCGCGATCGTGCCCTCGTTGACGTGGGTGCGCTCCGCGAGCCGCCGGAGCTTCTCAGCATGTGTGTCGTCGAGTGTCACGTTGAGGCGATTCGGATTTGGTTTACGTGGCACGCAGTCCGACGATAGCACGCTGCGACACGGCGCGTGTAGCACGTCGCGGCGCCCGATCTGATCGCGATCACGTGACCATGCGCCCGATGGACTCGATCTATCTACATCTCTATGGGGGCGGGAGGATTCGAACCTCCGTAGGCTGAGCCGACGGGTTTACAGCCCGTTCCCTTTGGCCGCTCGGGCACACCCCCGGGAAGCGGGGGGCATTGTAGCCTCACGCCGTGGCTCGTTACGACGCGCTCGTCGTCGGCGGCGGTCCCGCCGGGTCGACCACGGCACTACGTCTTGCCGAGGCCGGCGCGTCGGTGCTGCTCGTCGACAAGGCGCGCTTCCCGCGCGACAAGCCCTGCGGCGGCGGCCTCACGACGCGCGCCGTGAAGCAGTGCCCCGTCGACCCGACGCCCGTCGTCGAGGAGGAGGTCGATGTCGTCGAGCTTCGCTTCCGCTACGGCGACGCCGTCGTGCGCCACGCGCGCGCGCCCGTGATCCTGATGACGCAGCGGCGCCGCCTCGACGCCTTCCTGCTCGAAGCGGCGCGCGAGCGCGGCGTCGAGGTCCGGGAGGGGACGACGGTCGACCCGCTCGCGATCGACACCGACGTGGTCGTCGGAGCCGACGGCGCCAACGGGACGACGGCGAAGGCGCTCGGGCTCGGCAACGGGATCGTGCACGGCGTCGCGTACGAGGGGAACGCCGCGTACGGCACGCTCGAACGGCGCCGGTACGAGCGCCGGGCGGTGATCGAGCTGGCCGACATCCCGGGCGGGTACGGCTGGATCTTCCCGAAGGCGGAACATGCCAACGTCGGCGTCGGCGGCTGGCAGGAGGCGGGCCCCGCTCTCCGCACGCACCTCCGGCGGCTCTGCGAGGCGCACGGGCTCGAGCCGGCGGAGCTTTCGTCGCTGCGCGGGCATCGTCTGCCGTTGCGCCGCCCCGGCGTTCGAATCGCAGGTGAGCGCGCGCTCCTCGTCGGCGACGCCGCCGGGCTGATCGATCCGGTCTCGGGCGACGGGATGTACGAGTGCTTCGTCTCGGCGCGGCTCGCGACGACCGCCATCCTCGACCTGCTGGCCGGCCGCGCCGCGTCCCTCGTCGGGTACCAGGACGCGGTCGACGGCGAGCTCGCGTCGCTCCACGGCGCCTCGTGGAGGCTGAAGTGCGCACTCGACCGCTGGCCGCGAGCGTCATGGCGGCTCGCCCGTTCGGCGCTCGTCTGGCGCACGGTCGAGCGGCTTCTGCTCGGCGACTTCGGGGCGCCGGGCGAGCAGCGGGGAATAGCCCGCGTGCCGCTGCGAGCGCTGTCGCTGCTTGGGCGCTCCTAGCGACGTCCGCGCGCGGTTCAGGCGACCGCGACCGTGGCCGCCGGCCCGTCGCCGGGGCCGGGGTCGACGAGCTCGCCTCCGCCGAAGACGTCGTTCAGCGCCTGAACGCACCGCGCGTCGAACTGACTCCCGCTCCCTGCCGCCAGCTCCGCGAGCGCCTCGGCCGGCGTCTTCGCATCCCGATGAGACCGCGCCGCCGTCAGCGCCTCGAAGGCGTCCGCGACTGTGATGATCCGCGACTCCAGCGGTATGGCCTCACCCGCGAGCCCCGTCGGATAGCCGCTGCCGTCGAGGTGCTCGTGGTAGTGCAGCACCCACTCCGCTTCGTCCTGCAGCCCCGCCGAGAGCAGGATCGAGTGCGCGACGGACGCCTCGAGCTCGACGTCGGAACGCCCGCTCGACCCGATGATGCCCTGCTTCGCGAGGACGGCATCGGAGACGCCGATCCTGCCGACGTCGTGCAAGAGGCCGGCGATCCGCAGGCGCTCGAGCCGCTCGCCGCCGACGCGGAGATGCCTGCCCATCGCGACGCAGAGCTCGGCCACGGTCTCGCTGTGATTGCGCAGCTCGGCGTCCTTCGAGTCGACCGCCTGGGCAAGCGCCGAGGCAAGTGCCTTCTGCTGCTCGCTCGGCCCGGTGCTCGTTCCGTCGGGTCGTCTCGGCTCGAGCCCATCGTGGTAGGTGGCTGCGAGAAGCTTGCCGCGCTTGGCCTCGTAGAGAGCGAGATCGGCCTGGTGGAGAAGCGCGCTGCGTCCCTCAGTGGTCGTCGACTCGGTGACGCCGATGCTGAGCGTCCGCTTGCCGCCCCGCTCGTTCGACGCGCGCTGGATACGGTGGGCGACCGTCAGCGCCTCCCAGCTCCTGCAACCGGGCAGGATCGCCATGAACTCGTCGCCGCCTGTTCGGTAGACGATGCCTCCTTCGGCGACCGTCTCACGGATGCAGGTTGCGGCGGCCTTGATGTACGCGTCGCCGGCCTGATGTCCATCGACGTCGTTGACGAGCTTGAGCCCGTCGAGGTCGAACGCCAGCAGCGCGAACGGCACGCCGGTCGTGTTACGACGCTCGATGGCCGACGACAGGTCGTCCTGGAACGCACGATGGTTGGCGAGCCCGGTGAGGCTGTCGGAACGGGCGACGTAGATCAGCCGCTCGATCTCGGAGTGCCGGCCCGATTCTCCTGGGCGCAGTCCCGCGGCGCGGAATGCCTGACGCGCGAGGCTCAAGATCCCGACGAGCAGGACGATCGCAAGGTCGGCGAGCCCGAGGCGTTGGAGTCCGTTCGACGGCCACGGCCGGGGCTCCGCCGCGATCAGCTCGCTCCGCGCCGCCGCCGCACCGAGCCCGACCGCCTCGAAGAGCTCGGTCGCAGCCGTGAACCGTGCGCGGGACGCCGAGTCCGGTCGAAGTACGCGGGCGGCCGTCGTCACCGCGGCGGTGTGCTGGCGCTCGAGCCTGCGGAGGCGCGGCAACCGGTCGGCCGTGGCGTGCGCTTCGGCGGTCGTCAGTAGGCGGGTTTCCCGCTGTGCAGCCGCGAAGAACGCCTGATGGGCGGACGTCGACGCGGGGTGGTTGCGAAGGCTGCGCAGGCGCGCGAGCTCACTGGTTGCTCCGGTGCCCACGCGGGTGTACGACCGGCCGAGGCTGTCCGCGTTGCCGACGGCGCGCCAGCTCGCCACCGCGCTCGAAAGCGCGACACCGGCGACGACGACGGTGGAAAGGCAGAGCACGGCCCGCGCGATGCGCGACTTCCGTTTCGCAAGCGCGCGAGCAAGGGCTGCCGCAGTGCCTTGTCCCACCAATCGAGGGTCGGCGGCGCGACGGCGAGGGCCAATCCCCTGAACGGGTGGCTCCTAGAGCAGCTCGTCGGACGTGCCGTGTGCGCCGAGCGCCTTCGCCGCGTCCTGAAGGCGGAGTCGCGCCTCGTCGACCAGAGTCTTGCGTTCTGTGACCTCGGCTTCGAGCGCGTCGATGCGCACCTGCTGCTGGTCGTTCTCGGCGTGAAGGACAGAGAGCTGCTCCTTCGCCTCGCGGAGGCTCTGCCGCGAGGCGTCGAGCTCCTGGCCGATCGTCTCCAGGGCTGCGCGGAGGCTCGACCAGGCTTCGATCGCGGCATCGACCCGCGCCACCGGATCCATGATCGAGTCGCCGACGTGCTCCGACGGCGTCCTCGCTGCGCCCGCTTGTGACGCGAGCGACTGCAGCCTCGGCCCGAGAGCGGTGACGATCGCGTCGACCAGCTCGCCGTCGACGCCGCCGTGCGGAGGCGTCGCGGCTGCGGGCGCCGCCGTCGGTGTGGGCGTCGGCGGGCGGCTGAAGGCAGGCGGCTCGTCTGCCGGCATGTCGTACCGGGGAAGGTCGGCGTCACGCGGCGGCTCGATCGGTTTCTCGGCGAGCGGCGGCTCGACGTCGGCGACGGGCTCGGGCGAGGGCTCCGACGGCGCCTCGGGCGGCGCCTCGGCGGGCGCGGCTGCCGGCTCGGCCGGCGCCCCGCCGGCGAACATGCGGCTCCGGAGCAGCGCCTCGAGCGTGCGCTCAGTGAGCACGACGAAGCGCGTCGACGGCCCGGTCAGCTGCCGGACCGACTCGAGGCGCTCGTCGCTCGGGTCGCTGACGGCGATGACGGCGCTGCCGGTCGTGGCCGCGAGGGGGACGGCCCGCAGTCGACGGCACTCGTCGGCGGGAAGGATGGACAGCGCCCTCGGGTCGACGGAGACGGCGCCGGCCTCGCGGTACTCGAGCCCCGCCCGTTCCGCCAGTGCGCGTGCTTCCGCCTCTTCAGGCGTCGTCGGACTGGTCGTTTCCGACATGACTAGTTCCCACCTCGATTCTCGTCAGGCCCGGCGTAGTGCCGCAGTCGCCGGTTCCAGGTCAATTTCGGCGCTCATCGACCCGTAGACCCATCCCTCGAACGAGCGATCCGCCGTTTCCAGGCACGCGATCTAGGCGGGCTGGAGAGCCGGCTCGACGATCTCGACGAAGACCGGTACGAGCTCGGGGTCGAAGAGGATCCCGGAGTTGCGCTCGATCGCAGCGAGCGCGACGATCGGGCCGAGCGCGCTGCGCCACGGCTGCTCGCTCGTCATTGCGTCGTAGACGTCGGCCAGGCCGAAGATGCGAGCCGCGAGCGGGATCCGCTCGCGTTCGAGACGCCTCGGGTAGCCGCTGCCGTCCCACCGCTCGTGATGAGCGCCGATCACCTGCCGCGCGATGCCGCTCAGCCAGCTGACGGGCGCGACGATGCGCTCGCCGAGCAGCGGGTGCTCCCGAACCTCGTCGAGCTCGTCGCGTGTCAGGCCGCCGGGCTTTCTGTAGATCTCGCTCGAGACGCCGATCATCCCGATGTCGTGCAGGCGGAAGCCGTACTCGAGGCGCGGGTCGGCTGCGAGCTCGGGCGCGACGCGCTCGGCGAGCTGCATCGCGAGCCGAGTGACGCGCCAGGCATGTGACTCGGTCTCCGCGAAGAGCCCGCGACGATAGTCGTGCAGCTCGAGCGCGCGGGCGAGCGCCTCGACCACCTCCGCGCCGCGCGCGTCAGCGCCGCCGTGCGTCATCTCCGTGCTCATGCGCGCCGCTCGTTGCCGCTCGCCATCGCGCTCAATATCGTCAGTTCGCTGCGAAACCTTAGTACGGCTCGAAGCTCAAGAGTGCGACGGCCCGCGCCGATACGGCTCGCATGGATCTGAACACAACTCTTCTGCGTGCCGCGGAGCTCGGTGCGAGCGACGCGCATTTCAAGGTGACGAAGCCGCCGATGCTCCGCATCGACGGCGACATCCAGGCGCTCGACGGCACCGAGCCGCTGAGCGAATCGGACCTGCGGGAAATCCTCGACGCGGTCACGGCAGCAGTTCCCGATCGGCGGAGGACGTTCGAGGAAACCGGAGAGCTCGATCTCAGCTATACGGCGAAGGACCTCCCTCGCTTCCGCGTCAACGCCTTCAAGCAGCGCGGTCAAACGTCTTTCGCGTTTCGGCTCATTCCGCGCAACGTCCCGTCGTTCGACGATCTCAAGCTGCCGCCGGGCGTCGCCCGGCTCGCGAGGGAGCATCGCGGCCTCGTGCTCGTGACGGGTGCGACCGGCTCCGGAAAGTCGACCACGCTCGCCGCGATCGTGAGTGACATCAACGCGTCGCGGCAACAGCACATCGTCACGATCGAGGACCCGATCGAGATGCTGCACGACGACCGCTCGTGCATCGTCAATCAGCGCGAGGTCGGCCTCGACACGCAGTCCTTCGGCCAGGCGCTCCGGCGCGCGCTACGCCAGGATCCCGACGTGATCCTGATCGGAGAGCTGCGAGACGCCGAGACCGCCGAGACTGCACTGCAGGCCGCCGAGTCCGGGCACCTCGTGCTCTCGACCCTGCACACTGTCGACGCGGCCGAGACGATCTCGCGCCTGGTCGAGTTCTTCCCGGCGGTGAAGCAGCAGATGGTCCGCTCGATCCTCGCGGGTGTGCTCAAGGGCGTCGTCAGCCAGCGCCTCCTCCCGCGCATCGGCGGCGGCCGCATCGCTGCGGTCGAGGTGATGATCTCCAACGATCGCATCGCGGAGCTGATTCGCGAGAACAAGACGGAGGAGATTCCGGCGGCGATCGCCGACGGCTCCTTCTACGAGATGCGGACGTTGTCGAATGCACTGATCGAGCTCGTCCTCGACGGCCTCGTCGAGCGGGAGGTGGCCGCGAACGCGGCGCCGAATCGCCACGATTTCGTGCTCGCGCTCGGCCACGCCGAGAAGCTCCGGAGCGCCGAGGCGATGATGCCTTCGGTCGCCGATCTCTCCGGCAAGAAGGAAGCGCCGGAAGCGGAGGCAGCGCCGGCGGAGCCGGAGGCGCCGCCACTTCGCCTGGCGCGACTCCCGGCGATGACGAACCCAGCGGGGAGTTGATCCCGGCCCGGCCGTGAGAAAGGTGAGGTGGATGCGGCGCCCGGTTTCGCACGCAACGACAGTGGTGGACGAGGTGAGGGTCTGATGACGGCGGCGATTGCAGCGCTTGCGTTCTGGCCCGGCCTCGCCGTCGGCAGCTTCCTGAACGTCGTCGCCGCGCGCGTGCCGCTTCGACGCTCGCTCGTGTCGCCCGGCTCGGCCTGCATGAGCTGCGAGACGGCGATCGCCTGGTACGACAACGTTCCCCTGCTCTCGTACGCGCTCCTGCGGGGGCGCTGCCGTTCGTGCCGAGCAGCCGTCCCGTGGAAGTACCCTGCGGTCGAGGCGGCGACGGCGGTGCTCGTGTCTGGCTGCTTCCTGCGCTTCGGGCTCTCGGGCGAGGCCCTCGTTGCCGCGCTCTTCTGCTGCGCCCTCGTTGCGATCACCGTGACCGATCTCGAGCGCCGGATCATCACGAACCGCATCGTGCTGCCCTGCGCCGCAGTCGTCCTCGCTGCGAACACCGTGCTCCGGCCGTCGCCGGAGTGGGCACTCGCAGCGTTCGGCGCCGCTCTCTTCCTCTTCGTCGCCGCTCTTGCCTACCCGGGAGGGATGGGCATGGGCGACGTGAAGCTCGCGCTGCTCCTCGGCGCGGCGCTCGGCCGTACCGTCCCCGCGGCGCTGATGGTCGGAATGGTCGCGGCGCTCGTCCCGTCCGTCGTCATCCTCGCGCGACACGGTCGCGCCGGCCGGAAGATGGGCATCGCGTTCGGCCCCTTCCTCGCGCTCGGCGGGGTCGTCGCGCTGTTCGCAGGCAGCGCGCTGCTCGATGCCTACCTCCATCTCTTCTGATCTCACTCGCAACCTGACCACGTACGACTCCGACTCGAGATGACTCCACTCGACGCCAACGCCGCTCTCGAGGCCACCGGGGAGACTCGGCCGCGCTTGCTCGCGGTCGACATGCAGCCGCACGAGTCCGTCGAGCTCGACGACTTCGAGCGTGCGCGCATGCTCGCCGAGCGCCACCGGCTCCCGCTCGTCGACCTGGCCGTCACAGGCGTCTCGCCCGACGCCGTGAAGCTCGTCCCGCTTCGCGTGCTCGAGCGCGTCGTCGCCGTCCCCTACGCCGCCGACGAGACGGCGCTCCGGGTTGCGCTCACCGATCCGGACAACATCCACGGGATCGACGAGCTGAAACTGGCCGCCGGGCGTCCGGTCGACTTCGCCGTCGCGCCGAGCGAGGACGTCCTGCTCGAGCTGCGCCGGCTGGCGCGCGCGAACGAGGCGCTCGGCGCGATCATCGACGAAGCGAGCTTCGAGGTCATCGACGAGGACGCTGCGGACGACCTCAATGCGGATGACGGGATCTCCGAGGGCCCCGTTGTGCGACTCGTGAACTCGATCATCTTCCAGGCGGCGGAGGACGGTGCGAGCGACGTCCACTTCGAGCCGCAAGAGGACGCGCTCATCGTGCGCTTCCGCGTCGACGGCGTCCTCAACATCGCGCAACGGATCCCGAAGCAGCTGGCCGCGGGTGTGACGACGCGCGTCAAGGTGCTCGCGAAGCTCGATCTCGCGGAGCGCCGCAAGCCTCAGGACGGCCGCATCACGCTCGGCGCCGCCGCGGCGGGACGGATGCTCGACATCCGCGTCGCGACGCTGCCGACCGTGGAGGGCGAGTCGGTCGTGATGCGGCTTCTGGACAAGTCGCGGCGGCCTCCGACGCTCCACGAGCTCGGCTTCTCCGAGGACATGCGCAGCGCTTTTCGCGAGATCGTCAGCCGGCCGACCGGCGCTCTCCTCGTCACCGGCCCGACTGGATCCGGTAAGTCGACGACGCTCTACGCGGCGCTCGCCGAGATCAACCGCCCCGAGATCAACGTGATCACGGTCGAGGACCCGGTCGAGTACCGGCTCGGCGGCATCAACCAGGTTCAGATCAACATCCGAGCGGGCCTGACGTTCTCGACGGCGCTGCGATCGATCCTGCGCTCGGACCCCGACGTCGTCATGGTCGGCGAGATCCGTGACGTGGAGACCGCCAAGATCTCGATCGAAGCGGCGCTAACGGGCCACTTCGTCCTCTCGACCCTGCACACGAATGACGCGCCCGGAGCGCTCACGCGCCTGACGGAGATGGGCGTCGAGCCTTTCCTCACGTCCTCCGCCGTGTCGGGCGTGCTTGCCCAGCGGCTCGCGCGCACGCTGTGCACGAACTGCGCCGAGCCGTACCGCCCGGGTGAGGAGGAGCTGCTCGCAGCGCGCGTCTCGCCCGAGCGCATGGACCAGTTCCAGGACGCGGAGTTCAAGCGGAAGGTCGGCTGCGCACGGTGCGGCAACACGGGCTACCGCGGGCGCCTCGGCGTCTTCCAGTTCCTGCCGATGAGCGAGGCCGTCTCTCGGCTCGCGAGTCGCGGTGCGACTCACGACCAGATCACCGAGGCCGCCACCGCCTCCGGAATGCGCACGCTCTGGCACGACGGGCTCGACAAGGTCGCGGCGGGCCTGACGACGGTCGAGGAGCTCGCGCGCGTCGTCGTCTGAGACCGCTCCGCGCCCATCCCCCGGCGTGGGGGAGGCGCCCCGCGAAAGATCACCCGAACGGGGCTGCCCCGCACTGCGTGACGCGCCGATGACGAGCCGACACACAGACCTGCTCCCTATCTCGAAGGAGAAACTTGCATGAACCGTTTGCGGCAGCGCCTGGCTCGTGAGGAAGGCTTCACCCTCATCGAGCTCCTCGTTGTCATCGTGATCATCGGCATCCTGCTCGCGATCGCGGTGCCCTCGTACCTCGGCTTCAAGGACCGCGCCAATGACTCGGCGGCGCAGTCGGATCTCCGCCAGGCAGTGCCGTCCGCGGAGGCGTTCTACTCGGACAACACGACCTACACCGCGATGAACTACGCCGCGCTGAAGGCGATCGACAGCGGCCTCGCGCCGGCTTCGATCGTGACGCTCGTTCAGGTCAACGCAGGCGGGACCGCCTACTGCCTCGAGGCTACGTCGAAGACCGGCAAGGTGTTCTACTTCGCCGGCCCCGGCGGGACCGTCACCGCCACGAAGCCGACGATTGCCGGCGGCGCCACGATCGACTGTACGTAGTCGACGGCGACTCGCATTGGCTGCGGAGGGCGCGGGAGACCGCGCCCTCCGCTTTTCTCGGACGAGTTCGAACGAATCGCTCAAGTCCTCACCACTGCCCGCCGATAGGTGAACCGGAATGGACGCGGCCTCTTATTCCATCGACGACCTCCTGCGCCAGATGGCTGAGCGCGAGGCATCGGATCTGCATCTGACGGCGGGCTCGGAGCCGGTCGTTCGTGTGCGCGGCCAGCTCGAGCGTCTGGACGGCGCCGAGAAGCTGACGCCCGAGGTCGTGCGCGATCTCGTCTACCGGATCCTCTCGACCGAGCAGCAGAAGATCCTCGAGACGCGCCGGTCGGTCGACCTCTCCTACTCGCTCCCGACGATCGCGCGCTTCCGCGTCAACGTCTTCTTCCAGCGCGCGACGCTCGGGGCCGCGTTCCGCCTCATCCCGACGCAGATCAAGTCGCTCGACGAGCTCGGGCTTCCGCCGCATCTCGGGGCGCTCGCCGAGCAGCCCCGCGGCCTGGTGCTCGTCACCGGTCCCACCGGCTCGGGCAAGTCGACGACGCTCGCGACGCTGATCGACCAGATCAACCGGACACGGAACGAGCACATCCTCACGATCGAGGATCCGATCGAGTTCCTCCACTGGCACCGCAGCTGCATCGTCAATCAGCGCGAGGTGGGCCCCGACACGCCGAGCTTCGCGGACGCGTTGCGGGCGGCCCTGCGCCAGGACCCGGACGTCGTTCTCGTCGGCGAGATGCGCGACCTCGAGACGATCTCGACCGCACTGACCGCGGCCGAGACCGGTCACCTCGTCTTCGCGACCCTGCACACGCAGAGCGCGCCGCAGACGATCGACCGAATCATCGACGTCTTCCCGGCCGAGCAGCAGGACCAGGTACGGATGCAGCTCGCGGGGACGCTGCAGGGGATCGTTACCCAGACGCTTGTCCCGACCGCAGACGGCCGAGGCCGGATCGCGGCGCTCGAGATCCTGCTCCCGGACGACGCGGTCCGCAATCTGATCCGCCAGGGAAAGATCGAGCAGATCTACTCCGTGATCCAGACCGGAACGGCGCGCGGCATGCAGACGATGGAGCAGGCGCTTGCCGATCTCGTTCTTCGCAAGGTCGTCACACGTGAGGTTGCGATCAGCCGGTCGAGCAAACCCGACCAGCTCGAGAGCCTGCTCGAGCGCGGCGTCAGCCTCAGCAACAACCGGCAGGCAAATCACAACGGACTTCGACTCGCGGGGGTATAGAGCATGGACCTGCGGAAAGAGATCAAGCTGTCCGACCTGGTCCCGAAGCGCAAGCCGCGCACGGCCGGGACGAAGGCAGAGGGCAAGAAGGCCAAGCGGGCGGGGAAGGGCAAGAGCGGCGGCACGAGCGAGATCGTCGGCCTCAAGGTCGGCGCGACCGGCATCTCGGCCGCCCAGATCGTCAACAACGGCGGCAAGCAGGTCGTGCGGATCGCGCGCGCACCGCTGCCGCACGGCGTCGTCGACGGCGGCGAGGTGCGCGATCCGGCTGCGCTCGGCAAAGCGCTGACAGAGTTCTTCTCGGCCAATTCGCTTCCCCGCCGGGGCGTCAGGCTCGGTCTCGCCAACAGCCGCATCGGCGTGCGCGTGATCGAGGTCGCCGGAATCGACGACGAGGACCAGCTCGAGAACGCGATCGGGTTCCGCGCCCACGAGATGCTTTCGGTGTCGCTCGAGGAGGCCGTGATCGACTACCACGTGCTCTCGACCGAGACCGACGAAGACGGGTCGATCACGCGGAAGGTCCTGCTGGTCGTGGCCTACCGCGACTCGGTCGACCGCTACCTCGCGGCGACCGACATTGCGAAGCTCGACCTGACGGGTATCGACCTCGAGGCATTCGCGCTGCTGCGTGCGGTGAGCGAGCCGCTCACCGCCGGCGAGGAAGCGCGTCCCGTGGCCGCGACGACCGTCGTGAACATCGGCCACGAGCGGACCACGCTCGCAGTCTCGGATTCCGGCGTCTGCAGCTTCGCCCGCGTCCTCGAATGGGGCGGTTCCGAGATCGGCGCCGCGATCTCGCGGGCGCTCAAGCTCACTCCGGGCGAGGGGGAGAGCCTGAAGCAGGGCCTCTCGCTCGAGGCCGGCCACGAGGGCATCGCGGAGCTTCCGGACGCGAAGGCGGCGGAGGCGATCGAGGCCGTCCGCTACGAGCTGCAGGCGCTCGTCCGCGAGCTTCTCTCCTCGCTGCGCTTCCACCAGTCGCAGCCCGGCTCGCTGGCGATCGGCGAGATCCAGCTGACGGGAGGCGCGTCGGGGATTCCGGGGCTGGCCCCGGAGCTCGAGAAGGAGCTCGGCATCCCCGTGCGCATCGCCGACCCGCTCGCGCGCGTCCAGCTCGCGGACGGAGTCGAACTTCCTGACCACCCGGGCGCATACGCAGTCGCCCTCGGACTTGGAATCGAGGACTGATCGATGAGAGCTGTCAACCTCATCCCGCCGGAGCGGCGGGGGGGACACCGCCCCGCGAGCTCCCGCTCGACGTTCCGCGAGCCGCTGTTGCCGCTCTCGATCGCCGTCGCCGCGGCCGTGGTGGCCGGCGTCGGGTTCGCGGCTCACTCGGCCGGCTCGACCGTCGCATCCAGGAACGCCGCGAACACGCAGCTCGACGCACAGCTCGCGAAGCTCGCAGCGGAGAACCAGCAGACATCGGGCGGCAGCTCGGGCTCTCAGCTCTCCGTCGTGGCGACCATCGTGCAGCAGCGCGCCAGCTGGGACGGCTTCCTCGGCACGCTTTCTCGCGTCGTACCCGAGGACGTGTGGCTGCTCAGCGTCTCGGCGCAGGAGCCGACGACGGGAGCAGTTCCCTCGCCCACCATCCCGGCTCCAGCCGCTGGAGGCGTGAGCTCCGTGACGTTCACCGGCTACACGTACTCGCAGCCGTCCGTGGCCCGGATGATGCGCCGCCTCGATCTCGTCCCGTGGCTGCAGGACGTCAGCCTCGTGTCGAGCACGAAGACCGCGATCAACAACCACAAGATCTTCCAGTTCACCCTCGGCGCCAACTTCAACCCGCTCCCGGAGGTCGCGACATGAAGCGCGAAGTCTCACCCCGCGCGATCGCGGTCGTCCTCCTCGCAGTCGCCGTCGTCCTCGGCGCCGCGGGCTGGTTCCTCCTGGTGAGTCCGAAGCGCTCCCAGGCGTCGAAGCTCGCGGCGACCATCGCGACGAAGCAGTCGCAGGTCTCGACCGAGATGCGCCAGGCGTCTGCGACCGCGCAGCCGGCGCAGACGGAGTCGCTCGGCAAGGCGCTACCGGACGTGCCGTTGATGCCCGACGTCGTCGACCAGCTGAACGCGCTCGCCAACCGCTCCGGCGTCGTGCTGGACACCATCACGCCGCAGGCACCGGTGCCCGGCACCGGGTTCGAGGCGATCCCGCTCAGCGTCGTGGTCGACGGCCGCTACTTCGCAGTCGAGAAGTTCCTGCGGCTTGTGCGGGAGCAGGTGCAGCTCGACAACTCCAATCTCGACGCGCACGGCCGCCTGTTCGACGTCCAGGGCGTCCAGCTCCAGCAGACCGAGCCGGCACCGTCGGTGACCGCGACTCTCTCCCTCCGGACCTTCTACTACGCCGCCGGCGTCGCTCCCCCGACGACCGAGACGACGACAGACGGGACCACCACCACCGAGGCGACCACAACGACGGCGGCGGGCTCGTGACGGCCGACGTCGTCGGCTACCGCTCGCGCAAGCGCAACGGGGAGGCCAAGCGCGCGGCGAAGGCGAAGCGGGAGAAGATCCTGCTCGCCGTGTGCGGCGTGATTCTCCTCGCGGTGCTCGCCCTCATGGGGCCGAAGATGCTGAAGCAGCTCCACGGCTCGAGGGCCGCGGCTCCGGCGACCGTCGCACCGTCGGCCTCCAGTACGCCCACCACCGCCGCGCAGGCGGCGACCGCCGCCGAGCAGGCGGACGCATTTCGAGCGACGAAGCACTTCGCGTCGAAGGATCCGTTCGTCACGCAGGTCGGAACAGAAGTCGCGGCCGATCAAGGGCCGACTACGGCGGCGGCGCCTGCCGTCCGCGAGTCGAAGTTCGTCAAGAAGGACCCGTTCGTCCAGCAGCTGACCTTTTCGGACACGCCGACGACCTCGACCTCGAC
>Ga0136846_1227341_pt1 | contig 14096 bp, 10 predicted proteins | sample HopSoiMetagenom2_FD_96841 | JGI IMG/M metagenome (GOLD analysis project Ga0136846, IMG submission 96841) | Grasslands soil microbial communities from Hopland, California, USA - 2 Assembly 2016 (version 4) | ecosystem: Environmental > Terrestrial > Soil > Grasslands | place: USA: Hopland...
CCGCTTCGGCCTGTTCCGGATGTGACCGTGCTGAAAACCCTCCTGATCGCCAACCGGGGAGAGATTGCACGGCGCATCATCCGGACCGCGCGTCGGCTGGGTGTTCGGGCCATCGCAGTCTATTCCGAAGCCGATGCCAGGTTGCCCTTTGTGCGCGAGGCCGATGCCGCCGTCTGCATCGGACGGGCGCCGGCGCGGGAGAGCTATCTCGACCAGCAGAAGATCCTCACCGCGGCGCATGACGCCGGGGCGGATGCCGTCCATCCCGGCTATGGCTTCCTGTCGGAGAATGCGACGTTTGCCCGGGCCGTATTGGATGCGGGGCTGATCTGGATCGGCGCGCCCCCCGAGGCGATCAGCGCCATGGGCAGAAAGGACAATGCCAAGGCATTGATGGCGCAGGCTGGCGTTCCCGTCACGCCGGGCTATCTGGGTCAGAACCAATGGCCGTCCCGGTTGAAGGAAGAGGCTGAGAGGATCGGCTATCCGGTATTGATCAAAGCAGTAGCGGGCGGTGGCGGCAAAGGCATGCGTGTCATCCATCACGGCAGCGCGTTCGACGAGGCGCTGGAATCTTGCCGTCGCGAGGCCGCATCCGCCTTCGGTGACGAGCGAGTCCTGATTGAAAAGTTCATTCAGAATTCGCGGCATATCGAGGTGCAGGTCTTTTGCGACAGCCATGGCAATGCCGTGCACCTGTTCGAACGCGACTGCTCCCTGCAGCGCCGCCACCAGAAAGTGATCGAGGAGGCGCCCGCCCCGGGGATGGACGCCGCCACCCGGGAGGCCATTTGCGGCGTGGCGGTGAAGGCAGCCCAGGCGGTGAATTATGTCGGCGCCGGCACTGTCGAATTCATTGCCGACGCCAGCCAGGGCCTGTCCGCGGACCGCATCTGGTTCATGGAAATGAATACGCGCCTGCAGGTGGAGCATCCGGTCACCGAAGCCATCACGGGTGAGGACCTGGTGGAATGGCAGTTGCGGGTGGCTTGCGGCGAGACGCTGCCGAAAACGCAAGGCGAACTTTCCATCACCGGCCATGCCGTGGAAGCGCGGCTTTATGCCGAGAGCCCCACCGCCGGTTTCCTTCCCTCGACCGGGCTACTGACCCATTTCGTACTGCCCTGCGACATCCGGGTGGACAGCGGTGTGGAGGAGGGTGATGCGGTAACGCCCTACTACGATCCCATGATCGCCAAGATTATTGCCCATGCCGACACGCGCGAGACGGCCGCGCAGCGGCTGGCGGCCGCCTGTGCCGCGGTCGAGGTCTGGCCGGTCAAGACAAACGCAGGGTTTCTGGCGCGCATCGCGGCCGATCCCGATTTTCTGGCGGGGCGGGTCGATACCGGTTTCATTGCCCGCCATCCCGCGCTTATTCCAGCGGATCAGCCCGGCGCCTCGATCGTGGCACAGGCGGCGCACGAATTGCTGGCAAAAGGCGCGGGCCCTTGGGAGGCGCTCCACGGGTTTCGGTCGGGCTCCACGGCAGACCTCACGGTGTCGGTCGATATCGCGGGAAATACCTATACGGTCCGCCCCCGTTCTGGCTCAGCCGCACTCTGGTGTCAGGAGGGCGATAGCGTGCTGTTCGCCGATGGCCAGGCATGGCCCTTCCGCGCGCCGCGTTATGAAGGCAACGCTGCAGCCAGCGCGAGGGGCGGCGCTATTGTTGCGCCGATGCCTGGGATGGTGACCGTATTGGCGGTGAAACAGGGCCAGGTCGTCAAAGGTGGGGAAAATCTGTTGGTTCTGGAGGCCATGAAGATGGAAAATAGCCTGGCTGCGCCGTTCGATGGGGTCGTGGCAGAGTTGCATGTGGCTCTGGGTGCGCAGGTCAGTGAAGGCACCGTGCTGGCGCGGATAGAAAAGGAAAAGACCTGATGGCTGGAAGGACCTTTGAGGAATGGAAAATCGGCGACCGGATCGTTCACACCGTGCATCGCACTGTCACCGAGACCGACAATCTTTTGATGACGACCCTCACCCACAATCCCCAGCCGCTGCATTTGGACGCTGAATATGCGGCAAAGACGGAATTTGGACGCATCGTTGTGAACGGTCTTTACACCTTCGCTCTGATGGTGGGGATCTCGGTGTCGGATACAACGCTGGGCACGCTGATTGCCAACCTGGGCTACGACAAGGTCGTCATGCCCAAACCCGTGTTTATCGGGGATACCGTTCACGTCGAGACGGAGATCACCGGCCTGCGTGAATCCAAATCCCGTCCGGATTCGGGAATCGTCACCTTCCGGCATCGCGCCTTCAACCAACATGGGGATATGGTCTGCGAATGCCTTCGCACCGCGTTGGTCAAAGGGGCGGCGCCATGAGAATGCGATCGCTTCTGTTCGTGCCGGGCGATCGTCCGGACAGGATCGAAAAGGCCCTGGCGACTGAAGCCGACGCCATAATTTTGGACCTGGAAGACTCCGTTGCCAAGGACAAGAAGGATTACGCCCGGAAAACCGTCGCGTCCGTCCTTGCGCGTCCAAGGTCCAAACCGGTCTTTGTGCGCATCAGCGCCCTGGGCACGATGGGAACGGGCGCCGATCTGGATGCGGTCATGCCGCATTCACCGAATGCAATTGTCTTGCCGAAAGCGGACGGCGCGGCATCCGTGATGGAATTGGACAAGCGGCTTTGGGCGTTTGATGCCGGCGAAACGCCGATATTGCCGATTGCAACGGAAACACCCGCGGCGATTTTTGCGCTGGGCCAATACGCAGGACTCACGCCTCGATTGTGCGGCTTGACTTGGGGGGCGGAAGACTTGTCGGCGGCCATCGGGGGGGCGCCGCGGGAAGCGGATGGTCGCTTTACGCCCCCCTACGAAATGGTGCGCGCCTTGTCGTTATTTGCCGCCCATGCCGCTCAGGTGCCGGGGATCGAGACCGTCTATCCCGCTCTCAAGGATGAACCTGGTTTGGCGGCCTACGCGGCCCGTGGCCATCGCGATGGATTTGCAGGAATGCTGGCGCTCCATCCGGCGCAAATCGCCGCGATCAATGCGGCCTTCACGTCAACAGTAGACGAAATCGTTTGGGCGCAACGCGTTGTGGAAGGTTTTGCCGGCGGAGATGGCGTGATCCAGCTTGATGGAAAAATGCTCGATGCACCGCACCTGAAACGCGCGCGCGCGATATTGGCCCATCGCTAATGCGCGATGACAGGCCACGGAACAGGGAGGTTCGACGACCACCGCGGCAACCGCTCGCGCGGTGGAAGCGGCCTGGAGGAGACATTCGATGATCCATGATCCCGTCCTGATCGCCGGCTATGCGCGAACCCCGATGGGCGGCTTGAACGGCGTATTCGCGGGGGTGAGGGCGCCAGCGCTAGGCGCGGCGGCAATCCGGGCCGCGATGACCCGCGCGGGCAATCCCGTGATTGACCAAGTCGTGATGGGTTGTGTGCTGGCCGCGGGGCAGGGGCAGGCGCCCGCCCGCCAAGCTGCGTTGGGGGCCGGTATCAGCGAGTCAGTTCCAGCCATGACGATCAACAAGATGTGCGGGTCCGGGATGGCGGCAGCGATCCTGGCGCATGACGCGCTGCTGGCGGGTAGCGCCAATATGGTGGTGGCGGGCGGCATGGAAAGCATGACCAACGCGCCCTACCTCTTGGCGAAGCATCGCGGCGGGGCGCGCCTCGGCCATGACGTGGTCAAGGATTCCATGCTTCTGGATGGGCTGGAGGATGCCTATCAGCCCGGCAGGACCATGGGCCAGTTCGCGGAAGAGGCCGCCCAGGCCTATCAGATCGGCCGGACCGCGCAGGACGAATTCGCGATGCGCTCGCTGGAGCGTGCTTTGAAGGCGCAGGCTGACGGCAGGTTTGCTGAGGAGATCACGCCGGTCGACAATGGCCGGGAGATGGTCTCGCTGGACGAGCAGCCTGGCCGCGCCAAGCCCGAAAAGATTCCCACCCTGAAACCGGCTTTTGCGGCGGACGGTACGATCACGGCGGCCAGTTCGGCTTCGATCTCCGATGGCGCGGCCGCACTGGTACTGGTCCGCGAAAGCGTTGCGGGAAAGCTGGGCATGGCCTCGCACGCGCGCATCATCGGTCATGCCACACATGCCCAGGCCCCAGCGCTGTTCACCACCGCCCCCGTCTTCGCCATTCGCAAGTTGATGGAGCAGGTGGGCTGGTGCCTGGCCGACGTGGACATATTCGAGGTCAACGAAGCTTTCGCGGTGGTGGCTCTGATTGCGATGCGAGAACTCGATATCTCCGCCGACCGGATCAACGTGAATGGCGGGGCTTGTGCGCTGGGCCATCCGATTGGCGCATCCGGCGCGCGTATCGTGGCGACGCTGATCGCGGCCTTGAAGGCGCGGGGCCTGCGTCGCGGCGTCGCCAGTCTCTGCATCGGTGGCGGCGAAGCGACCGCGCTGGCGCTCGAAGTGCCGGCATGAAGCTGGACGGCGGCATTTCCGCAGTCGTCACGGGCGGCGCCGCCGGGCTGGGCGCGGCGGCGGCGCGCGCGCTGGCGCAGGCCGGCGTCAAGGTCGCGATTTTCGATAGCAATGCCGAAAGCGGCATGACCGTGGCATTTGATATCGGCGGCCAGTTCTGCGCCGTGGATGTCACCGACGATGCTAGTGTGGCGGCGGGGTTTGCTGCGGCGCGCAAAGCACACGGCCAGGAGCGCATCCTGGTCAACTGCGCCGGCATTGTCGGGAGCGCCAGGACCGTATCGCGGAATCGCGAAACGGGCGTCCTCGCGCATTTCCCGCTGGACGTGTTCGCGAAGATTGTCGCGGTGAACCTCTCCGGCAGCTTTCGCTGCATCGCCCTATCGGCGCAGGGTATGGCGGCGCTGGACCCATGCGATGGCGAGCGCGGCGTTATCGTCAACACCGGCTCGATCGCGGCAACCGACGGCCAGGTCGGCCAGGCTGCCTATAGTGCGTCCAAGGCCGGAATTGTTGGACTGACATTGCCGGTGGCGCGCGATCTTGCGGCAGAGGGCATCCGGGTGAACACCATACTGCCTGGTCTCATGGAGACGCCGATGATGGCGACGATACCGCAGGCCGTCCGCGACTCCCTGGCGGCCTCGGTGCCCTTTCCCAAAAGACTGGGTCGGGCAGAGGAGTTCGCCAGCCTGGTGCTGGAGATTGTGCGCAACGGTTATATGAATGGCGAGACGATCCGCCTCGATGGCGCGATCCGCCTGCCTCCGAAATAACGCCGAGACAAAGGGGCAAAAATGTCAGACCCAGCAAAGCCGCCACCCAAAAAATCCGTCGCTCTGTCGGGCGTCATTGCCGGCAACACGGCTCTGTGCACGGTGGGACGTACCGGCAACGACCTGCATTATCGCGGCTACGATATCCTGGACATTGCCGAGACCTGCGAATTCGAGGAGATCGCCTATCTGCTGGTGCATGGACGGCTACCCGATGCAGCAACGCTGGCTGCCTACAAGCGGAAGCTTGCTGGTCTTCGGGGCCTGCCGGACGCCGTAAAATCCGCGCTGGAAGTCATCCCCGCCACGACCCATCCCATGGACGTGATGCGAACAGGCGCCTCCATGCTGGGCTGTGTCGAGCCTGAGGCCGGCAACCATGATGTCGACGGCGCGCGCGACATCGCCGACCGCCTGATGGCTTGCTTCGGTTCGATCCTGCTCTACTGGCATCATTACGCCACCACCGGGCGCCGTATTGTGCTGGAGACTGATGACGATTCCATAGGCGGACACTTCCTGCACCTTCTGCATGGGCGTGTCCCCCGCCTTTCGCACGTACGCGCGATGCATACCTCGCTTAATCTCTATGCCGAGCATGAGTTCAACGCCTCGACCTTTGCGGCACGGGTGATCGCGGGAACCGGATCGGACATGTACTCGGCGGTCATCGGGGCGATCGGCGCCCTGCGAGGCCCCAAACACGGTGGCGCCAACGAAGTCGCCTCCGGTGTGATGAAGCGTTATTGCAGTCCGGACGAAGCGGAGGCCGATATTCACCGTCGCATCGCAGCCCGGGAGGTGATCATCGGCTTCGGTCACCCCGTCTACACGGTCGCTGATCCGCGCAACCGGATCATCAAACAGGTGGCCCAGCGTCTCAGCGCCGAAAATGGCGATATGGCGCTGTTCGACATCGCCGACCGCATCGAGCAGACGATGGCCGAAACCAAGCGCATGTTCGCCAATCTGGACTGGTTCAGTGCGGTATCCTATGACCGGATGGGCGTGCCCACGCCCATGTTCACGCCGCTGTTCGTGATCTCGCGCACCTCCGGCTGGTGCGCCCATGTGATCGAGCAGCGCCAAGACAACAAGATCATCCGCCCGTCCGCCAATTATACCGGGCCGGACAACCAAGCCTTTGTCCCTTTGGCTGAACGCCAGCCGGCCTGAACTGGAGAGTCTATGAGTACCTTGCTGCCCTCCGTCCGACCGGCACCCGATCAGGTGATCGCCGACATCGCCGATTTCGTCGTCTCAGGGCCCGCCCCCAGCACGCTGGCACTGGACACCGCGCGCGCTTGCCTGATCGACACGCTGGGCTGCGGCCTGGAGGCGCTGGACTATCCCGCCTGCACCAGGCTTTTGGGACCCATTGTGCCGGGTACCATCGTGCCCAATGGCGCCCATGTGCCGGGTACCGGTTTTGTGCTGGACCCGGTCCAGGCCGCCTTCTCGCTGGGCGCGATGATCCGCTGGCTGGATTTCAACGATACCTGGTTGGCCGCGGAATGGGGGCATCCGTCCGACAATCTTGGCGGGATCCTGATGGTGGCGGATTGGCTGAGCCGCAACGGCGAAGCGGTCGGCATGCGCGACGTGCTGCACGCCATGGTGCAGGCGCATGAAATCCAGGGCTGCCTGGCGCTGGAGAACAGCTTCAACAAAGTGGGGCTGGATCATGTGGTACTGGTCAAGGTCGCCACCACGGCGGTCGTGGCGCGGTTGCTGGGGTTGAGCCGCAACCAGATCATCGACGCGATATCGCTGGCCTGGGTCGACGGGCAATCGTTGCGCACGTACCGCCACGCCCCCAATACCGGCTCGCGCAAGAGCTGGGCGGCGGGCGACGCGACCAGCCGCGGCGTACGCCTGGCGCTGATGGTGAAGGCGGGCGAGATGGGCTATCCCGCCGCGCTGACCACCAAGACCTGGGGATTCTATGACGCGTCCTTCCGCGGACAGCCATTCCGCTTCCAGCGGGCCTATGGCTGCTATGTCATGGAAAATGTTCTGTTCAAGATTTCCTTTCCAGCCGAATTCCATTCCCAGACGGCAGTTGAAGCGGCAGTGATCCTGCACAGCCGGCTGGCGCAGATGGGCAAGAGCGCCGCCGATATTGCGCGGATCGTGATCCGCACCCATGAGGCGGCGATCCGCATCATCGACAAGCAGGGGCCGCTGGCCAATCCGGCCGACCGCGACCACTGCATCCAGTACATGGTGGCGGTGCCGCTGATTTTTGGACACCTGACCGCCGCCGACTACGAGGATAGCGTCGCGGCCGATCCTCGCATCGATGCCCTGCGGGCGAAAATCTTTTGCGCCGAAGACGCCAACTTCACCCGCGATTATCACGATCCCGGGAAGCGTTCGATCGCCAATGCCCTGACGGTGGAATTGACCGATGGCACAGCGTTGGACGAAGTGGTGATCGAATATCCGGTCGGCCACAAGCGCCGCCGCGCCGAAGGCTGGCCGCTGCTGGAGGAGAAATTCCGCCGCAATCTGGCAAGGCGCTATGACACAGTCCAGCAACAACGTATCCTGGCGGCTTCCGCCAACCGGACCCAGCTCGAAGCCATGCCGGTGCGCGACTATGTCGATCTCTACGGGATGAAGGATTTGCCATGATCTATTTGGAGCAAGCCGGCCAGCCCCGCGCTTCTGCCGGCGCGCGCTTTCGGGAGCTGCTGGCGGCACGAGACATCGTCCAGATGCCTGGGGCCCATAATGGCCTGGCGGCGCGTCAGGCCGCGCGGGCCGGGTTTGAGGCGCTTTATCTTTCGGGCGCGGCGATGAGCGCCTCGATGGGCCTTGCTGACCTCGGCATCATCACCGTGGACGAGGTGGCATTTTTCATTCGCCAGGTGGCGCGCGCCTCCGGCCTGCCGGTATTGGTGGACGGCGATACCGGTTACGGCGAAGCGCTCAACGTCATGCATATGGTGCGCAGTTTCGAGGAAGCCGGGGCGGCGGCCGTCCATATCGAGGACCAGCTGCTTCCCAAAAAATGCGGTCACCTCAATGACAAGAAGCTGGCGGACGCCCGTGACATGGCCGCCAAGGTTCAGGGGGCTCACCGGGCCCGGCGCGACCTGGTGGTTGTCGCCCGTACCGACGCGGTCGCCAGCGAGGGTATGGATGCAGCGGTGGCGCGCGCCCGGCTGTATGCGGAAGCGGGCGCCGACGCGATCTTTCCCGAAGCGCTGACCAGTGCCGACATGTTCCGCGCGTTTGCGGAGAAGTTGCCGGGTGTGCCCCTGCTGGCCAACATGACCGAGTTCGGGAAAACCCCGTTTTTCACCGCCCAGGAATTTGCCGCAATGGGTTACAAGATGGTGATCTGGCCTGTCAGTTCGCTGCGCGTTGCCGCCAAAGCGCAGGAAGAGCTCTATGATTCCATTCGCACCTATGGCGGCACCCACAAGATGGTGGAGCGAATGCAGACCCGAGCCGAACTTTACGCCACCATTGATTACATGGACTACGAAAAACTCGATAGCACCATCGCGGCAACAACACTGTCCGAACAGTTTTCCAAGAACAGTTAGCGAGCTGAGATCAGATTGCGCACGTGTGATAGAGGCCGACCGCGATAGCGGAGAATCCAACTTCTCTCACAAACGGAACCGCGTGAAGGTTCGCTGCAAGAGTTCCGCAGCGGAACCCTGCGGCTCGACGTAAATCGTAATCCTTTTTGCATTGCGCTGAATCGATTGTGGTGAAATTGTGGACTTCAGGGTCTGGGAGAGGGAACCCCGCGGCACGTTCGCCGTGGAACTTCGCTGTCCCCTTTGGCGAGCACTTTCTTAACAACGCGGGAAGTACTCTCTCGAAAAGATGTCAGGCGGGCCAGCGCGCCGCGTTCTTGCTTCTCGACTATACGAGGAGTGGAACAAAGTGAAAGACGTGCTGTCACCCTCTGCTGCACTCGTTGTTGAAAGTGGAGGTCGCGCTGAAATACGTCCTGAGATATATGCCCATAGGGGTTTTTACGTACCCGCAGCTGAGGCGTGAATTGAAACGGTGTGCCGAATTGGGGGAGCCTTGGCCGTTCGTTTTGGCGGTAGTTCCCTCTTCCGGCGGCCGGCGGAAGTTCTTCGCCGATCGACGCAAGCTGTTTGCGCTTCCCTGGTTCCTATCACTGGCGACGCGTCGACTTAGGCCCGTTTAGGCGCGTAGGTTTTTCGCCTGAATGCGCAGGCCCGTTATCCCGGGAGGATGAAGGCCCGGACGCTATAGCCAAAGAAGGCGCGTTCAGATCGACAGGGACAGCAGAGAGGGGAATGCTGCCTTGGGTCCGACAAACAACTCGGCCCGTCCTGTGGGTCGTGGCAAAGCCAATGTCACCGTTCCTTGCTCCGATGGGAGCAAGGAAATTTTACCGAAGCCCTTCAGCTCAAGAAGGGGGCGCGTGACCCCCGGCTTTTTCTGGTTGAGAAACAGAAAGACCGTTTCTTCGGCCGCCCGTGCGCCGTGATTTGCGACATCGACTTTCACGGTCAATGTATCGCCAGGCTCAACCCGCAAATTCGACAGTGCAAAATCCCCGTAGGTGAGGCCATGCCCGAACGGGAAAAGCGGCGTGTTTTCGATATCGCTGTAATGACTGGTGAAGTGGTCATCAGGATTGAAAGGGCGTCCTCCCGGTCGCTCTCCAAAGAAGATGGGTACTTGCCCCACCGCGCGCGGCCAGCTCACGGCCGTGCGGCCGCTGGGTGAAACCTTTCCGGTAAGAACGTCCGCAATGGCGTGACCGGCTTCGCAGCCAGGAAACCAAGCCGCCAGAACGGCGTGCGCCCGCGAGACCAGTTCGGGAATGGCTAGAGGGCGGCCAGAAAATAGGACAACAATGACGGGTTTGCCCGCAGCTATGTCGAACACCGCATCGGCCAATTGCTGCTGGTTGCCCGGCAAGCCCAAATAGGCGCGGCTCGCGGCTTCTCCACTCATGACCGCGGCTTCGCCTAGACAAAGAATGATCGCATCGGCATCCGTACAAAGGTCAAGAGCCGGAGCGACGCCCGACAGGTCATCCTCGTCGATCGCGACGCCCGGCGCGTGGCGTACATCAAACCCCGCGTCCGTCAGTCCCTGCAGGACACTGACGCAATCTTCCCCCCGTCCGGCGCCCCACCAGGGTCCGCGCATCTCACTGGCTGCGTCGGCCAGCGGACCGATTACGGCAATCTTGCGCGTGGCCAGCGGCAAGGCGTTAGCGTCATTCTTGAGCAGAACCAGCGCACGCGCGCCGGTAGCGCGCGCCAGCGCTCGGCTTTGCGCGGTTAGGCCGGTAGTGGTGCGTCCGCGCCGGTATGGATCCTGGAACAGCCCCAGCCGCTCCTTCAGCGACAAAACCCGGCGCACAGCGGCGTCAATATCGTCCATCACAACCAGATGGCGCTGCAGCGCCTGCGGCAGTCCAAGACGGTAGGCATCCGACATCATGTCGATGTCCACACCGGCCTTGAGCGCCAGGGCGGCTGCTTCCGCCAGGTCGCCGGCGACGCCGTGATTCAGAAGCTCGGCAACGGCGTGATAGTCACTGATGATGACGCCCTCAAAGCCGAGTTCGCCCCGCAGGACATCGCGCAGGAGGGGGGCATTCGCCGTCATGGGAATGCCATTCAGATCGGTAAAGGATGGCATGATCGCGGCGACGCCCGCTTCCACTGCGGCGCGAAATGGCGGCAGATAGACCTCGCGCAACATGCCTTCCGACATATCGGTGGGGGAATATTCCCGGCCCGCGGTAACGGCGCCGTAGCCGAGATAATGCTTCGCACAGGCTGCGACGGTGCCGGCATCGGCCAGACTGCTGTCCTGAAAGCCGCGTACCTTGGCGCAGGCAAAGACGGAGCCGACGAAAGGGTCTTCCCCTGGGCTTTCGGCGATGCGGCCCCAACGCGGATCGCGCGATACATCCAGCATCGGCGCAAACGTCATGTGCAGACCGTCACCAGCACATTCCTCTGCAGCCACCCGCGCGGTGGCCTCCCAGGCAGCAGGATCGAACAACCCTGCTTCTGCAAGGGGAATTGGAAAAATGGTGCGATGGCCATGGATCGCATCGAAACCCAGCAGCAGGGGGATATGCAAACGGGATTCCTCGACCGCAATCTTTTGGATGCGGTGCGTTGGCTCCGCGCCATACAGGTTGAGCAGATTGCCTATTCGTCCCGACCGGATCGCGTCTTCCGAAAGGGGCGTAACGACCGGACCGGTCACGGCGTAATCGGCCGCGATCATCGTCAATTGACCAAGTTTTTCGGCTAGCGTCATGTCCGCGATCAGGCGATCAATGCGTTCCACGGTTGTCCTGCATTGCAAACACGGACGAATGTTACTTTTTTTCATGCCGTTTCGCAGCCCGAAATGTTAGGAATTGGCCAATGATTGAAAACAAGCCTGCGCGAACGCGCATTTCCGGCCAAGCCGATCTGTTGTCCCAACTGGATATGATGATCCGGGCCCTGCTGTCGTCGCCGTTGCGCAATCGGCTCTTCCTCCTCGGCGGCGCCATATTTTTGATAATCGCCGCCACGACTTACGCCCAGATACGGCTGAATCGCTGGAATCAACCTTTTTACGACGCACTTGCGCGGCGGGATATGCATGGCTTTTTCGTACAGCTTACCGTCTTCGCGGTCATCGTCGCCGTCTTGCTGGTGTTGAATGTGGCGCAGCGATTTTTGTCCGAAACCATGAAGCTGTGGCTGCGTCAGGGCCTGACTCAGGATCTGGTTCAGGAGTGGCTCAAGCCCCACCGGGCCCTTCGCCTTTCTGAAGCAGGGCCGATAGGCATCAATCCCGATCAGCGCATGCACGAGGATGCGCGCCACCTTACCGAATTGTCCGGCACCCTGGGCGTGGAGTTGATGCAGGCCACGGTCCTGGTACTCACTTTTATAGGCGTATTGTGGCGTATATCCGGCAGCTTCAGCCTGCCGCTGTTCGGCCATGTCTATGTTATTTCCGGTTACATGGTATGGGCCGCTTTCGCTTACGCGATCTCGGCGTCTCTGGTGAGCTATTGGGTCGGCCGTTCCCTGGTGCCGCGCAATTCCCAGCGCTATCAGCGGGAATCGGAGTTGCGCGCGGCTTTGATGCGCACCAATGATCATCTTGTCGCCGTTCAGGCGCACGGCAGGAGCCTGGATATCGCCCGCCGGAAAATCCTGGATCGTTTGAACGGCGTATTGGGAGCGATGTGGCGGTTGGTGTTCGGCCTCACCAACCTGACCTGGATCACTGCCGGTTATGGCTGGCTGATGCTCGTGGCGCCGATCCTGGTGGCGGCGCCCGCCTATTTCAGCGGGGCGCTGACCTTCGGCGGCATGATGATGGCGGTTGGCGCCTTCAACCAGCTGCAATTGTCCTTGCGCTGGTACATCGACAATTTCAGCAGCATTGCGGACTGGCGCGCTACGCTGCTGCGCGTGGCGGAATTCCGGCGGGCGCTCGTCGCGTGCGATGCCCTTGGGCCAGTCAAGCCGCAGGAAAAAACCAATGCCTGACGCGTCGCCCGCTGCACTGGCCGCCCTGCCGGACGAGGCGTTGCTGGAAGAATTGCAAAAGCAGACGTTTCGCTTCTTCTGGGATGGCGCCGAACCCGCGAGCGGGCTCGCACGCGACCGCAACCGCCAGGACGGCGATGCCGCGGACAATCTCGTCGCCGTCGGCGGCTCGGGCTTTGGGGTGATGGCGCTGGTGGTTGCAGCCACGCGTGGCTGGGTCTCGCGAACAGCGGCTGCGGCGCGCCTTTCCCGGATGTTGGATGCGCTGGAACGGGCGACGCGGTACCATGGTGTCTATCCGCATTTTCTGGATGGCGTCAGTGGGGCCACCATTCCCTTTGACACTCTGGATGACGGCGGCGATCTGGTGGAAACCTCCCTTCTGATGATGGGTCTTCTGACCGCCCGGCACTATTTCGACCGCCCGGAAGAGGAAGGCCTGCGGGCCCGCATCACGGTGCTCTGGGAAGAGGTGGAATGGGACTGGCACGTCCAGCCGGGCCAGCAGGTCCTGACGTGGCATTGGAGCCCGCAGCATGGCTTTAAAATGAACCATGCCATCCGCGGATGGAACGAGTGCCTGATCACCTATGTGCTGGCGGCGGCGTCACCCCGTCATGCGATCGTGCCGCAAATCTACAGGGACGGTTTTTGTGCCGGCGCGGATTATCGCAACGGCAGTTCTTTTCATGGAATTCCGTTGCCGCTGGGTCCACGCCTCGGTGGTCCTCTGTTCTTTGCACATTATTCTTTTTGCGGTCTTGATCCGCATGGCCTCATCGATGCGCATGCCGATTATTGGGAACAGAATGTGGCGCATACGCGCATCAACCTGGCGCATTGCATCGCCAATCCGGGCGGCTTTGCCGGCTACAGCGCGCAATGTTGGGGGTTGACGGCGAGCGACGACCCTTCCGGCTATGAAGCACACGCCCCCGGCAACGACAATGGCACGATCTCGCCGACCGCTGCCCTGTCCAGTTTCCCCTATGCGCCCCGGGAAGCCATGACAGCATTGCGGCATTTTCTTGCCGCGTATGGCGACAGGATCTGGGGCCGTTATGGTTTCACCGATGCCTTCAACCCGACGCGTGGCTGGTACGCTGATACGTTTCTCGCCATAGACCAGGGCCCGATCATCGTGATGATCGAGAATTTTCGGAGCGGGCTGTTGTGGCAGATTTTCATGGCTGCGCCAGAGGTCCGGCTCGGGCTTTCCAGGCTCGGCTTCGTTTTCCGGCAAGACAATGCTTGAAGGCTGGATCGCGCGGCAGCGGGAGCATGCGATCGCAGGCCTGTTGCGCAGCATCTCGGCTCCCGTGGTGAAAACGCGCCAGGGTTTTGGCCAGGTCATCACGCCGGCAAGAGGCTCTGTC
>Ga0136846_1220552_pt1 | contig 14095 bp, 15 predicted proteins | sample HopSoiMetagenom2_FD_96841 | JGI IMG/M metagenome (GOLD analysis project Ga0136846, IMG submission 96841) | Grasslands soil microbial communities from Hopland, California, USA - 2 Assembly 2016 (version 4) | ecosystem: Environmental > Terrestrial > Soil > Grasslands | place: USA: Hopland...
AACACTTGTTCGTTCAAACGCTGTTGATCTTGTTGTCGTTGACTCGGTTGCAGCACTTGTTCCGCAAGCGGAAATCGATGGCGAAATGGGCGACAGTCACATGGGTCTTCAGGCTCGTTTGATGAGTCAAGCACTGCGTAAGTTGACTGGTATTATCAACAAAAGCAAGACGACTGTTATTTTCATCAACCAGATTCGTATGAAGATTGGTGTTATGTTTGGTAACCCCGAAACCACTACTGGTGGTAATGCACTGAAGTTTTACGCGTCTGTTCGTATTGATATTCGTCGTACCGGACAGATTAAAGAAGGCGAAGACATTATGGGTAACCGCACGAAGGTGAAAATTGTTAAAAATAAGATTGCGCCGCTGTTCCGTATTGCAGAGTTCGACATTATGTATAACGAAGGTATTAGCAAAACTGGTGACGTGCTTGATCTAGCCGTGCAACATGGCATTGTTGGCAAGGCTGGTGCATGGTTCGACTATAACGATGCAAAAATTGGTCAAGGACGCGAAGCGACGAATAAATACTTGAAAGAAAATCCAGAAGTTCTTGCGGAAATTGATAAGAAAGTTCGCGCTAAAGTTGCTGAAGAAATAGCATAGTTTTGGCATGTAGCCGCGAGTTTATGGTGCGTGTTTTATGAAAATAACAGGACTTTCCTCGCAGCAAAAAGATAAAAATCGCATCAATGTGATGGTTGACGGTAAGTATCGGTTCAGCCTGGATATTTTCCAGGTTGCCGATCTTGGTATTCGAGTTGGCAAAGAGTATACCGACGAAGAGCTTACCGAGCTTGAGACGGAAAGTTTATTCGGGAAGGCATACACTCGGGCGCTCGAGTATGCACTTATGCGACCGCATAGCTCCAAGGAGATGCGGGATTATTTATTTCGTAAAACCAGAGACACTCGCACGAAAACTGGTGAGGTGAAAAAAGGGCTTCCCGTTTCTATAACGACGCGTGTCTTTAATCGTTTAACTGAAAAAGGGTATATTGACGACGAGAAATTCACCCGATATTGGGTGGAAAACCGGAATCTCACAAAGGGAGCTAGCCAGCGAAAGTTGACTGCTGAACTTCGTGCTAAAGGCGTTGCGTCGACGATTATTGAATCACAATTAAACGAATCATCTCGATCTGATGAGGACGAACTAAAGAAGGTGATTGCCAAAAAACAAGGTCGTTACGCCGATGAGCAGAAATTCATGCAGTATTTAGTACGGCAGGGTTTCTCGTACGATGAAGTAAAGCGCGCACTTTCAGCTGACGATTATTCTTGATCGCTGTGTTCGGCTTGTGGGTTTTGACCTTTTCGGAAAGGGTTAGTGTAAGCGGTGCGTACGGCATCGAGTACGGGTTTAGGACCTTCTGTTTCCGACTGCACAATGATGGCTTCATCGTTGATTTCTTTGATTTGTGTGCGGTGTATAAGAAGTGATGTGTCGTTAAGGCTTCGGAGGAGTGGTCGCTTTACTTCAAGTTGCTGAATGACAAACGCACCGGTTTCAAGGGTGTAAGCCTCTACTTTGCCGAGTTTCTTTCGCTTTTTGTCGATGACCGTCATGCCGATAGGGTCGAAACCTAGATTATAGATTTCACCAAGCTTTATGACGTCATCTGGTGAGACGAATTCATCACTAGAATCGATAATAAGCCCTATTTCACTGAACTCGCGTACGTCGGCAACTCGCAGGAGCGAGGGGTGAAGATCGAGAAGTGGCCCCTCAACCTCGTAGGCAACGATCTCTAGGGTGCGAGGGTCAATAATAGGCCTGCTTGTGCGCGCAAGTTCGGCCCCCGTCTGGAGTCCCATGACCGGGGCGTTTATCAGTCGAGTTCCAGCAATTAGCATATCTATAGTATAAACGTTTTAGGGTTACTACTCAACAAATGGATTTGTGCGACCTTTTGAAAGATCAAGTTGATCGCCGCCAGCTTGGTCACGCGTCTTTAGATCTTCTATTCGCTTGATGGTTGACTGATCGAATGATGCGTTATTTGTTTGGGAGGTGTAGCCGTCGCTTGTCGCAGACTTAACGATGACATTGTTGAGCATAAGAATAGCAATTGCTAAGCCACCCAGTACAACCACCACAAAGAGGATGATATGAAAACGGTGCAAGAAGGCGACGATTCCTTTTTTAACCGATGTCAGTGATAGATTGAAAGTTATTTCTTTGCCCATATAAGTTCCTTATCGTACATACACTTCAATAGTTAAGAGATCGCTTGTAATGCCTCCGCCGGTTGCGTCTTTGGAAAGTCCTACCTTTGACACCTGCATTTTGGTGAGGTTCTGCTCGATTGCGTAAATAAATTGGAGTAAGTTGTTGTAGTTAACGGGGTTTTTCAGAGTAACTGATACGGAAGTAGATTTTACCCCAGTAGGAACAGGAGCGGTTAGCGCCGAAGGAGTGGTTTTTGGCGTCGCACCTGTTTGGGTTGCTGCGGAGAAGTCCATATTGGTGATCTCGATGTTAGATCGTTTTGCGTAGTCGCTAAGATCGGTAATGATTTGGTCTTGGTACTGGTAACTTTGGCTGTCGGCAACAATGCTGCGTGCGCGCTCTACAACATCTTTTTTCTCTTCAAGCTGACGCTGAATACTTTGTAGGGTTTGGAAATTGTTTTGGCTGGCGTTTGCGTCGACTACCTTGTGGTTGACATCAACCGCAACTTTTTCAAGATTTCCATTAAGAAAAGAGAAGGCGACTCCACCAATTCCGGTGATTACGAAGAGGGAAATGGAGAGTATAAGCCGTAGGCCGGTAGGTGTTAAAGGTTTACCTTTCATGATTTTGCCGCATCCTTCTTTATGGTGACGCCAAGATTGACTGTAATCGGATAGCCTGGATTTGCGCTACCGCCGTCAGCGCTGGTGATACTTTGAAAGTGAACATTAGAGAATAGGGGTGATTTTCCGAAAGCATCCTTTAGAGCAAGTGCGCGGCTGTAATCCTTGGCATGAGCAATCAAAATCGTCTCGGTGCCAAATGTTTGAGAATCAAGGCTAAGGTTTTCAAGAACAATGCCTGCGGGAAGTGCGTTTGAAATTTCGAGGATCACCTTTGTGTAGGCAACCTCACGGTCGAGGATCTGTTTAGCAGTGGTAAGATTACTTCTAAATTCATTTGCCTGTGACTGCACGGCAGCGTAACTACTTACCTTGGATTGGTTTTCGCTTATCTGCGCTTCCGCGTTTGCGCCTGTGTTATTGAGAAAAACATACGTAACCCCGGTGCCAGCACCAAGAAATACAATAACGCCTATGAGGAAAATATTATAGCGTAGCAGCAGCGTATTTGAGCGCGCCGCCTGAAGTTGGCGTTTTTCTTCATGAGGAAGAAGGTTCATCATTTCCAGATCCCCTTTTGGTCAACGCTCGCAAGCCCAGCAACGGTAATGTAGCGGGGTCTGAACTGCTTACTTGGTTGGGGAAGTTTGCCAAAATCAAGCTTCTGCCAAGGGCTTGCTACACGTGCTGGCATGACGAGCTCATTAGTAAAGTAGTCGCCAATACCAGGGACATTGCTTCCGCCACCAACGACAAGCACTTGCTCGAGCTTTCGGTCGTCGTTTAAGCGTTCGTTGTAATAGCGAATAACTTTACGAACTTCAGTGAGAATACGCTGCAAGCTAGGTTGAAGTGCGTTGGTAATCTTCGCCTGGCGTGGACCCGCGTTTAGACCGTTGAGCACCTTAAGCTGGTGAGCGTTTTCAAGTGCAACGTTGAGTTTCTTAGCAATATCAAGTGTAAAAGTGTTTCCACCGATACCAAGTCCACCGCTGACGCGAATGGCGCCTGGGTCGAGTACGGCAATATCGGTACTGGCGGGGCCAATATCAACGGTGAGCGTTGGGAGGTGTCCCTCTTCGGTCGTTTGGAGGACTCTAGCGACAGCATTAATACCTGGTTCAATCATAATAGGCCGGAGGCCAGCGCCTTTAACGGCACTTAAACAGCTATCGACGAGGACTTTTGGAACGGCAGACATAATAACCGTTAGTTCTTCTTTTGTTCGTTCGATGATTTCATAGTCGACGTAGAGTGAACTCATAGGAATAGGAATGTACTGATCTACCTCAATTTCGACGGCATCAGCAAGCGTTGACTCGGCTTTACTCGGAATTTTAAATGTTCGTGAAAAAGTACGGCTTGTAGGGACGCCGAGCACAACATGTTTACTAGGGAGTGCGCCAATAAGTTTTTCGCCAAGGAGGGTGGCGATATTTTCAGCAAGGTAAGTATCATCACTATCGAGCGATTTTTGTACTTTTGCAGGATCGAGATCAACAGATCCGTATCCAAGAACGAGCCATTTTTTTGGGTCAACAGCCATCACCTTGATACCTGTTTGACTGATATCAAGTCCGATTATTGGCTTGTCTTGGTAGAATAATTTTGCCATTGATGCCCACTAAATAGTTTACTCTTAGTATACCATGAGCACTTTAGTTTTTAAGGGGATTATCCCTTGATGTTTTGCGAAAGACTGGCGATTGGCCCCATAACGCTGGCTGCGATAAGCCCCACCATACTTCCCATAATAACGATCATAACTGGCTCGATAATTGCACTGAGGCCGTCAATAGCAACGTCTACCTCTTCTTCGTAAAAGTCAGCCACTTTCACGAGCACAGTGTCTGTTTGTCCGGTTTCTTCACCAACAGAGAGCATTTGTGCCACAATGGCAGGAAAGAGAGGGTTTTTTTCAATCACCGAAGATAACGTAGCGCCGTTTTTCACTTCTTGAGCGGCGTCGATGAGCGCTTTTTCATACACAACATTACCAACAGCATGAGCGGTGACATCAAGTGCTTCAAGCACGGCAACCCCAGCGCCCATCAATGCAGAAAATGTGCGGGCAAAACGGGCAACAGCAACCTTCATGATAATAGACTTTATGCCTGGCACTTTCAGTACTATACGGTGGAAGACGGCTTTCCCCTTCGGTGTTTTTATATAACGAAGTGTAAGTATGACGCCGCCGACAAGTGCAGGAAAAACAATATACCAATAACTTGTCATAAAGCCACTAATTGCGAGCATTCCCTGAGTAAGTGCAGGAAGCTGGGCATCCGGTCCACCGAGGTCGGTAAGAATTTTACCAATTTGAGGAATAACAAAAAGCATCAAACCGAAGAAGGCAATAATGGTAATAACAATCAGTACCATTGGGTAGGTCATGGCACTTTTCACCTTTTTACGAATGGTGGCATTTTTTTCTTGTTGCATGGCAAGGCGTTTAAGGATTTCATCAAGAATACCAGCAGCCTCACCAGCACGTACCATGTTAACGTACACATCACTGAAGGTATTAGGATACTTAGCGAGCGCATCGCCAAGTGGTGCACCTGCCTGTACGTCACTAATAACAGTGCCGAGCACCTTTTTTAATGCTTCGCTTTCGGTGTGCTGTTGCAAAGAGACGAGTGCGCGAAGTAGCGGAACGCCCGCGCCAACCATGGCGCTTAATTGCCTGGTGAACATTACCAAATCATCTGACTTTACTTTTCCGCCGCCAAGGAAATCGCCGAAACCGAATTTACTCTTTACTCCAGCAGCTTCCTTGATACTGATTGGGCGAAGGCCTTGCTTGCCGAGCATGGAAATAATTGCCGGTTTGTCACTTGCCTCGAGCGTGCCGGTGATCGACTTGTTCTGACTATTGGTCGCAATATAGATAAATTTCGCCATAACTACTCTTTAGTAACCCTCAGTACCTCTTCAACAGTCGTGTTGCCACGAAGTGCTTTTATGAGCCCATCGGTTTGCATGGTTGTCATGCCTTCAAGAATTGCTTGGTCTTGAATTTGGTTACTGGTAGCGTTGCTAATGATCATTTTTTGAATAGGAATAGTGTTACCGAGTACTTCGTAAATACCAATACGACCTTTATAGCCAGTGTGGTTGCATTCTTCGCAGCCCTCAGAGGATGCTTTCCAGAGCATCGTAATTGTTGTGTCATTTGTGCTTAGTGGGGTGTCACCGCCGACGGATTGTTCTTTAGCAAGCTGTTCTAGTGTGTGAATACGATCGAACTTTTGGTTATCGTGAAGATTAAACAAATGAGTGATTGCCTGCACTTCTTCGGGCGTTGGTGTGTAGTTTTTACGACAGTTCATGCATAAACGCCGTACTAGACGCTGACCGACGACAGCTTTTACGGTACTTGCAATAAGAAATGGTTCGATGCCCATGTCGAGCAAACGAGGCAGGGAGGTGGCAGCGTTATTTGTGTGGAGCGTACTAAAAACAAGGTGACCAGTAAGGGCAGCCTGCACGCCTAAGTTGGCGGTTTCGCCGTCACGGATCTCCCCTACCATGATAATATTCGGGTCTTGGCGAAGTAGGGCGCGTAGTCCACTTGCAAAGGTCATACCCGCTTTTGCGTTTGTTTGTGTTTGGTTGACCCCTGGGATTTTATATTCAACTGGGTCTTCAACGGTTGAAATGTTAACATCTGGCGTATTGAGCGTGGTGAGAATACTGAAGAGGCTGGTCGACTTACCCGAACCCGTTGGTCCGGTAATAAGAATCATGCCGTTTGGTTCGGTAAGTGCTTGATTGATAACGTCAAGAGAGTGCCCCCAATAGCCGAGGTCTTTTAGTGTTACCGCTTGGTTCGATTCATCGAGAATACGCATGACGATCTTTTCACCGTCAACAACAGGAAGGCTACTGACACGCAGCGCGTACTGCTTCCCTGCCACCTTAATTTTGAAACGGCCGTCTTGTGGAACGCGACGTTCGTCGATTTTGAGGTTTGAAAGAATTTTAATACGGCTAACAAGAGCATCCATAACATTTCGCGGAAGTCGGTTTACTTCCTTTAGAACACCGTCGATTCGGTAGCGAACCTGTACGTATTCTTCGCGTGGTTCAATGTGCACGTCACTGGCGTTGGAGCGAATGGCGTATTCAAGGAGAAGGTTAACTGTTTGAGCGATTGGAGAATCTTCGGAGACATCAGCTTCGGTTACTCCTTGGTTGACATCGACGCCTTCCTCGCGCTGTACATCGATCACTTGGTTGAGCTCTTTGTTTACGTCGCCGCGGTAGTTTTCAAGACAGGTAAGAATATTATTGCGCGTGGCGATATAAAGTTTAATGTTCTCACCAATTTGCTTTTGGATGAAGTTAACCGCCTGTACGTCATCAGGGTCGTCCATTGCAAGGTGCATCGTACCATCTTCGTCAATTTGAAATAGCACCGAATTGTATTGACGGGCGATACGTTCGGGGATCCTATTCAGAACGTCTTGAGGTATGTCACGGGGATCTATTTCAACAAATGGAATCTGCGCGTAATCGGCGTAGGCTTTTACGAGGTCTTTCTCGGTAATTAGGCCGTTTTGGATAACGAGCGACTGCAAGGGGCGTCTTGAACGTGCGCCTTCTTCTTTGAGGACGTCGATTTGCTCCTTTGTAGCCACACCGCTGCGCTCGAGCAATTTTTCAATTGTAACATCAGAAATACGCATACTGCTTACGCTCTATTGTACCTAATAGCACTTAAAAGCGCCACTGCCAAGGATCCTTAGTAGTAAAGGCTGTTTTGCGTTGTATCGAGAGTCGAAGAAGTGAGTGTGAAACATTGTTCACCCGGGGCGGTAGCTTCAAACTCAGTCTCGTAAACGTAGTCATCACTCATCTGGCGAGATGATCCGTAGCTTGTATACGGTGAGCTTTTCTTGCTACTTACCTGGAAGGTTCCACAAAGCTCGTAGGTTGTTTTGGTTTTGTAAGTGTAGCGGATATCTTTACCAACAATAACATCGCTACCATTTTTAGGAAGTTCGTTTTTATCACGGGCGTAGGTAACAACTTTCTGTGCTGTCGCCGCTAGATCTTTTCGTACTTGTTCATCGTGACGAGCTGGCCCAAGTTGCAAGACCGACATAACAAATAGTATTCCGAATAGTATAAATAGAAGTGGTAGATACGATAGAGTAACAATTTTTCGGGGCAGCGCAAGCTTCATTGGAGTGAAGGCTGCAAAAGAATAGGTAAGAACAACAAGAAGATCAAGACCGAGAATAAGCAGCGCGCTGAGCATGACCGTCCATTCTCCAGAGTTAATAAGGCTCACCACTAATGTAATAGCGGCAATCATTGCGCCAATACTGTGAAGACAAATGGTAATGATAGACCATACTTTTCCCGGGACGAGACCAGGTTTGCGACGCGACTGAACAAGATAGAGGATGAAGAAAATTGCGTAGGGTGTAAAGGTGATAACCGTAATGGCAATCATTGTTGAAAGAGCTGTTGGAGAGATAGTAACACCGGCAAGCGATGCGACAACACTCGCAATAGTAACGGTAGATGATGCCGTAAAGAACCAAAGAAGTACATGGTGAAGTGCCGCCATGAGCGGGTGTAGTGAAGGGCGCTGATCTGGTGAAGCTGCTTGTTTACTTATGGATTCACTAGCTTTATCGGCTACGGGTACGTCAAGACCACTGAGGCCAACTTCAACTACTGAAGTATCCCACCCTTGTGTCATGAGTGCTTGGCGAATTTGTTCGTCGCTGAGACCTTTAGCGCGCGCCTCGATGATAAATGTTTTTATGTCTGCCATAATTTCTCCTTATGCTTTGCTTAAAGTATAGCATAACAACTTCGTTTACAGCGGTGGAGTGGTATAATAGGACGAAATGATTCTGGAAGTAAAAAGTGACGCTGAAATGAAAAACTTGGGCGCGAAGCTTGGCGTGCTTCTTCGAGGTGGTGAAATTATTGAACTTGTAGGCGATGTTGGCGCTGGGAAAACAACGTTCACTAAAGGTCTTGCGCGCGGTATGGGCGTTGACGAAGATGTGCAAAGCCCTAGCTTTACAATTAGTCGCGTGTATGATGCCTCGAATGGTCTTCGTCTCGCCCACTACGACTTTTACCGTTTACACAATGCGGGTATCATGGCGGATGATCTTCGTGAAACGCTTGGCGACGCAATTACTGTTACGGTTATTGAATGGGCCGAAATTGTTAGTGGTGTTCTTCCTGAAGATAGACTTACGCTCCTTATTTCTTCGACCAGCGAAGATAACAGGCGTGTTGAATTAAAAGCAGACGGACCAGCGAGCCGTAAACTTATGGAGCAACTCGCATGATACTTCTTCTTGATACATCGACGCCTGTATGTAAGCTTACTTTTGTCGATGGGGACTGGCGCTATGACGACACGTGGCAGGCCGACCGTGAGCTTGCAAAGGGGCTTTTAGGGTATTTGAAATCGCAGTTAGAAAAGAATAGTAAGACATGGTCGGATATTTCTGCGATTGGCGTATTTCAAGGTCCGGGTAGTTTTACTGGCCTACGAATTGGTCTTAGCGTACTTAATACTATTGCAGATAGTGAAGCGATTCCAATTGTTGGGAGTCAAGGCGAAGCATGGCAAAATGAAGTGCTCGCGAAGCTTTCTCGTGGTGAAAACGAAAAAATTGTATTGCCATTTTATGGTGGCGAAGCGAATATTACCAAGCCGCGTAAATAAGCTTGCTGCGGTGAGGTAAAAAGCGCTACAATATAATTAGTCTCGACAGTAGACTTTGATGAAACTTTTTGAAACTTCCAGTGCAGACTCAGATTTTTGCTTTATAACAGATACAGTTTGGATGGGTGAATGAGCTGCCTGCGAGAAAGGAATAACCATGATAGAGGGATTAATTGCCGCAATTGTTGGGGTAGTTTTTGGCGTTGGCGGGACGGTTGCGTATGAAAGGCGCCGAGTTGCCGATGGCAAGAATACGGCAGAGAAAGAAATTGCTGCAGCAAAAATAAAAGCGGGCGATATTGTTCTAAAAGCTAAAGATGAGGCGTTGAGCCTTGAAAATGAACGTCGTAAGGAATGGAAAAAAACCGAATCACGGCTTGCGGAGCGTGAAACATCGCTCGATAGTAAAATTGACCAACTCGACAAACGTGCGGAAAAACAACGAAAACAAGAAGACGAGGTCGAGGAACTAAAAAGTGAAATTCGCGAAATTCGTACTCGTCAGCAGGAAAAGCTAGAGAAGATTGCAGGCCTGAAGAAGTCAGACGCTGCCGATAAACTCATGCAAATGACCGAGCGCGATATTAAAAATGATCTTGTCGGCTTGGTAACAAAACTGCAACATGATGCTATGGAAGACGCTGAAGAGCGCGCCCAAACTATTCTGGTAAGCGCCATGGAGCGTATGAGTAGTGAGGTTACTGCCGAACGAACTGTTACAGCTATTAAGCTTACTGACGACGAGATGAAGGGCCGCATTATTGGTAAGGAAGGCCGTAATATTCAGGCGCTTCAACGTGCCACCGGAGTTGATATTCTGGTTGATGACACGCCAGGAATGATTGTGCTTTCGAGCTTTGATCCTATTCGTCGCCAGGTTGCGCGTATTACCGTTGAAATGCTTATGAAAGACGGTCGTATTCATCCGGGCCGTATCGAAGAAGTTGTTGCTAAGGCCGAGAAGCAAATCGAGAAGGAAACGATTCGCGCAGGAGAAGATGCCGCGCGTGAAGTTGGTGTTGCTGGTATTCCAAAAGAAATGATTCATCTTCTTGGGGAATTGAAATTCCGTACGAGCTATGGCCAAAACGTGCTGCTTCATAGTACGGAAATGGCGCATATGGCGGGGCTTATTGCTGAAGAAATTGGTGCTGATGTTCGTATTACAAAAACCGCTACCCTGCTTCACGATATTGGCAAAGCAGTGACCCACAAAGTGGAAGGTAAGCACCACCACATCGGTGCCGACCTTGCCCGTAAGTACGGTATGGACGAACGAATTGTTCATGCTATTGAAGCGCACCATGATGATATTGAGGCGACAACACCCGAAGCGCTTGTGGTGCGTGTTTGCGACGCACTCTCTGCGGCTCGTCCTGGCGCAAGGAATATTAGCGCAGAACACTTTGTTGAGCGTATGCGCGATCTTGAAAATATCGCCACTAGCTTTAAAGGTATCGACAAAGCATACGCTATTAGTGCTGGTCGTGAAATCCGCGTTATTGTGAGTCCTAAAACAGTCGACGATCTTTCGGCTATAAAACTTGCCCGTGACATTGCGACGAAAATTGAAAGCACAATGCAATATCCTGGAACGATCAAAGTAAACGTCATTCGTGAAACACGCGCGGTTGAATTCGCGAAGTAGGAGAAAGTTTGCGCCTATTTAAAGGAAATAAAACCAGTAAATGGCTAAGCACATTACCGAAACGTGTGTCTAGTTCGGCAATGGTTCTTGAAAACAGTGTTGGTCAAGTACTTATTGTTAAAGCGAACTACAAGCCATACTGGACATTTCCGGGTGGAATCATCGACCCGAATGAAACGCCGCTTGAGGGGGCAATCCGCGAAACTCACGAAGAAGTTGGTATAACGCTTCGGCCTGAAAACGTTTCATTTGTCGCCGTAGTAAATAGAAAAAGTGACTTCGCTGAAACCTATCAGTTTATTTTTAAAGCAACCCTCGACTCTGGTTCGCTTGCTGATGTTATGTTGCAGCAATCAGAAATTGATGAATATGCGCTTGTGACAAAAGCTCAGGTGAAAACTAAAGACCGACATTACGGTAAAGTTATTGAACATTGGGCGGATGGCAAGACTGGCTATATCGAACAGACCTTTGGTAAAGGCGGCGAATAGACTAATCTTCGCGTTGTTTGAACGTATTTGTTATGCCAAGGGCAGACACAATGCCGCCAACGATGAGTAGCCCAGCAGCGAGAAACATACCGCTTCGAAAGCTTTCAAGAGTGAGGTTCGTACCAAGTACAATTCCGAGAAGTGAAATAGCTACAAGCCCCGCTACCCTAGCAACGGCATTATTGATTGCTGAGCCAATTCCCGCCTGATTTTTATGAATCGAACCAAGAATCGCCGAGGTAAGTGGAGCAACGGTGATAGAAAGACCGATAGCAAATAATAGCACCCCAGGGAGAAGCTGTGTCCAGTAGTTTACCTGTTGGGTAACCATGGTCATGAGTAAGAACCCAGCGCCGCCTACGATAGGCCCGGCAGCCATGAATAAGCGCGGCCCGTACTTTCCGGCAAGCGCCCCAAATCGTGATGAGAGAAGAAACATAACGACAGTAACGGGAAGTAAGGCAACACCGGCAAGCGTTGCTGGATAGCCACCAATTTGTTGTAAGAAGATAGAGATAAGAAATGTTGAAACAGACAAGCCTGCATAGATTGTTGTTGTGGCAATATTTCCTATGCTAAAGTTTCGCACGGTAAATAATTCAAGTGGAAGCATTGGATGCGATGAGTGACGCTCGTACCAAAAGAAAAAGCCAAGGGCGCCGGCGCCAATAAGTGACGTTCCGTAAATAAGCGGGTGTGTCCAGCCAAAGTGAGGCTGTTCAATAAGTGCATAGACAACCGCACAAAGTCCAATGGTGCAGAGGATGGCACCGGTAATGTCTACCTTAGTTCGCTCGCGCAGGTCTTCCTTTGAGTCCATGCGTGTTAACGCCCAAAGTGCTAAACCAATAGGAAGTACGTTAATGCCGAAAATGTACCGCCACGACAATGTATCAATGAGGAGTCCTCCAATGAGCGGAGCAATGGCTGGTGCTATGGCTGTCCATGCTGTCCAGGTGCCAATTGCTTTACTTTGCTTAGAGCCGGAGAAATGAGAAATGATGAGTGCAAGCGAACTTGGGCCAAGTAGCGCACCGGCGACTCCTTGAAGAATACGGGCGACGATAAGCACGGGGCCTGTTGGCGCAAATGCGCAGAGAAGTGAAGTGACAGCAAAGAGGATGAGCCCTATCTGCAAGATTTTCTTACGCCCAAATAGATCGGCGAGTGATCCTGCGATAAGCATCAGTGCCCCAAGGGTGATGAGGTATCCATTAACCACCCATTGCTGAATTTCTAAACCGCCGCCGAGTTCCTTGGCGATAGCTGGCAGGGCGACATTAACGATAAATCCATCGAGACCTGTGACGAAAGAGGCGAGAATGCTAACGATAAGAACAAGGCGTTGTTGTTTAGTCATATACATAATATAGCAAATATGATCAACGGATAACCTATTGACATTTAGCTTAAGAAATATCATAATGCAAATCTATGGTAAATAACCTGAGACACGAAACCATTGCGTCAGCACCGACTCTTGAAGAAGAGTCTTTTCGGCTGGTCGTATTATCTAAGACTCACACTCATTAAAATAGCCACTTAATTTGCTATCCAGTGACCAGCCGAGAATCAGTGCTGGTTTTTTTGTGAATTAAGGAATATGAGTGAAGTACTCAAATGGTTATTTTGATAATGAAAAACGAAAAGAAAAAGAATGGAAAAAAGAGCACGCTGCTGGCGGATTTAAATGCTCGCACTGCAAGCAATGGGTGGTGATTAATCAGTTTATTGGTACGGCGAATCGTAATCATTGTAATAGTTGTCTATGGTCGAAGCATGTCGATGAGCAAAAAGGGGATCGACGGGCGGTATGTGAAGGTGGAATGCGTCCAATTGGCCTTACCTTTAAGCAAGAAGGCTGGGGTCGCCAGGGAGAGATCATGATTATTCACGAATGCGCCGGGTGCGCCAAATTTCAATTAACCGAATTGCTGCCGACGACACAAACGAAGGAATCATAGGTCTGTTCGAGTTATCTGTTGAAATGAAGGGGCGACTGGATAAAGAAGGAATTTATGTTCTTCAGGAAAGCGATAGGCAAGAAGTCCAAACGCAGCTCTTTGGAAAGTAATAAGTAATTTCAGGGCCGTTGCCCGGTTCGTGCGCTGACGAACCGGGCGGCCGCTCCTTTCTCTAGCAGGCGTCGATGAGCATGCCTTGGTTCTGCATCCACATGTCCGAGGTCCAGCCCCGGACGTCCTCGCCGTCGGGCGAGTACTTGGCGCGCATCTCGGGCGTGAGCCACTTCGCCGGGACATCGACTGCGTCCCATACCCGCGAGGTTGCCCCCGCGTTGTTGGAAACCGGCGGTCCGTCGGCCTTCTGGCAGACGACCTTGAGTCGATGTCCTGCTGCGTCGGGGCCGGGGCCCGCTTCGAGCGGCCATCCGTCGAGGTTGAGCTGTTCTTCACCCGACTGGGTGCTCAGGCTGTGGAAGATCGCCG
>Ga0136846_1225365_pt1 | contig 14095 bp, 15 predicted proteins | sample HopSoiMetagenom2_FD_96841 | JGI IMG/M metagenome (GOLD analysis project Ga0136846, IMG submission 96841) | Grasslands soil microbial communities from Hopland, California, USA - 2 Assembly 2016 (version 4) | ecosystem: Environmental > Terrestrial > Soil > Grasslands | place: USA: Hopland...
ACCGAGGAGCAGAAGGCGCTGCGCGAGCTCGCCCGCGACTTCGCGACGCGGGAGATCAGGCCGAAGGAAAAGGAGTACGACGAGCACTCGACGCACCCGGCCGAGGTGATCGCGAAGGCTCACGGGCTGGGCCTCATGAACGTCCACATCCCGGAGGCGTACGGCGGCCTCGAGCTCGGCGCGTTCGAGGGCATGATCATCGGCGAGGAGCTCTGCTGGGGATGCTCCGGCATCGGCACCGCGATCGCCGCGAACGGCCTCGGCCACGGCCCCGTCATCGTCGCCGGCACGGACGAACAGAAGCGCCGGTGGCTCTCGCCGCTGATCGACGAGGTGCTGCTGACGTCGTTCGCTCTGACGGAGCCGAACGCAGGGTCGGACGTGTCCGGGATCCAGACGACGGCAGTGCGGGACGGCGACGATTACATCGTCAACGGCTCGAAGATGTTCATCACGAACGCGGGCCACGCGGCCTGGTTCACGGTGTTCGCGTCGACCGACAAGTCGCAGGGGCATCGCGGGCTGACGGCGTTCGTCGTTCCCTCGGATCTCGACGGGGTCGTCGTCGACAGGCATCTGGACAAGATGGGCCAGCGCTCCACGGACACCTCGGCGCTCTCGTTCACCGACGTGCGCGTGCCGGCGGAGAACCGCCTCGGCGAGGAGGGCGAGGGCTTCAAGATCGCGATGAAGACGCTCGACTTCACGCGTCCAGGCACGGCGATCGGCGCGGTCGGCGTTGCGCGAGCCGCGTTCGAGTACGCGGCTCAGTACTCGAAGGAACGCGTCCAGTTCGGCATGCCTATCGCCATGAACCAGGGCGTCAACTTCATGATCGCCGACATGGCGACGAAGATCGAGGCGGCGCGCCTCCTGTGCTGGCAAGCGGCGTGGATGATCGACCAGGGCATGCGCGCGACGCTGCAGTCGTCCTACGCCAAGCGGTTCGCGGCGGACATCTGCATGGAGGTCACGACCGACGCCGTGCAGGTGCTCGGGGGGTACGGATACATGAAGGAGTACCCCGTCGAGACGCTCATGCGCGACGCGAAGCTCTTCCAGATCTACGAGGGGACGTCCCAGATTCAGCGGCTGGTGATCGCGCGCGAGTTGCTCATGCCGCGGGAATGAGCTCCGGCGCGTCGGCTGTTCAGTTCAGACGGATGCCGAGCGAGCTCGGCATCCTGACGTCGGCGCCGCAAGCGGCGCCTGATGCCGCGTGATTGAGATCGACCTCTCGGGTCGCGTCGCTCTCGTCACAGGAGGTTCGCGCGGGCTCGGCCGGGCCGATGCGCTGACGCTCGAGCGCGCCGGCGCGGAGGTCGTCGTTCTCGACATCGAGGAAGAGAACGCGACGATCACGTGCGACGTCGGCGATCGCGCGCAGGTGGACGAGGCCGTCAGGCGCATCGTCGAGGAGCACGGATCGCTCGACATCCTCGTCAACAACGCCGGCACGCTCGACCACCTCGCGCAATTCGGCGACCAGCAGCCGAAGCTGTGGGAGCGCGACCTCCGGGTCAACCTGACGGGCGGGTTCAACTGCGCGCAGGCTGCCTGGCCGCACATGCAGGAGCGCGGCTGGGGCCGCATCGTGAACATGGCATCCGTCGCAGGGACGCTTGGCGGCTTCGGTCAGGCGAGCTACTCGACGACGAAGGCCGGCCTGCTCGGCCTGACGCGCACGCTGGCGCTCGAGGGCGCCCGCCACGGGATCACCTGCAACGCGATCGTTCCCGGCGTCATCGGGACGGAGGCCTTCGGCTTCGCCAACCCGGAGATGAAGGAGCGGATGATCAAGCGCACCGCCCTCCGCCGACTCGGCGAGCCGCAGGACGTCGCGAACGCGATCGTCTTCCTCTGCTCCGACCTGGCGTCGTACATCACCGGTGTCGCGCTGAACGTGAGCGGCGGCATCGAGCTGTTCACGTTTTGATCGGCTTCGAGCCGACCGCCGAGCAGCGAGAGCTGCGGCAGCTCGCCCACGAGTTCGCCGAGCGGGAGCTGCGCCCGATCGCCGCCGAGTGGGACGCGCGCGAGGAGTACCCGCCCGACCTCCTCGCGAAGGCGGCGCGCGCCGGCCTGACGTCCTATGCGATCCCGGCGGAGCATGGCGGCGGCGGTGCCGACGCGGTGACGAGCGCGCTGATCGCGGAGGAGCTCTCGTGGGGCTGCGCGGGGCTGGCGTCGACGCTCCAGGCGACGATGTTCCCGGTTCGTCCGTTGCTGCGGTTCGGCACGGAGGCGCACCGCGGGCGCTATCTGCCGCTGCTCGCGCGCGAGGAGGGGGCGCTGGCGGCGATCGCGTTTACGGAGCCGCACGCGGGCTCCGATGTCGCCGCGATGCGCGCCCAGGCGAGGCGCGAGGGCGACGCCTACGTTCTCGACGGCGAGAAGGTGTACATCACCAACGGCGGCATCGCGGATCTCACCGTCGTCTTCGCCAAGCTCGACGGAGAAATCACGGCCTTCCTTGCCGAGAAGGACGACGTCACACCCGGTCGTGTGGAGCGGAAGCTCGGCCTGCGCGCTTCGCACACCGGCTCGGTCCTGCTCCGGGACGCACGGTTGCCGGCAGATCGCCTGCTCGGCAGCGAGGGGCAGGGCCTCGAGGTCGCTTTCGACTTCTTCCAGGCGTCGCGGCCCCAGGTCGCGGCGAGCGCGGTCGGCGTGGCGCGCGCGGCGTTCGAATACGCAACCGATTACGCGCGCGGCCGCGAGGCGTTCGGCAGGCCGATCCTGAGCCGTCAGGGCGTCTCGTTCAAGCTCGCGGACATGGCGATGCTGGTCGAAGCCGCGCGCCTGCTCGTCTGGCGGGCCGCGGCTGCGGTCGACGCGGGCGACGACGCCGGTCTGCTCGGCTCCTATGCGAAGGCGTTCGCGGCGGACGCCGCGATGCAGATCACCACCGATGCCGTCCAGGTGCTCGGCGGCGCGGGGATCATGCGCGACCATCCGGTGGAGAAGTGGATGCGTGACGCGAAGGTCTTCCAGATCGTTGAAGGGACATCGGAGATCCAGCGGCAAATCGTCTCGACATATCTGAAAAACGACACGGGAGGCCTCCTGGGCCGCGGCTAGACTGGGCCGTCTTGCCGGCCCGGGGTAGAACGTTGCTCAACCGTGGGCGGCCTCGACGCCGCCCCCGCACACGCGCGCAGCGCCGCGTCTTCTGGCAGCGGACCGCCATTCTCGCCGCCGTCGCCGCGCTCGCCGCAATCGTGCTCGGCCTCGCCTTTGCGGGCAGCCCCAGCCGCATCGCCGACGGAGTTCGCATCGCGGGGGTCGATGTCGGCGGCGAGACGCCGAAGCAGGCCGAGCACGCGCTCGAGCAGAGGGCCGACGCGCTCGCCTCCGTCCCGGTCACGTTCAGGGTCGGGAGACACGTTTGGCGGTTGGAGCCGCGACGGCTCGGCATCCAGGTCGACTGGGCGGCCGCGGTCGACGCCGTGCGCCGGCAAGGCCAGGGCTTCGGCCCGCTGCGCGGCTTCCGCCGCCTCGACCTCCGCTTCTTCGGCGCCGACGTCGCGCCGCCGACCCAGGTCTACGACGCCGCGCTGCGGTACTGGCTCAACCGGATCGAGCGGACGGTCAACTCTCCGCACCGGGACGCGTCGATCGTGCTGCACGGCCTGACGCCGGCGATCGTCCCAAGCCGAACGGGACAGGTGCTCGACCGTCACGCCGCCACCGCGACGCTCGTCCGCGCACTCGCCGCCCTGCAGCGCGAGCCCGTCGGCCTGCCGGTGCGCGTCGACCATCCGAGAGTGAGGGCCGACGACCTGACGGTCGCGCAGGCACAGGTCCGGACGGCTCTGTCGGCGCCGCTGCACCTGACGCTCGGGCAGACGCGCTGGAATCTCCGGCCGGCGCGGATCGCGCGACTGCTCCAGCTTCCCGCCGGCGGCCGGCGCGACCTCCGCATCGGCGGCAAGGGCGCGAGCAGCTGGTTCATCGCCCTTTCGAAGCGCGTCGACAGCGAGCCGGAGGACGCCACCTGGGCGATCAGCCAGAGCGGCATCCGCGTCGTCCCTGACAAGCCGGGCTATCTGCTCGACGTGCCGCACAGCGCGACGGCGGTCCTCCATGCGGCGCTCGTCACCGAGCCGACCCTACGGTCGGCGAAGCTCGTCGTCGAGAAGAAGCAGGCCGGCCGCTCGACCGAGGAGGCTCGGGCGATGCAGATCCGCGGCCTCGTGGCGAGCTATCAGACGTTCTACGGCGGCGACCCGAACCGCATCCACAACGTGGAGCTCGTCTCCCACCTCGTCGACGAGCACCTGATCGCTCCCGGGGCGACGTTCTCCTTCAACCAGGCGACCGGGGCACGCACCGCGGACAAGGGTTTCAAGGAAGCGCCCGTGATCATCAACGGCGAGCTGAAGACGGGCCTCGGCGGCGGTGTCTGCCAGGTCTCGACGACGGTCTTCAACGCGGCGTATGAAGCGGGACTGGCGATTGTGGCGCGGACGAACCACGCGCTCTACATCAGCCACTATCCGCAGGGGCGCGACGCGACCGTCAACTATCCGGACGTCGACCTCGAGTTCACGAACGACACGGGGCACTGGCTGCTGCTGCGCACGTGGGTCGGCTCGTCGTCGCTGACGGTTGCGCTCTACGGGACACCGGTGCACCGCCGCGTCGTCAGCGATGTCGCTCCGCTCGCGTCCACCGGGCCGACGCCGACGAGGAAGGAGCCAGACCCGTCGATGTACGTCGGGCAACAGGTCGTCGAGGAGTCCGGCGCTCCGCCGCGCAAGACGAGCGTGCGGCGGCGCGTGTACAGCGCCAGCGGCAAGCTCCTCTATGACAGCGTCTTCTACTCGTCGTACGTCGGGGAACCGACGGTCATTCGGGTCGGCACGAAGCCGCGGCCGGAAACGACGACGACGACCACGACAACCACGACGACGACTACCACGACGGCTACGACGACGCCGAAGAAGCCGCCGACGAAGACTCAGCCTTAGCGATCGCGTCGGCAAGCGGCGGGGGTATGCGCGTCGGCCGCAGGGTCTTGGCGTCGACACATGCATGCAACGTCCACCCGTCGGCGATGACCTCCCCGTCGCGCGTCACTTCGTAGTCGAACCGGAAGCGCGCGCCGCGCAGCTCGCCGACGCGCGCACGGATCTCGAGGCGGTCGTCGAAATGCGCGGGCAGCCGGTAACGCACGTGCGATTCGAGCACGAACGACTCGAGGCCCCCTTCCCGGAGCGCGGGGTAGCCGCCGGCGAACTCCTCGAGGTAGGCGACGCGCGCGATCTCGAACCAGACCAGGTAGTTCGCGTTGTGCGCGACGCCCTGGGCGTCCGTCTCGGCGAATCGGACGCGAACGTCCGTGCTGAAGCGGAAGCCGCCCATCAGGGGCACTCTACGGCGGTGAACGAGCTCTCCACGTTGCTCCGGGAGCGCCAGCCGTGCGTCGTCCTCACGGGTGCCGGGATCTCGACCGAGAGCGGGATCCCGGACTTCCGTTCGCCGACGGGGATCTGGGCGCAGTACGACCCGATGGAATACGCGACGATCGATGCGTTTCGGCGCGATCCCGTGAAGGTCTGGGAGTTCTACGGGCTACGGCTCGACACGCTCGCGAAGGCCGAGCCGAACGCAGGGCACCTGGCGCTGGCAGAGCTGGAACGGCGCGGCCTCGTCAGCGCGGTCGTGACCCAGAACATCGACGGTCTTCATCAGCGCGCCGGCTCCCGCGAGGTGATCGAGGTGCACGGCTCGATCCGGACGGCGCGGTGTCTCGCCTGTGGCGAGCAGACGCCTCTGGACCGGGCGATGCCGCGCTGCCCGCGCTGCGGGGAGATCATGAAGCCGGGCGTCGTGATGTTCGGCGAGCTGCTGCCGGCGGAGGCGATGGAGCGGGCGACGGAGCTCGCCCGCGAGGCCGGGTTGCTGCTCGTGGTCGGCTCTGCACTCGAGGTCTATCCCGTTGCCGGGCTGCCGGAGGAGACGATGTCAGCCGGCGGCGCGGTCGCGATCGTGAACAGGGGGCCGACGGGGTACGACGGTCGCGCCGACCTGAAGGTCGACGCGGGCGCCGGGGAAACGCTCTCTACGCTGCTGCGCGTCTAGCGCATCGCTTGCGATGCGTTGCTTGCGATGCCGTAAGAGGCCGGGCGGCTTGCCCGGCCGGACGCTCAGCCCGACCACTTCGATCGCGGCCGCTTGGGTTCCTTACGCTGCTGCGCGCCTGAGGGTCTTCTCGTCCAGCAGCCTCTGGCAGCTGGAGCAGACCTTGCGCTCAACGTGATACGGAACCCCAGCGCGCTGCCGGATGGCATGAATCGTGACTGCGCTGTGCCTGTGACGTTTGAGGGTCATTCCGTCTTCTCAGGGTAATACGACGTTCGGTCGTCTCAACTTGTTGTCGGCAATGCGTCACCAAACCTTCACCACTTTCACGCTTCTCCTCCTGCTCGCGGCCGGGTGCGGCGACCACGCGGCCAACCCCGTACGACAGGCAGCCGCGCCGAAGCGCACGTGCACGGCCGGCACGTTCCGCCATCTCGGCTCGCCGAAGCTCGCGTACGCGGGGATCGTGAAGTCGCGCGCGACGGTTTTCGCTCGCCCCGGCGCGCGGGTCTTCGCGCGTTTCGGACGGCTCAACCAGAACGGGGTGCCGACGATCTTCTCGATCCGCGGCGTCCGGGTCGACCGCAGTTGCCGGCACGTGTCCTACCTCGTCCAGATCCCGCGGCGGCCGAACGGCGTCACCGGCTGGGTCCCTGCGGCCCAGGTCACGGTCGAGCCGGTGCACACGCGGATCGTGGTCGACCTCTCGCAGAAGCAGGTGACCCTCTACCGCGGCGGACGCCGCATGCTGACCGCGACGGCGGCCGTCGGCTCCGCCGCGACACCGACGCCGACCGGCAGCTTCTACGTCAATCAGCGGCTGGTCCCGACCGATCTGAGCGGGCCGTTCGGACCCGGCGCCGTCGGGATCTCCGCCTTCTCGAACGTGCTGACGGGCTGGACTCAGGGCGGGCCGATCGCGATCCACGGGACGAACGAGCCGTGGTCGATCGGCAAGGCGGTGTCGAACGGGTGCATTCGCCTTCCGAATCCCGTGCTGCGCAGGGTCTTCGCCCAGGCGGTCGGCGGCACGCCGGTTCTGATCCGGCGCTAGGGAAGCCTGAGGCGCGCCCAGACGCCCGCGTGGTCGGACGGCCAGAGGCCGCCGATGCGGTCGCTCGGGCTCCGGCCGACGATCCCGGCGGCGACGGCACGGAAACCGTTCTTCAGCAGGACGTAGTCGATCCGGCTGTAGAACGGGCCTCCGACGGCGCGGAGGTCGTCGCCGTGGCAGCACGTGAGCCCGACGTCGTTCGGATGCGCCTCTGTCCACGCGTCCTTGAAGCCGAGCGCCAGCAGGTTCGCGTGCGTCGGGGTGCCGCTGCGGTCGGCGCGCGAGTTCAGATCACCGAGCAGGACTGTGGGAAGCTTGCTCGCGGACAGAACCGCGCCGAGCTCCTGCCCCTGTGCGACCTGTGCCGTGTCGCTGAACGACTCGAGATGCGTCGTGGCGACGCGGAACCTGCGGCCGGCCATCGTCGCGTCCGCATAGATGTACCCCCGTTTCGCGGTCACGAGGCCGCCGAAGAGCGGCGTGGTCGCCGCGTACTGGGTCTTCACCGTCCGTTTGACCTGCAGCTTCTCGTCGACGCGGACGAGTAGTGCGTCGCGGACGGTCAGCCGGATGTCCATCGTCGCCGGACTGCCGGCCGGCAGCTCGGCGTCGGTCCAGGGCGCGACGGCGACGAAGCGGTACTTGAGCCGGCGTGCGGCGAGCGCTTTCCGCAGCTCCGCGACGTAGTCGAGCGCAACCGTCGTCGCAGGGGTCGCCGTGAAGTCGGGCGGCGACTGTGTCCGGTAGAGCGTCGCCTCCTGGAAGCCGACGAAGTCTGGCTTCGCGATGGCGATCTCACGCGCGATCGCCCGCGCCCGCGTCGGGAAGTCGTTCGCCTGAACCTGAGCCCAGCCGGCCGCGACTGCATTGAGCGCCTCCGGCAGCGACTTCGCCTTGACGATCGCGTCGAGGTTCGCGCCGAGGTAGAGGTTCCGCGTCATCACCCGCAGCGTCAGCGGCGCGCGGCGTGCGTGGCCCACCGAGGCGGCCGTCGCCGCGAGCAGCGCGACGAGGACGACGACATAGCCACGACGCGGGCCCAAGACACCTGTCACGATACGCCCGTGGCTCGACCCAGACAAAGCATCGTGGATCGCCTCGCCGATCTCGGCGAGGAAGCGATCCAGCGGATCGGCAGCGCGCCCGGCGGGGACCGCGTGCTCGCGGCGATGGCCGGAACCCGGGACCGGCTCGACGACCTGCAGAAGCGTGTGCGCGGACTGGAGGAGCTCGACAAGCGCGTCGTGTCGATCGAGCGGCGGCTCGACAAGCTCGAGGGCAAGGGCAAGACCTCGTCCTCCACGACGCGGAAGTCGCCGTCGTCGTCCACGCCGCGCAAGAGCTCCGGCTCCGGCTCCGGCTAGGGCACGCGCACGCGCAGCGCCTGCGGGACGAGCTCGAAGCGGGCGGGCGTCGTTCCCGGCTGCTCGCCGTCGAGCACGACCGGCACCGCCGGCACCGCGTCGACTGCGACGGCGGCTCCGTGGAGAAGGTCGATCTTCGGGTGCGAGAGGTGCTTGCCGCGGTAGATCTTCGGAAAGGTGCGGACGAAGTCGAGCTTCGTGACGTCCCCGATCAGGAGAGTGTCGAGCCTCCCGTCGTCAGGTTGGGCTTCAGGCGTCACCCACATGCCGCCGGCTGCGTAGTCCCCGTTCATGACGAGCACTTCGAACATGTCGCCGCTCCGCCGGTCGCCGTCGATCTCGACGGTGATGTCGGCGCTCTTCCAGGCGGCGAACACGGCGAGCGTCGCCGCGAAGAACGAGATCCGTCCGCCGAGCGCCTTCGACGAGCTGTTCGCGCGGCGCGCGATCGCGCCGCTGATCCCCGCGCCGGCGAAGTTCGCGAAGTACGCGTTCGCCTCGGGGCCTTCCCACGAGCGATAGTGCGCACGCCCGACGTCGACGGTGCGCGGCCTGCCGTCACGGGCGACCTCCAGTGCGGCCGGCAGCTTGGCCGGAATGCGGAGGCTGCGGACGAAGTCCTTGCCGGTGCCGCGGGGCAGCACGGCAAGCTCGATGTCGCCGGCGCCGACCGCGCCGTTGACGACCTCGTGAACCGTTCCGTCGCCCCCGACGACGACGAGCAGCGTCGCGCCGTCCTCGATCGCGCGGCGCGTCAGTTCTGTGAGCTCGCCGGGGCGCCGCGAGACGAGCGCGTCGCCCGTGAGGCCGGCTGCAGCCGCCGCCCGCGCGATCTCCGGCCAGCGCCGTCCCGTCGAGCCGTTGGCCGACGCCGGGTTGACGAGAAAGACCGTCTTAATGCTCGGAGGTTACGGTCGCGAGCGCGACGCGCGTCATGCGGTCGACGGACGCACGGAGCTCCTCGTCGGTGATGCGCTTGAACTCGCCCTCGACCACGATGTCGCTGACGGTCAGCAGGCAGCCCGCCTGGACGCCGCGTAGCGCGCCGACGGTGAAGAGCGCCGACGCCTCCATCTCCACAGCGAGCACGCCGCGTTTCGACCACCGCTCGTACTGGCCTTCGTCCGGGTTGTAGAAGACGTCGCTGGAGACGATCGGCCCGACGTGCATCGGCTGGCCGGCCTCCTTCGCCGCGTGGACCGCCCCGTGGATGAGCTCCCAGTTCGCCGTCGGACAGTGCGGCTCGCCGCCGACGAGGTGGTCGGCCGTGCGGTCGTCGGCTACTGCGGAGAGGGCCACGATCAGGTCGCCGAGCTCGTGGTGAGACTGCAGTCCGCCGCAGGTCCCGACACGCAACAGCTTCTTGACGCCGAGCTGGATCAGCTCCTCGAAGACGATCGTCGCACCCGGGCAGCCCATGCCCGTTCCCTGAACCGAGACCGGCTTGCCCTCGTATGTACCCGTGTACCCCAGCAAACCGCGCTCCGAGTTTCGTTGCTCGACGTCGTCGAAGTACGTCTCGGCGATGTACTTCGCGCGAAGCGGATCACCGGGAAGGAGGCACGCCTCCGCGTACTCCCCCGGCTCGGCTCGAATGTGGATCGGCATGAAGGGCAACCCTAACCCGTGACACGATTCGGTCCGTGAGCAAGCCCTTCGAGCCGGCACTCACGCAGATCCTCGAGTTCTGCGCGGAAGACGCGGTCGAGCGTGTCTTCCTGGAGGACGTCGCGCGCCGGCGGCTCGGTCGGTTCACGGCGTTCGGCGACAACGGGTTGCTCACCGCGCTGTGCCACGTCGGCGCAAACGTCGTTCCGTCGGGCACCGACTGCGGGCGCTTTGCCGACGTCGCCGCGCGTGGTCGCGCCCGCATGATCATCGGCGACGAGCGCGCGGTCACGGACCTGTGGGACGACATGGCGCGGCTGATGCCGGCGCCGCGCGACGATCGGCCGGGCCAGCCGGTGTACGCGATCTCGGATCCGCCGGAGCCGGGCGACACGGGGCTGCGCGCCGCCGCGGAGCGCGACTTCGAGCTCCTGCTGCCGGCGTGCGCGGCCGCGCACGAGGAAGAGATCGGCGTCGATCCGCTGGCACGCGATCCCGAAGGGTTCCGCTGGCGCACGCGCTCGCAGATCGACGAGGGAAGATCGTGGCTCTGGGTGGAGGACGGTGCGATCCGCTTCAAGGCCGAGGCGTCGGCTTGGACGCCGTCGGCCGTGCAGGTGCAGCAGGTGTGGGTCGACCCGTCGGAGCGGAACCGGGGCTACGCGAAGCGCGGGATGCGCGATCTCTGCCGCCTGTTGCTCGGGGCGGTCCCGACCGTCTGCTTGTTCGTCAGGCCCGAGAACGCCGCTGCGATCCGCGTCTACGAGGGCATCGGCATGCGCCGCCACGGCTCGTATCGCAGCCTGATCTTCTGACTCAGTCCCCGAAAGGGTGATGGAGCGGCCCCCCGGGGCTCGCCGAAGACTGGGAGCGTGAAGCCCCGCTTTACTGCGGCTGCGGGATTCGCCGTGGCGATCTTCGCCACGGGCTCGCTGGTCCTCCTGCTCGGCGGAAACGGACGGGCTGCCGTCTCGCACACGTGCTCGGCGACCGACCGCCAGTTCATGAGCGTCGCCCAGCTGAACATGGCGGCGCTCGGCTCGCTCTCCGAGGACTACCTCCACGGCGACGCCAAGCCCGCCGAGGTGATCGACCAGACCCAGTCGGCGATCCTCGGCCTCGTGAACACGGACCCGAGCGACCCTTCGCTGTCGAAGACCCGAGCGATCATGCGGGCGATGTTCGTGGAGTACGGGCGCGCCATTCGCGCCGACGCGCATCACAAGAACCCAGGGCAGTACATCTACCGTGCGTACGGCCTCGCGAACTTCGCGCACGACGTGCTCTCGGATGCGCAGCCGGGCTTGCTGAAGCGCGGCTGCGACGTGAGCCCGCTCCTCTAGGACCGCTTCAGAAAGTCGAGCGCGTCCGCGACGATGCGGAGGCGCGCGAAGCGCTCGCGCAGCGGGGGATGCTCGCCCAGCAGATCCCAGAGCTCGTTCAGGGCAGGCTCGACCTCACCGTCGGCGCCCTCGAACAGCGTGTCGACCAGGCGGCGGACGTCGTCGCGAATCTCCGCCGGGGCATCGGCGACGGTAAGGCGCGCCTCGGTGCGCTCCTGGAGCCACTCGGCAGCCTGGCGGTTCGCCTGGTTGCGGCGCCACGCGTGGAAGAACGTCGTCATGGTTTTCCCATCGGCCGTTCCGGCAGACGCGCGTCTACCCTGTTCGCGTGAACATCCCTTCCCGCGTCGAGCAGTTCATTCGGACTTACGACTTGATCCCGCCCGGCGGCGAATTGACGTGCCTCGTCTCCGGCGGCGCGGACTCGACCTGCCTGTGGCACGTGCTTCGCGCGCTCGGCTACCGCGTCTCGGCGCTGCACGTGAACCACGCACTGCGCGGCGAGGCGTCGGACGCCGACGCGCGCTTCTGCGCCGACCAGCTCGGAGCGGAGATCGTCGACGGCAGCGGCGGCACGACGGAAGCCGAGCTGCGCGACATCCGCTACTCCTTCGCGACCGACGGTCTGCGCGCCACCGGGCACACGGCCTCGGACCAGGTCGAGACGGTGCTCTACCGGCTCGTCGCCAGCGGCACCACGAAGGGGATCAAGCCGATGCGCGAGGACGGCGTCGTGCGCCCGCTGCTCGAGCTCTGGGGCGAGGAGACGGAGGAGTACTGCCGCGCGCACGGGCTCGCGTTTCGCAGCGACGCGTCGAACGCCGACACGAAGCGCGGCCTGATCCGCGCCGAGATCCTCCCTCGCCTGCGCGCGCTGCATCCTGCGGCCGACCGGAACCTGCTGCGCCTCGCCCAGGGTGAGCCGTCCGCGCTGGACGAGCTGCTCGCGTCGACATCGGGCTCGAAGCGGCTCGACCTCGGCGCCGGTCTCACCGCGGTGCGGGAGTACGGAAACGTCTGGCTCGAGCGCACGCCGGTGGCGCTCGACGGCGAGGTCCGCTGGGGCGACTGGCGCATCGCCGCCGACGTGCCAGGCCTTAAGGTACGTGCGTGGCGTGCCGGTGACCGGCTCGCCGGACGCTCGAAGAAGATCCAGGACGTGTTCGTCGACGCAAAGATCCCACGTTCGGCACGCGAGTCGTGGCCGCTCGTCGTTCGCGGCGACGACGTCGTCGCGGTGCCCGGGATCGTCGAGGCGGAAGGAGTGCGCGCCGAGCGTGTCCGCGCACACTGAGCTCGAGCGCGACGTCGCCGAGATCCTCATCGACGAGGATCGGCTCAAGTCGCGCGTGCAAGAGCTCGGTGAGGAGATCTCGGCGGACTACGCCGGGCGCGACCTGCTGCTGATCGGCGTCCTCAAGGGCGCCGTCTTCTTCATGGCGGACCTGATGCGGACGCTGACGGTCCCGTGCGAGATCGACTTCATGGCCATCTCGAGCTACGGCGCTCAGACGGACTCGTCGGGTGTCGTGCGGATCCTCAAGGACCTCGACATCAACATCGAGGGCCGCGACGTCCTCGTCGTGGAAGACATCATCGACTCGGGCCTGACGCTCTCCTACCTGATGCGGAACCTCGAGTCGCGCGAGCCGGCCAGCCTCGAGGTCTGCGCCCTGCTCACGAAGCCGGAACGGCGCGAGATCGACGTGCCCGTCCGGTACATCCGCTTCGAGATCCCGAACCGGTTCGTGATCGGCTACGGGCTCGATTTCGCCGAGCGGTACAGGAACCTGCCCTACGTCGGCGTACTGGACACGGAGTTGGTGCCCGAAGGGGCGTAATTCCGCTTTGATCACCCCGTTCAGGGGTGGTTCGGCTCAAACACAGGCTGGTACCCTGCCGAAAGAGCTCTGGTGAATCGATTCTTCCGCAGCGCCCTCTTCCCGCTCGTGATCATCGCGGCGCTCGTCTGGTTGGCGTTGCAGACCCTCGGCGGGCACAGCGCGAAGAGCGAGAAGTACACCTACTCGCAGGTCTACAACCAGGTCCTCCAGTGCCACACGAAGGAGAACCCGGGCTGCCCGATCCAAGAGGTCGTCTTCAACCCGAACAAGCAGCAGCTCGCTCTCAAGTACAACGACGGGAAGAAGGCGACGGTCCATTACCCGACCGACCAGGTCGTGCCGGACCTGCAGAAGCAGATGCACGACCACCAGGTCCTCTACGACTCCAAGGGGACAGGGTCGTCGCCGTGGTGGTCGATCCTCACGTCGCTGCTGCCGTTCGTGCTGCTGTTCGGCTTCTGGATCTTCCTGATGAACCAGGTACAAGGCGGCGGGTCGAAGGTCATGTCCTTCGGCAAGTCGCGCGCGAAGCGGATGACGCCCGACTCGCCGAAGATCGGCTTCAAGGACGTCGCCGGGGTCGAGGAGGCCGTCGAGGAGCTGCAGGAGATCAAGGAATTCCTCGAGAACCCGAAGAAGTTCCAGGCGCTCGGCGCGCGCATCCCGAAGGGTGTGCTGCTGTACGGGCCGCCGGGCACCGGTAAGACGCTGCTCGCGCGCGCGGTCGCGGGCGAGGCGGGCGTCCCGTTCTTCTCCATCTCGGGCTCCGACTTCGTCGAGATGTTCGTCGGCGTC
>Ga0136846_1208900_pt1 | contig 14093 bp, 12 predicted proteins | sample HopSoiMetagenom2_FD_96841 | JGI IMG/M metagenome (GOLD analysis project Ga0136846, IMG submission 96841) | Grasslands soil microbial communities from Hopland, California, USA - 2 Assembly 2016 (version 4) | ecosystem: Environmental > Terrestrial > Soil > Grasslands | place: USA: Hopland...
GCAGCTGATGAAATATTCCGAGCAGGTCGCCCGCTACGAGGAGTGGTTCTCGACGGCGCTGGCGATGGACGAGAACGGCGAGTGCTGCGGGGTCGTCACCCGCAACGTCGCCGACGGGCAGATGGAGCTCTTCACTGCGAAGTCGGTGATCCTCTGCACCGGCGGCAACGGCCAGGTCTGGCGGCCGACCACCAACGCCCTGATCTGCACCGGCGACGGCATCGCGATGGCCTACCGGGCCGGCGCCAAGCTGATGGACATGGAGATGATCCAGTACCACCCGACGACGCTGGCGGGCAAGGGCTTCCTGATCACCGAGGGCGCCCGCGGCGAGGGCGCCCACCTGCTCAACGCCAACGGCGAACGGTTCATGGAGCGCTACGCGCCGAACAAGATGGAGCTGGCCTCGCGCGACGTCGTCTCGCGTGCCGAGCAGACCGAGATCAACGAGGGCCGCGGCTTCCCCGACGGGACGGTCGCGCTCGACGTCACCGTGGTGCCGAAGAAGCGCGTCCACGAGGCACTGCGCGAGATCGTCCTCGTCGGCAAGGACTTCGCCGGCGTCGACATCACCAAGGAACCGATCCGGATCAAGCCCGGCAACCACTACACGATGGGCGGCGTCAAGACGGACGTCGACGGCCGCACCGACATCCCCGGCCTCTACGCGGCGGGCGAGGTCGCCTGCGTCTCAGTCCACGGCGGCAACCGTCTGGGCGCGAACTCGCTGCTCGACACGCTGATCTTCGGCCGTCGCTCCGGCGTCGACGCAGCCGCCCGGGCCAAGCGCACGGAGGGCGCGCGGCCCTCGAAAGCGGTGCTCGAGGCCGAGCAGGCGACGATCGCGGCGATCTCCGCCCGCGAGAAGGGCTCCGGGCGGCGCATCTCCGAGATCAAGCTGGACCTCGGCACGGTGATGGACGCCAAGGTGGCGGTCTTCCGCGACGAGGCCGGAATCCAGGAAGCACTGGAGACCGTGCAACGGCTCAAGGGAGAGGCCGAGACGGCTTACATCGACGACCGCAGCAGCGTCTTCAACCAAGACATCCTCGGCGCGATCGAGCTCGGCTACATGCTCGACAACGCCGAGTGCACCTGCCTTGCCGCGCTGGAGCGCAAGGAGAGCCGCGGCGCCCAGTACAGGACGGACTTCCCCGAGCGCAACGACGACGAGTGGCTCAAACACATCGACCTGCAGCTGGGAGCCGACGGACCGGACATCTCATACTCAGAGGTGACGATCACCCAATGGGAACCGGAAGTGAGGAGCTACTGATGGCCGAGTACACGCTGAAGGTCCGCCGGTACCAGCCCGAGAGCGGCACGGGGCCCTACTGGGAGGAGTTCAAGGTCGAGCTCGATCCCTCACTCTCCGTGCTCGACGGACTTCTGCAGGCCAAGGACCGCGACGACGGCTCGCTTTCGGTGCGCTGCTCCTGCCGCGCGGCGATCTGCGGCTCCTGTGGAATGAAGGTGAACGGCTCCTCGACGCTGGGCTGCAAGACCCAGATCGGCGAGGCCCACGACCAGGCCAACAGGCGCAAGGCCAACGACGTGCCGCCGCCTATGGGCGCCGATGAGCAGCCGCCCCCCGGTTCGGCGAACGGCTCGGCCGACAACCCGATCGTGATCGAGCCGATGGGGAACATGCCCGTGATCAAGGACCTGATCACCGACATGGAGTCGACGCACTGGACCAAGATCCGCCGTGTCACCCCTTGGCTGCTGCCCCACGGCGAGGCGCCCGAGCGCGAGTACGTGGTCGAGCCCGAGTCGATGATCGACATCACCCAGTCGATGGCCTGCATCCAGTGCGGCGCCTGCGTCTCCTCCTGCCTATCGATGGAGGCGGATCCGAACTTCATCGGCCCGGCCGCGCTGGCCAAGGCCTACCGCTTCGTCGGCGACCCGCGCGACGCCGAGACCAAGGAGCGCCTCCACGACCTCGCCCATGATCCGCACGGGATCTACGACTGCACCCACTGCTTCAGCTGCATCGACGCCTGCCCGAAGGGTGTCGCGCCAATGGACCAGATCATGCGCCTGCGCCGCAAAGCCGGTGAGGCAGGGATCGACGATCCCAACCATGGCCACAATCACGAGGCAGCCTTCGTCAAGATCATCGAGAAGAAGGGGACGCTGGACGAGGGGCTGCTGCTGCAGGAGTCCTTCGCGCCCGGCGTCAAAGGCAAGCTGAAACCGAGCAAGGCGGCGATCAAGGAACTGCTCGGCTCGATCCCGACGGTGCTGCGCGCGATCAAGACCGGCAAGGGGCGCTCCCTCTCAAAGCTGGTCCCCGGAATCCACCCGAAGCTGCCCGGCGACGCCCAGGACGAGGTCAAGGCGATCTACAAGCACGCCGAGGAACACCGCGAGGAATTCAACCTGTACATCAGCGGCGATGAGGAGGCCACCCTGGAGGACGGGCTCGATCCCGAACGATCGGGTGGGACCGGCGCAGCGCAGCCGCACGGCGGAGGAGCCGGGGAAACGCTTGGCGCCGGCGAGGAGACAACCGAGGAGAAGCCCCAATGACGGATCCGATCAAGGTCGCCTACTGGCCCGGCTGCGTTTCGCGCGGCTTCACTAGCGAGCTGCACGGCTCGATGGCGTTCGTCGCCGAGAAGCTCGGCATCGAGCTGGTCGAGCTCGACCGCGCCAACTGCTGCGGCGCCGGCGTGATCGCCGAGCACAACCAGGAGCTCGCCGACACACTCAACGCCCGCACTTTCGCCCTCGCTCAGCAGACCGGCCTGGCGATGATGAACATCTGCTCGACCTGCCAGGGCGCCCAGTCGGAGTGCCAGCAGCGCCTCGATGCGGACTCCTCCTACCGCGCCCACATCAACGAGGTGCTGAGCGGCCAGGGACTTGCCTACGAGAAGGGCAAGGACGGCTTCACCAACAAGAACTTCCTCTGGCTGCTGGTCGAGGACTATGGCCTCGAGCGCCTCGCCGGACTCGTCAAGCGGCCGCTCTCCGGCCTCCGCGTCGGCCCCTTCTACGGCTGCTATGTCGTGCGCCCGAAGGAGCGGCTCGGCTATGACGAGTTCCCCGAGCGCGATCTCTACCTGGAGAAGGTGATCGAGGCGCTCGGCGGCGAGGTGGTCGAGTACGACGGCGCCCGTAAGTGCTGCGGCTTCCCGGTGATCACGATGAACCGCGACACCTCCCTGCGCCAGGCCGGCACTCACGTCGGCGACGCGATCGACGCCGGCGCCGACTGCCTGGTCACGCCCTGTCCGCTCTGCCACCTCAACCTCGACATGCAGCAGCCCGAGGCGGCAAAGGTCGTCAACCGCGACCTCGGCCTCGCCGTCCTGCACCTCCCCCAGCTGGTCGGACTGGCGCTCGGCGCGGAGCCCAAGCAGCTGGGGATGAGCAAGCACATCGCTTCGACCAAGTGGGTCGAAGAGCGGCTTGCTGCGGTTCCTGCCTGATCCCGTTTTGAGTCGAGCGTGGTGGGCGTGTGCCGCTGGGTCGGCGGACGCGCTGCGCGCTGAGTGTCCGGCGACCCAGCGGCACACGCCCCTCGAGATTCGAAGGGTCGATCAGGCCGAAGGGCAGGATCCGCGCTTGCACGCGCTCGCGAAGCTCCAGCTTCGGGGTGGGCGAGCTCGGGGGGAATCACCGCGAGCGCCTCTCACCCGGATCGCCCTGGAGTCCGGTTGAGGGCCGGGTCAGTGGGTGGCGCGGAGGATGCTCAGGATGATTGAGGCGATGCTCACCGCGACCATGACCGCGGTGAGGCCGTGCATGGTCAGGCGGAGGATGAAGTCCCGGCGTTCCCATTCCTTGCGCTCGATCCGGTCGACGCGGTCCTCGAGGCGGTTGATTCTGGCTTCCTCCCAGGTCTCCATGCGACATTTAGTCTAGCAGACAAAACGATCCATCCAAAAGGCGGGAGCGCCTTCGCTCAGCTGGACCGGTCGAGACCGACGCGGCGGGCAAGCCATCGGGCGCCGACGGTGTCGGTGAGGCCGTGAGCGACGATCGAGCAGATGATCGCTATCGCGGCGATGTCGAAGATCAGGTTGCTGTCGGCGACTTCTGACTTGAGAACGAAGAGGGCGAAGAGCATCGAGGCCACGCCCTTGGGGCCGAACCAGGCCATGAAGAGCTTCTGCGGGCGCGGGATGCCGGTCTTGACGAAGGAGACCATCACGGCCAGCGGCCTCGCGACGATCAGGACAAAGAGGACGAAGAGGACCAGCGGCGGGATGCTGTGGTGGAAGCCGGTCGCGACGATCAGGGCGCCGAAGACGAAGAAGGTCAGCACCTGCAGGATCGCGCTGGCGTTCTCGGCGAACTCGACGAAGCCCTCCGGCACGTCGCGCTCCGTTGCCGCCATCGCGATGCCGCAGACGAAGGCGGCGATCAGGCCGTTGCCGATCGTAACTTCGGCGAGGCCGAAGGCGAAGAGGGCGATCCCAACCGAGTAGATCCCCTCGTAGCGGGCGGTGATGCCGCCGCCGGGCAGGCGGCGATGGAGGCGGCCGCCGAGCGTGCCGAGAGCGACGCCAACGGCGGCACCGAAGAGCGCCTCGCCGACCAGCTTCGCGGCTTCGCCGCCCGGATCGCCGCCGGGAGCGGCGAGGACGAGGAAGAAAAGGACGAAGGGCAGAGCGAGGCCGTCGTTGAGGCCGGACTCGAGGTTGAGCGTGTGGCGGACCGAGGCCGGCACGATGCGGGAGGTGACCACAGCGGAGGTGACGACCGGATCCGTGGGCGCGAGCACCGCCGCGAGCAGCAGCGCCTCGGCCCAGCTCAGGTCCGGGAAAAGCGCCTTCGCCGCCAGCCCCAGCAGCGCCATCGTGATCGGCATCGCGATCACAAGCGCCCGCGCAACCGGTCCCCAGTGCTTACGCAGCAGCTCCCTCTCGACGAACATCCCATCGGAGAAGAGGGTGAGGACCAGCGCCAGCTCGACCAGCTCGACGATCGACTCGGATTTCGGGTCGATGTCGACGACGCCGACGGCGGCCAGCAGGACCCCCACCGCCACCGAGAGCACCGAAGCCGAGAGGACGGTGCCCTTCATCACCCCCGAGAGCGCCGCGACCACGGTCAGCAGCCCACCGAAGATCAGCACTCCGTTGCCGAAGCTGAGTCCCATCAGAGCTGGAACCTAAACCAGGCCGATCGGCCAAGCGGCGAGCCGCTCACCAAAAGTCACCGCCCGCTCGCCCATGTAGAGAACAACCCCACGGACGAATCGCTCTCCAAGGCTTTGCTCGAGGTGCTCGAATCTCCGAAAGTCATGCGCATCGACGCTGCGCGCGCCCTTTACCTCGATTCCGACCACCCGACCGTCGGCAGCTTCGACCAAGAAGTCGACCTCCGTGCCCTTGGTGGTCCGGTAGTGCATGACATCACTCCCACCGCCTGCCACTCCAGCCGCCTTGACCAGCTCCATCCCCACATAGCTCTCCAGCACCAAGCCGCGCAATGCGTCGTCCTGGAGCAACCGTCCACGGTCAATACGGAGCGATTGGCAAAGCAACCCGGCATCGCTGACCAGCAACTTCGGGCCCTTGACCAACCGGGCGCCAAGACGGCTGTGCCAGGCCCCAAACCGACGAAGTAGGAAGACGCGAGCGAGCAGCGTCACGTATCGATCGATCGAGCTATTCGGGATGCCGAGATCCTGGCTCAAGCCACTCTTGTTGAGCGGCCCCCGGGCGCGCAACGCGATTGCGGCCAAGAGGGCGGGCAGCTGCTCCAGGCGTTCAATGTCTGCCATCGCTCGAATGTCGCGCTCGAGAATCGTGTTCAGGTAGTTCGAGAACCATTGTCGCCGCCGCTCGCTGTCTTTCCGTGCGACTGCCTCGGGGTAGCCACCGGCGACGAGATTGGAAACCAATCCCTCTGTGCTCAGCTCTGCAACTGGTGGTTGTGGCTCGTCAGCAAAAAGTAGGTCGACAATTCCACCCCCAGGCCTTTCCTCGATCTCGGCGGTCGAGAATGGCCAGAGCGTCAGGACCTCCATTCGTCCGGCCAGAGCCTCGGCAACTGAAGGCACGAAGAGCACGTTCGCCGAGCCGGTGAGGAGGAAGCGTCCCGGGCGCCGGTCTCGATCTACGGCGGCCTTGATCGGCAGGAGGAGCTCGGGGGCTCGTTGGATCTCGTCGAAGACCACCGGGCCGGAGAAACGCTCGACGAAGGCGACCGGATCATTGCGAGCCCCCGCCAGCTCGGTGGGATCGTCCAGGGTGACGTACTCCCCTGAATAGCCCCGCCCGGCAAGACTCGTCACGAGCGTGCTCTTTCCGGTCTGGCGTCCCCCGATCAAAGCCACGACCGGAGTATCAGCGAGGGCCCTGAGCAATCGGCCGGTTAGAGCACGCTCAACCATCGAGCAAATTTACCACGGCATGGGGAAATTTTCCCCATGCCGTGGGGAATTTATCCAAGCAAGTTCCGCTCGATGAGGAGTTCGGCTACCTGCACGGCGTTGGTCGCGGCGCCCTTGCGCAGGTTGTCGCCAGCGATCCAGAGGTTCAGGGTGCGCTCCTGGCCGGGGTCGCGGCGTATGCGGCCGACCAGGACGTCGTCTTGGCCCGCGGCGTCGATCGCCATCGGGTAGGTGGCGGCGGCCGGGTAGTCGACGACGATCACTCCCGGGGCCCCGGCGAGCAGGGCGCGGCAGTCATCGGGCGAGAGATCCTCGCGGGTTCGAACGTTGACCGACTCCGAGTGGCCGCTGACCACCGGTACCCGAGCGCAGGTGGCGGAGATCGACACCTCCTCGCCGATAGCGAGGATCTTGCGCGTCTCGGCCATCACCTTGCGCTCCTCGGTGGTGTAGTCGTCGCCCTCCTTGAAGACCTCCACCTGGGGCAGCACGTTGAAGGCGATTCGGTGCGGGTAGATCGCCGGCGGCGGCACGTCCTCGCCGGCGAGGACCGCCCGTGATTGCGCCTGCAGCTCCTCGATCGCCCGCTGGCCGGTGCCGGAGACCGCCTGGTAGGTGGAGACGACGAGGCGCTCGATGCCGACCGCACGGTGGATCGGCGCCAGCGCCATCATCGCCACCATCGTCGTGCAGTTGGGGTTGGCGACGATTCCCCTGTGCGTAGCGGCCGCATCCGGATTGACCCCGGCGACGACCAGCGGCACGTCCTCGTGCATGCGCCAGTAGCTGGTGTTGTCAACGACCACGGCCCCTGCCTCGACCAGCTGCGGCGCCCACTCGGCACTGACCGCGCCGCCGGCCGAGGAGAGCACGACGTCGAGGCCCTGGATCGTCTCCGGGCTCAGTGGCCGGCACTCGATCGTCGCGCCATTCCAGCTCAGCTTGCGGCCGGCCGACCGCTCAGAGGCGAAGGGAACGACCTCAGCGGCGGGGAAGTCACGTTCGGCCAGCACCTCGAGGATGGTCGAGCCGACGGCGCCGGTGGCGCCCAGTACCCCTACCCGGTAGCCGCTCATGAGGGAATCGTCGGGCGGTGTTCGGCGCCGGCCGGATCCTCGGGGCGGACAGCGTCGGCGCCCAGCCCAAAGGCTTCGTGCAGCGCCTGCACCGCCCCCGGGACCCGATCCGCTGAGATGACGCAGGAGATCTTGATCGGCGAGGTGGAGATCATCTCGATGTTGATCTCCTCGGCGCCGAGGACCTCGAAGACCTTCGCGGCGACCCCCGGGTGAGAGCGCATCCCGGCGCCGATGATCGAGACCTTTCCGATCCGATCATCGGTTCGCACCCCCTGGCTGACGCCGCCGAGGGCGGCGATCGCGTCCGTCGCCGTCAGCAGCTCGGAGCGGTCGATCGTGAAGGAGAGGTCGGCGAGCTCGTCGTCGCCGACCGGCTCGTTCTGGATGATCACGTCGACGTTGATGCCAGCCTCGGCCAGCGCGGTGAAGATTTCACCGGCGACGCCGGGCTCGTCGCGGATACCGGTCAGCGTCACGCGCGCCTCGTCGTCGGTGTGGGTCACTGCTGTTACGAAAGGTTGCTCCACTTTCTCCTGCTCCGCCTCTTCTTCGCTGACCACGAGGGTACCGGGGCCATCCTCGAAGCTGCTTCGGCAGTGGATGCGAACGCCGTGGTTGCGCGCGTACTCGACCGAGCGCAGTTGCAGGACGCGGGCGCCCGAGGCCGCCATCTCGAGGGTCTCCTCATAGGAGGCGACGGAGAGCTTGCGGGCATCGGGGACGATCCGGGGGTCGGCGCTGAAGACGCCGGCGACATCGGTGTAGATCTCGCAGACGTCGGCGCCCAGGGCGGCTGCGAGTGCGACCGCCGTGGTGTCGGAGCCGCCGCGGCCGAGCGTGGTCACGTCGTGACTCTCGGTGGAGACCCCTTGAAAGCCGGCGACGAGGACGATCCGGTCCTCGTCGAGGGCTTCGCGGATGCGGTCGGCGCGGACGTCGATGATCCGCGCCTTGGTGTGGGAGGAGTCGGTGACGATTCCCGCCTGGGAACCGGTCAGCGAGATCGCCTTGTGGCCCATGTCGTGGATCGCCATCGCGCAGAGCGCGCAGGAGATCCGCTCGCCGGTGGAGAGCAGCATGTCCATCTCGCGCGAATCGGGGCGATCGGAGATCTCGAGCGCCTGGGCGACCAGCTCGTCGGTGGTCTTGCCCCGCGCCGAAAGCACCGCGACGGCGCGGTTGCCCGCATCGCGCGCGGCGACGATCCGTCGCGCGGCGCGCTTGATCTGCTCGGCGCCGGCAACCGATGTGCCGCCGAACTTCATCACCACGGTCTTGGACTCGCCCGGGGACATAGAAATCTGAGGATAGTCGGCCCTAAAGGCCAAGCACAGCTGGATCAGGTCTGAGAGCTACTCAGAGCCGCCGAGGTTGCCGAGCATCGCGTGCTCGGCCATGCGAATCAGGCCGAGCGCCATGTGGGGGCGCATGTCGCTGGTCCGCACGCGGACGTGAGAGCCGTGCGGCCCGACGACCTCGACGATCGTGCAGACATCGCCGATCTGGCAGTCCTCTCCGTAATCGGCTTCCAGCGCCTCCATCTGCGCGGTCACCACCTGGCCCATCTTGCTCTGGTCGATCGGCATCTCCTTGCAGACTACATGTGAGTGACATCACATCTCCAGATATATCTGAGCGATATATTCTCGCCGATGGAGCTGAGCCCAACCGCCTATGTCATCCTCGGCATGATCAGCCGTGAGCCGCGCTCCGGCTATGAGATCAAGGCCCTCGTCGACAACACGACGCGCTTCTTCTGGGCAGCCAGCTACGGGCAGATCTATCCGCAGCTGAAGCGCCTTTCGGAGGCAGGATTGGTCGCAGGCAGCGACGCGCCGCGGGGCGAGCGCAAGCGCACGGTCTACGCGATTACCGCGGAGGGCAGGCGCGAGCTCGAGGACTGGCTGCGCCAGCCACCGCAGACCGTGGAGATGCGCGAAGAAGGCCTACTGAAACTGTTCTTTGCCGGTGTGCTGCCGCCTGAGGAGGCGGCCGAGACGCTGCGCTCGATGCACGCGTACCGGCGCGACATCGCCGCGCGGCTCCGCTCAATGGAGCCGGACGCGGAGGAAAAGCTGGCGCAGGACGACCCCTTCCCGCTGATCGTGCTGCAGGGCGGGATCGAGTTCAACGAGTGGTTTGCAGACTGGTGCGAGCGGATGGAGGCCCGCCTCCTCGACCCCGCTCGCCGCGAAAGGAGCAGCTGATGTTCGATGCCCTAGCCCGCCTCGCCGACGGCAATGCCCGCCGAATCGGCTTTCTCGCGATCGCCTTCTTCCTCCTTGCCGGTGCCCTCGGCGGCTCGGTCGCGAGCCGCCTCGACCCCTACGGCGCCGACGATCCGGCGACTGAGGCGGTGAAGGCAAGCGACCGCCTCTCCGACGCCGGCCTGCGCATCCCCGCGGTGCTGGCGATCGTCGAAAACGCGCCCGTCGCCGCCCCGGCGACTCGGGCCCGCGTCGAGGCGCTCGAGCGCAGCGTGCGCCGCCGCGCCGACGTCAAGTCGGTGACCGGCTACTACGAGACCCACTCCCCCGTCTTCGTCTCCAAAGACGGGGGCTCGACCTATTTCGCGATCGCCCTCGAGCCGACCGAGGACAAGGCGTGGCAGGAAGCAGGTGCCGCGATCGCCGACCAGCTCTCCAGCCAGCCTGGCGTCCTCGTCGGCGGCGGCGCGGTCGCCCAGGAGCAGGTCAACAAGCAGGTCGAGAAGGACCTGCGAATGGCCGAGATGCTCGCCTTCCCGCTGCTCTTCCTGCTCTCGCTGCTCTTCTTCCGCAGCCTCGTCGCCTCGGTGCTGCCGCTGATGATCGGCGGCCTGGCAATTGTCGGCACCTTCCTGATCCTCCGCATCGCCAGCGAGGTCGGCTCGATCTCGATCTTCGCCCTCAACCTGACCACCGCGCTCGGACTCGGGTTGTCGATCGACTACAGCCTCTTCGTCGTCTCGCGCTATCGCGAGGAGATCGCCAAGGACGGGCCCGGGCTGGCGGCGATGCGGCGCGTGCTGGCGACGGCTGGACGCACCGTCTTCTTTTCGGCGCTGACCGTCTCCGCGGCGCTTGCCTCGCTGCTCGTCTTCCCGCAGCGATTCCTTTACTCGATGGGCCTCGGCGGAGCTTTGGTGGCCCTCTTCGCGGCGCTGATCTCCCTGACTGTGCTACCGGCGGTGCTGACTCTGCTCGGCCACCGGGTCAACGCCCTCTCGCCCCGCTTCCTGCGCCGACGCGCCGAGGCCGACACACGGCCCGACGAGCACGGCTTCTGGTACCGGCTCTCGCGCTTCGTCATGCGCCGGCCGGTCCCTGTGGCGACGCTCAGCGCCCTGCTGCTGATCGTCATGGGGCTGCCCTTCTTCGGGATCAAGTTCGACACGGTTGACCCGACCGTGCTGCCGAAGTCAGCCAGCGCCCGCCAAGCCTATGACACCGTCAGGGCCGAGTTCCCGCCCTACCACGAGAGTCCGATCTGGGTCGACGTCGAAGGCGGCGGGCCGAAGGCTGCCGCTCAGGTTGCGGCCCAGGTGCGCCGGGTCAAGGGGGTCGCCGAAGTCAACCCGCCGCTGCCGCTGAAAGGCGACGTGACCGCTCTTCAGGTCATTTCCAGCCACCCGTTCGTCTCCGAGGCCAGCCAGACGACCGTGAAGCAGATTCGCGACCTCAATCCACCGCCGGGCACAACCACGCTCGTCGGCGGCGCCACGGCGGACTTCGTCGACCTTCAGAGCAGTCTGGTCAGTCACCTGCCGATCGTGCTGGCGATCATCGTCATCGCCACATTGACGATCCTCTTCCTGATGACCGGCTCGGTGATCCTGCCGATCAAGTCGCTGCTGATGAACTTCCTCAACCTCAGCGCGGTCTTCGGCCTGCTCGTGCTGATCTTCCAGGACGGGCGATTGGAGGGCTTCCTGGACTACAGCAGCCCGGGCGCGATCGAGCAGACGATGCCGATCCTGCTCTTCGCCGTCGCCTTCGGCCTCTCGACGGACTACGCCGTCTTCCTGCTCTCGCGCATCAAGGAGGCACGCGACAACGGCGCCTCGGACTCGGAGTGCGTCGCGATCGGCCTCGAGCGGACCGGCCGCATCGTCACCGCCGCGGCCCTGCTCTTCGCCGTCGCGATGTTCGCCTTCGCCACCTCGCAGATCATCTTCATCAAGGAGAACGGCGTCGGCACCGCCCTGGCGGTCCTGATCGACGCCAGCATCGTCAGAGCGCTGCTGGTTCCCTCGCTGATGGAGCTGCTCGGCAAATGGAACTGGTGGGCGCCGAAACCGCTGAAGCGCCTACACGACCGCTTTGGGATCAGCGAGAAGGGCTCGCCGCAGCCGATGAGCGAGCCGACCTGATCCGCGGCTGGCCGGCCGCTGCGGTCCCGGCCGTACGTTGAAAACGGTGCTGGCGAAGGGCGAGCGCCGCGGCGACCGAGCCGGTGCAGCCTTCGGGCACTGTGCCGGTTCTCTAGGCGAAAGCCTGAGAGGCGCGGCGACGCAGGTCTGCATTGAGCATCCCGGTCACTTCGCTCGGCGTGATGCCCGCGGGGGGGACCGCGTCGCCGATCAGGCCACTGGCGCGGAAGCCATAGAGCGGCGCATCGAAGCCAACCTCGCGGATCTTGCGGACCAGCTTGACGGCGCTGGGGGTATCGGCGCCTGGGCCGCAGAGAACGATCGCAGTTGGGTCGAGAGCGCGCAGGGCCCGCTCGAGCCGCTCGTCGCCGAGCTCGTTGGAGAGCATCAGCACACGGAAGCCTGCCCGCCGTAGGGTCAGGTCGAGCGCCTGCGCGTGGACAGCCTCGGCGTCGGAGCCGCGGCTGGAGTCGAGCAGCAAGATGCCGGCTGGCCGGGAAGCGGCGGAGGCAAGGCGGCGGGCCCCGTGCAGCCAGCCCGTCGCCCAACGTGAGGCGAACTCCAGCTCGGCGGCGCGGTCGGGGTCGGCGGCGAGCTGGTCGATGGCCGGCAGCAGCATCTCCTCAACGGTCCGCTCCAGGGGACGCAGCGCCAGGCTCTCCTCGACGGCGCGGTTTGCAGCCTCCTCATCGAAGCTTTCCAATGCGATGACCAGGCTGCCACCGCTGGCCGGCGCCGACTGGCGCTGGCGAGCAAGTTCGATCGCCGAGGAGATATTGCCGGTCTGGGCGAGGGCGTCGCGCAAAGTCTGCAACTCGACCAACTCGTAATTGCGATGGTTGCCCTCGGTTCGCTTCGGCGTCGGGTAGCCGTAGCGGCGCTCCCAGCTGCGCAGCGTGTTGGGGCTGACCCCCAGCACTTCCGCGGCTGCATTGGTTCGTATTCCTGGCATCTCAGATCATTTCCTTGGCGTTGCCCAGCACTATTCGCTGGACATCGGCATCTTCCCAGGGAAAATCCAGGTTTACGCAAGTTATGGACAGATTTCCAAAATCTGTCAGCGATCTTGCAAGAGTCGCGAGTGAATTAGCGCGAGACCGGGGAGGTCGGTGACCAAGCGTGACGGTTACGACATGGTTCCCGCGTAGCGGCGCTACGCGGGACACCGGGGCGGGGCCGTACCGCGCAGCGTCACTCGGCCTCAGCCGGGCCGCGGTAATTCACTCGCGACTCTCCAAAGCGCCGACGCCCACCGGCTGCCCGACCGCACGGGCTCGCCACATTGCCTCGTCAGCTTTTTTCAGCAGCTCCTCGGCGTCGCTGCCGTGGTCGGGGCAGGCGACGACCCCGGCGGAAACCCCGATTCGAAGACCTCCGGCTGCCTCGAGCTCGTCGAGCAGTCCCAGCAGCCGCTCCGCCATCTGCACCCCCTCGACGGTGGTCAGGTTCGGAGCCAGGACGCAGAGCGCATCCTCCTCGAGGCGAAAGGTCTCGTCGACGATGCGGACGCTCTCGCGCAGTGCCGCGCCGACCACTGTCAGCATCGTCTCCCGGCTTTCGGTCCCGTCCCCCTCGCGGGTACCGGGGCCATCGACGTCGAAGACGACCAGCCCAAACGGGTGCCCGTAGCGCTTGTTGGTCTCGATCAGCTGCTCGAGCCGGCGGCGCATGTGCCCCGGCTGGAAGAGACTCGCGTGCGATTCGGGCGGGGCCATGGGCGCCGGCTGCTCGCAGACCGCGGCCACCGCGGTCGCCGTCACAGAGCCAAACTCCTCGGCCAGTCTCTGCGCCGCATCGGCGAAGGGCTCGGGGTCGGCGCCGCGCATCTGCTCGCGCAGGGTCGCCAGCAGCGCGGCCTGCAGAGAGGACACCTCGCGGGCGACCTGCCCTGCCGAGGATCCGCCCCTCGCACCGTTGCTCGTCGGGCTTTTCGTCACCACCTGAAGGACCATCTCGAAAGCAACGGACGCCAGAACCGCGAAATCTCGCTAATTGCGGCCCGACACTTGTCTAGGCAGTTTGTCCGCGCCGCCAACCCGCCGGTGCAACGCTTTGTCCTCCTGTCAGGGGGACAAAGCGTTGCGGCCTGGCTCAGTCGAGGCTGCGACGGCCGGCGAAGGCCTTGCCGAGTGTGACCTCGTCGGCGTGCTCGAGGTCGGCGCCGACCGGAAGGCCGCTTGCCAGGCGCGTCACGGCGACCTGGCCGCGCAGCCGTTCGGCGATGTGCAGCGCCGTCGCCTCGCCGGTCGTGGTCGGATTGGTGGCGAGTACGACCTCGCTCACCTCACCGTCCGTCACCCGGCGCAGC
>Ga0136846_1225756_pt1 | contig 14093 bp, 17 predicted proteins | sample HopSoiMetagenom2_FD_96841 | JGI IMG/M metagenome (GOLD analysis project Ga0136846, IMG submission 96841) | Grasslands soil microbial communities from Hopland, California, USA - 2 Assembly 2016 (version 4) | ecosystem: Environmental > Terrestrial > Soil > Grasslands | place: USA: Hopland...
TGTAGCTGCCGCGGTGCGCCTCGTCGATCTTCAGGCCCCACGGCAGCGAGGTTGGCTTGCCGAAGAGCTCCTGGTTGAACCAGTTGCCCCAGCGGCCGATTCCCTGCGCGAGCAGCAATCCCGGGGCGACGGCGTCCATGAACAGCCGCACGCTGTTGCCGGAGCGGCGGACGACCCACGCGCCGGCGAGGACGCCGAAGAGGATCCCGCCCCAGACGCCGAGGCCGCCCTTCCAGACGGCGAACGGCGCCCACCACGCGTCGATCGCCTTGACCTCGCTCCAGCTCGTGACGTCGTGGTAGAGCCGCGCGCCGAGGATGCCGAAGGCGACGCCCCACACCGCGACGCGGAACACGAGATCCCAGTCGCCGCCCCACTTCACCCACCGGTACCCCGTCAGCAGCAGGCACGCCGCGATCGCGAGCAGCAGCATGACGCCGTAGAGGTGGATCGAGAACGGGCCGACGTCGACCGTGCCGGTGTGCGGCGAGGGAATGCTGGCGAGGAAGGTCACCGGCAGAGGATTCTGCCGACGAGCGCGATTGCCTGCCTGCTAGAGGAGAATCTTGAGCGCGAGCTCGGGCGCGCAGCCGTCCGCGACGAGCTCGATCGCGACGTGGAGATCGACGTCCGCCCGTGCGGCCAGCTCGGCGGCACCGGCAGCGCCGTAGCCCGCGAGCTCGAGCTGCTCGGCCCGCCAGGCCTCGACCGGGTCGGTCTGGTCGCGAATCTCCGTTTCCGCCGCAGTCATCTCGCTTGAGTATTCGGTAGACGCGGGCGAGCGGTTCTCCCCTTACCGGGTGATCTGCCGTGCGAGCGCGAGCATCCGCACCTTGTCCAGCGGGCCTTCGAGCCGGAACGTCACGCCCTGGTCGAGCCAGAGCAGGACGTTGCCCGCGAGACGCGTCTGGACGCTGCCGAACTCCCACTGCAGGACGTGCGTGCCGCCGTCGAACCAGATCCCCCATTCGCCGAGGCGTACTTCCTCGACGTGGGTGGTCGGTCCGACGAACTTCTTGGCGAACCCCATCTGGTCGCCCGTCAGCCGGGCGTACAGCAACTGCCTGCCGCGGTAGCGGAGCAGCGCTGCGGCCATGCCCGGTCCCTTGTAGTACCTCGTCGCGCGCAGACCGGCCGGGAGCTTCAGCGTCGGCGACGTACGCGGCGGCCCGAGACCCGTCGCGAACGGTTGCGTGCGCGCAGGCGGCAGGGTCTGCACGCGCTCGACGCTGACGGAGCCGACGTGGAAGAACTTGAGGATGGCGCTGCGCGCGGGCGGCACCGCGAACGCGACACCGACCGCAAGCGCTGCAAGTGCGATGGCGACGACGAGCGGCCGCAGCCGGCGACGGCGTTGCAACCGCCCGGCGACTCCCGGCCACAAGTCGGGCGCCTCCGGGAAGTCGAGCTCGTTCCCGAGCGCAACGAGGGCGCGCTCGAGCTCAGTCATACGACTCCCTCAGCCGCTCGAGCGCGCGGGCAGTGCGCGACTTGACGGTCCCGCGCGGAATGCCGAGCGTCTCGGCCACGTCCTCTTCCGACAGGTCGAGGAAGTAGCGCAGCGCGACGACGTCGCGCTGCTCGTCGGGCAGCGTGTCGACGGCCGCGAGCAGCGCCGCCCGTTGCTCCGCCGACAGCAGTGCCGCCTCGGGGGACGGGGCCGCGCCCCCCGAGGGCTCCTCGGTCGCTGCGCGCACGGCGAGGCTCGCCCGCCGTCCGGCCGAGCGGCGCCGGTTGCTCGCCTCGTTGGCGACGATTCGCAGCAGCCACGGCCGGAAGGGCGCGCCCTCGCGGAAGCGGCCGAGCGCCCGCCACGCCTTGACGAAGCCGTCCTGCGCCGCCTCCTCGGCGTCGCCGGCGTTGCGCGCGATCACGTAGGCGGTGCGGAAGGCGATGCCCTGGTATGCGTGCACGAGCTCCTCGTAGGCGTGTGTGTCGCCGCGCTGCGCGCGCCGGATCAGTTCGGGTTCGTCGAGTGGTCGGCCCACCACCGCCGTTCTTACACCGCCGCCGTCGCGCCGGTTCCAGTTCCTATCCTCCGGGTGTGCCGTGCATCTTGGTCACCGGGATGTCGGGTGCAGGGAAGTCGACGGCGCTTGCAGAGTTCGCGCGCCGCGGCTTCGACGTCGTCGAGACCGACGTCCCGCCGTGGAGCGAGTGGTCCGATGCTGCCGGCGGCTACGTGTGGCGCGAAGATGCCGTGCGCGAGCTTCTCGAATGCGAGCGCGCGACGCCGTTGTACGTCTCGGGCGCCGTCACGAACCAGGGAAGCTTCTACGCGCAGTTCGCCGCGATCGTCTTGCTGAGCGCGCCACACGACGTGTTGTTGCGCCGGATCGAATCGCGATCGACGAACGAGTACGGCAAGCGACCGGAGCAGCGCGAGCGTGTCATCCGCGACATGATCCAAGTCGAGCCGTTGTTGCGTGCCACGTGCACGCACGAGCTCGATACGACAAGGCCGGTCGCCGACGTCGTCGCCGCGCTGATCGCGATCGGAGAGAAAGCCGGCTAGCCGAGCGCGAGGGCAACGGCATCCTCGAACGTCAGCTCCAATCCTCGCGCGCGCGCCGCCGCGGCGTCGTCCGTTCCAAGCGCGGCACGCGCCTGGCCGAGATAGCGCTCGAGCAGTCGGTCCCAGAAGGCGACATGGAGATCGGTCCCCAATGAACGCCAGAGCGCCTCGACGCCGGCCGCCAGCTCGAGCGCGCGCCGCGGGTCGCCCTGGCCGGCTCTCGCCATCGCGACGCCCTGCACCTCGATGCTCGTCTCGACGACGTCGCCGAGCTCGAGCGCGGCGCGAAGGCTGTCGCGGTAGCGCTCCTCCGCCTCGGCGCAGTCGCCGCGAATCAGCGCGCAGTCCGCAAGGTAGTGGATCGCGAAGTGCTTCGTCCTGACGTCGTCTCTCCCGCGGTCGAGTAGCTCGTGCGACAGCGCCTCGGCCCGTTCGACCTCGTCGAGCGCGATCAGGACCTGGCACACGCCGACGAGCGCTCGCGTCTCGCCGGCAAAGTCGCCGAGCTCCTGCCGGATGGAGCGCGACTCCTCGAAGACCGCCAGGGACGCGGCATCGTCGCCTGCGTCGTACACGAGCAGCCAGCCGAGCGCTTCGAGCGCGGCGGCGCTTTCCTGCCGTTCTCCCAGTTCCCGCCAGCGAGCGACGGCCTCTTCGAGTCGTCGACGGCCGTCGTCGACGGACCCCGTCCGTGCAGCAAGGGATCCGGACGCGGTGAGCGCGCGAGCCCGTGCACGCCCGTTCGCGGTCGACGCCGCGAGCGCTGCCCGCAAGCGTGCTTCGCCTTCTGCCAGATACCCGCGCGTGAACCAGAACCAGCCGAGCGCGCCGGCCAGCGCGAGCGCCGCGTCGCTATTCGTGTTTGCGTACCAGTCGAGCGCGGCGCGCAGGTCATCGTGGTCACGGTCGAGACGTGCCGACCATTCCGCCTCGGCCTCGGCGCGCTGCTCGTACGCCGCTTCGGCAAGGCGCGTGAACTCTGCCGCGTGGCGGGTACGGAAGGTCTCTTCCTCGCCGGATTCCGCGAGGCGCTCGCGGCCGTACTCCCGGATCGTCTCGAGCAGCAGCAGGCGCTCGCCGCCGATCGGCTTGAGCAGGCTGAGGTCGACGAGTGCCGAGAGCTCGCCCACGTTCGCGTCGCAGATCGACTCTGCCGCCTCGATCGGAAAACTTCCCGCGAACACCGCGAGCCGTGCCAGCAGACGGCGGCTGTCTTCATCGAGCAGGTCGTAGCTCCACTCGATCGTCGCACGAAGCGTGCGCTGGCGCTCAGGCGCGTCGCGCGCACCGTCCGTGAGGAGCGGCAGCGCGCGCTCGAGCCGCGCGAGCAGTGCTTCGGGCGCGAGCAGCCGGGTGCGAGCGGCCGCGAGCTCGATCGCCAGCGGCAGGCTGTCGAGTCGCGTACACAACGCGCCCACCGTCGCGTCCGGCTCGATCGTCCGGCCGGCGGCGCGGGCGCGTTCGACGAACAGAGTGACCGCGTCGGTCGGGTCCAGCGGCTCGAGCGGATACTCGACCTCGCCGGCGACCCGCAGCGGCGCGCGACTCGTCGCAAGCACGCGCACCCGTGGGGCAGCTGCCAGGAGGTCGGCAACGGTAGGCGCAGCAGCGAGCAGGTGCTCCAGGTTGTCCAAGAGCAGCACCAGCTCGCGTCCACGGAGAAAACCGTCGAGATCATCGGGCGCGCCGATGGCCTGCGCAATCTCGGTCCGCACCAGACCGGGGTCGGCGAGCGCGCCGAGGGGGACCCAGAAAACGCCGTCGGCAACGGTGCCGACGAGGTCGGCGGCGACCTGAAGCGCAAGGCGGGTCTTGCCGGTGCCGCCCGTGCCCGTGATCGTGACCAGCCGTCCCTCCCCCAGGAGGTCGGCGAGCTCGGCGACTTCGCGCTCACGCCCGATCAGCGGGGTCGCCGCGACCGGGAGGTTCGTCGCGTCGAGCGTCCGAAGCGGAGGAAACTCGCCGGCACCGAGCTGAAAGAGGTGCTCCGCCTCCACGAGGTCCTTCAACCGATGCTCGCCGAGGTCACGCAACTCCGAGCCGACGAGGTCACGCGTCGTACGCGAAAGAACCACCTGCCCGCCGTGGGCGGCGGCGGCGATGCGTGCCGCGCGGTGCACGTCGAGCCCGACGTAGCCCTCCTGCGTGACGAGCGGCTCACCGGTGTGGATCCCGATGCGGACCCGAACGGGGCCGTCGCCCAACGTCACGGTGATCTCGTCCGCAGCGGCGACGGCATCCGAAGCACGCTCGAACGCCGCGAAGAAGGCGTCCCCCTGAGTGTCGACCTCCACGCCGGCATACCGCGCCAGAGCCGTGCGAACGACGATGCGGTGGGCGTCCAGGAGATCCGCGTAGCCGTCGCCGTGCTCGTGCAGCAGCTTCGTCGAGCCCGCGACGTCCGTGAAGAGGAACGTGACGGTGCCGGCTGGGAGAGCAGCCCGCACGTTCGCTACGGCCCGGCGACGAGGATGACGCCGCCGCGCGCGGGCACGCTGCCCGTGAACGGCGCGCCCGTGAGCTGGTCGACGAGCCCGGTCCCCGGAACTTTGACGGTCGCAGGCGCCGTGCCCTTGTTCAGCACGACGACGACCGGTTTGTCGGGCGGCGCGATGCGCTCGAACGCGTAGACGTTCCCCTTCGCCGACAGGGTCACGACCGAGCCGGTCCGCAGAGCCGGCAGCGCGTGCCGGATCGCGCCGAGCTTCGCGTAGTACTGGATCAGGGACTCGTCAGGCGAATCCCAGGGATACGTCGCGCGGTTGTACGGGTCCGCGAAGCCGTTCCGATCAGGCGTGGCGACGCCGGCCTCGTCGCCGTAGTACACCATCGGCGCGCCGAAGCTCGTGTACTGCAGCAGCGCGACGAGCCGCTGCCCGTCCGGCGTCACGAACCCGACCCGGCTGGTGTCGTGCGAGTCGACGAGGTTGAAGGAGACGGCGCTCGCCGCACGCGGATAGTCCTGAAGGATCGCCTTCAGCGAATGGTCGAGCTGCGCGGCCGTCAGCTTGTCGGCGAAGCCGAGCGCCGCCTGGCGGAAGCGGTAGTTCATGACGCCGTCGAGCTCGTCGCCGAGGAGATAGGGCGTTGCGTCCGCGGGCCCGGCGGTGTCCTCGCCGATCAGCGGCGACCCCGGCACGGCTTTGCGGAACGAGCGCCAGAAGCGGTGGTCGACCTCCTGCGCCGCGTCCAGCCGCCAGCCGTCGGGCCCCCAGTGACGAACGACGCTCGTGAGGAAGTCGAGCACGGCCGGGTTCGAGTGGTTCAGCTGCGGCAGCGTGTCGAGCCCGGCGAACTTCGCGTAGTCGTTGCAGTCGCCGGTGATCGAGTACCAGTTGCGGTACGGCGAGCTCGCCGATTCGCAGGCGCCGACGACGTCGGGATAGCGGTGGTACTTGTCGAAGTAGCGGCTGTCCGACGAGGTGTGGTTGAAGACGCCGTCGAGGATGACGTGGATCCCCTTGGCGCGCGCGGCGGCAAGCAGCTGCGCATAGGCGGCGTCGCCGCCGAGATACGGGTCGACCTGCATGTAGTCGTCGGTGTCGTAGCGGTGGTTCGAGCGCGCCTTGAAGATCGGCGTCAGCCAGATCGCGTCGACGCCGAGCTGCTTCAGGTAGTCGAGCTTCTCGGTCACGCCCTCGAGGTCGCCGCCGAAGAAGTCGCGGTTGAAGACGCCCGTGGCGCGCGCGTCCTCGACCGGCTCGTTCCACGTCGGGTGCAGGATCGCCGGAATGTCGCCGTAGAAGACGGGGCACGGGCCGGCGCGGCACGGGTCGTTGCCCGGGTCGCCGTTGCGGAAGCGGTCGGGAAAGATCTCGTACACCGTCGCGCCCTGCAGCCATGCCGGCGTCGTGAAGCTCCGGTTGTACACCGTCAGCTGGAACGAGTCGCCGCGCGCACGCGTCGTCTTGCCGGTGCCGCCCTTGCGCGTGTCGCTGCCGCTGTCGTCGTCGCCGTACCAGCGCACGCCGTGCGCCGTCGCGACGCGGAATGCGTACGACACGATCGCGGGCGTCGTGGGCGTGCGGTACGCGACGCTCCAGAACGAGCCCGCTCGCTTGAGCTTCAGCAGGCGGACGGTGGACGTCTCCGTCACCGGGTCGCCGACCTCGGCGCGCAGCTGGACGCCCCGCACGCGCTCGCCCGTGACACGCAGCCGCAGCCGGACCGCGGTTCCGGCGGGCACGGCGCCGCCCGGCGACCGGTACGCGGCGCTGAAGCTGTCGTGGAACAGCGCGGCGTTCGCGCCCGGCGCGAGCGCTAGTGCGCAGACCCCCACCACGCAACTAATCTGGAAGCGCAGTGCCAAAGCTGGTGGGAATCAATCACATCGCGCTGGAGGTTGGCGACCTCGACGAGGCACTGGCGTTCTGGGAGTCGATCTTCGGCCCGCTCGAGCTGCGCGGCCGCGGCGGCGGGATGGCGTTCGTCGACCTCGGCGACCAGTTCATCGCGCTTTCGCAGGGCCGCTCGCAGCCGCCCGACGAGGCGCGCCACTTCGGCCTGGTCGTCGACGACAAGGAGGCGGTGCGCGCGCGCCTGCAGGAGCTCGGCGTCAAGACGTCCGGCCGCGGCCTCGACTTCCACGACCCGTGGGGCAACCAGATCCAGGTCGTCGACTACCGAGAGATTCAGTTCACGAAGACCGGCGAGGTCCTGCGTGCGCAGGGCCTCGCCGGCCTCGAGAAGTCGGATCGCGCGCTCGAGGAGCTGCGCTCCAAGGGCATCGCCGTCTAGCGGACGGCCAGGTTCACCAGCCTCCGCGTCGAGACGCCCGCGATCAACCGGTCGGTCGGCTTGCGGGCGCGCACGAAGAACGGCTGGTTGCCGTGCGACGTGATCCGCAGCCGGAACGTCGGGCGGATCACGAACGTCACCCAGCCGTCGGCGCCGGTCGCCTGCTCGGGCGGCGTCGTCGTGTTCCCGAACGGGATGCCGACGACGAACACGACCGCACCCTGGACCGGATGGTTCTGGCTGTCGGTGACGTGGAACCGCGCCGTGAACGCGTTGTGGGAGCGGAGAATCGCCGGGTTGAACTGCAGCCGGTCGATGATCAGGCGGTTCGGCAGCGAGACGTCGTTGATCGAGACCGTCTGCCCGCTCGGCCCGCCGGCCTTGCCGACGACGCCGGTCGGCGTCGATGTCGACGAACGCGACCCCAGCGAGTTGTGCGCGGCCACGCGCACGCGCAGGGTGTGACCGACGTCATCGGCGGTCGGCACGTACGTGCTCGCCGTTGCGCCGTTGATGTCTGCGCAGCTCCCGCCGGCCGAGTCGCAGCGCCGCCACTGGTACGTGTACGTCTGCGGCTGCCCGCCCGTCCAGGTGCCACGGTTCGCGGTCAGCGTCTGGCCCTGAGCGGGCGTGCCCGAGATCGTGGGCGGGGCTGCGTTCGCGGGCCGTCCCGCCGCGGACGACGACTGCACCGTGCCTGCCGTAGCGTTCGAGTTCGCACTTGCGGTCCCGTCCACGTTCGTCGCGACCACGCGCGAGCGAATGCGGTGGCCGACGTCGGCGGCGCGAAGCACGAGCGTCGGCCGCGTCTCACCCGGGATCGTCGAGCAGTTGACGCCGTTCGGGCCGCCGCCGCTCGTATCGCAACGGAGCCAGCGGTAGCGAAAGACGAGCGGACGCGTGCCGTTCCACCTACCCGTCGTCGTTCTGAGCGTCTGGCCTTGCACGGTGCGCCCGGAGACGACCGGCTGTCCGGTGTTCTGCGGCGCCGTGCGGAGGGCGGCCGAACCGGCCACCGGAATCAGGAGCGCCGCCAGTAGCGCTCCCACGAGAATTGCGCGAGTTGCCATGTTTCCCCCTACTCGTCGCTGTCACGGAGTACGACGCGCGGCGACGCTGCGCGGTCTGCCGCGCGGGGAATCCCTTACACAACCGGTCCAGAACGCTTACGAGAAGGCCGATACTCCCCCGGTGATTCGTGCGTGGACCATGGCGTTGTTCCTCGCGGTCGCGGCCCCTTTCGTGCCGAACGACCCCGGCTTCGCCACGAACCGGGCGCCGCTCGAGGCGATGTCCGTGCCGCAGGCGTGGTCGCTGACGCAGGGCGACCCGGACGTCGTGATCGCCGTGATCGCCGACGGCGTCGCGCCCGATCCCGACCTCGACCTCGTCTCCGGGAATGCGAACGCGAGCGGTCGCGGCACCCGCCCGGCGCTGCTTGCGGCCGCGAAGATCGACAATGGCATCGGCGGCGCCGGCGTGTGCGGGCGCTGCCGCGTGATGCCGGCGCGGGACATTCCCTGGGCGATCGAGCACGGCGCCGATGCGATCCTGCTCGTCGACTGCGTGCCGCCTCGGGACATCGCCGCTGCGCTCGCGCACGGCCTTCCCGTCGTCGGCTGCAACACGCTCGACGTCGGCGACCCGCCGCTGGTGGCCGGGATCGTCGGGCTGATGCTGTCGTGCAACCCCGGACTGACGCCCGACGAGATCAGGCTGATCCTGTTCGAGACCTCTGCCAACGCGTACGACGCCGTCGTGCGCGCCGGCTGCCGCGCGAACCCGGCCGAGATCGTGCGGTTGATGGTGCAGACGCGCGGGCGCGGAACGGTCTCGCGCAACCCCGACGACGACACCTACAACGCAGGGACCGACATCGTCCTGCGGGCGAAAGCCGACCGCGGCTGGCGGTTCGCCCGCTGGCGCGGGCTCTGCCACGGCACGCGCCCGCTGTGCGCCGTGCGCCTGCAGCAGTCCGGCGTGACCACCGCCGTGTTCAAGAAGAAAGGGGTCTGACCCCAAAGGGGTCTGACCCCAGCCTTTGTCTCAGGACCGCACGTAGACCGGCGTCCCCAGCGGGAGGATGCGCGCGAGTCGCCGCACCGCCGCGTTGCGGAGCCGAATGCACCCGTGGCTGACGCTCGACCCGATCAGCCCCGGCTCGTTCGTCCCGTGCAACCCGACGCGCCCGTCGCCGCCGGCGAACGTCTTCAGCACGTTCGAGTGGGCCGACAGCCCGAACGAGTACGGCCCGTACGAGCCGCCGGGGTTGCTCGGCCGCAGCAGCTCGACGATGTAGAAGAGCCCGCGCGGTGTCGGCGTAGACGGCGTGCCCGTTGCGACCGGGTACGTTGCGACCAGGTGCCGCTTGCTCCAGAGCTGCAGCCGGTGCGCTCGTAGCCGGACGACGATCCGGTAGCGGTTGTCGTACATCTTCACCGCGCGCGTGCGCAGCCAGCCGAGGCTCCCGTTCGGCCGCGACGGCAGGTAGACGTGCACCCACTTCTTACCGGTGCCGCGCACGAGGAACGCGCGCTGCGTCCCGAGCTTGTCGCGCTTCTTCAGGACGAGCAGCGCGTGCTTCGCGTGCGGCTTGCTGTAGACGGCCACCTGCTTGCTCCGCACGAACACGACGTGACTCGTCCCGTCCGCCCGCCACGGCAGCGTCCGCTGCACACGTGCCGTTGGCGGCCGCGTCACGTGCCTGGCACCAGCCGCGGGCGTCGTACGGTGCGGCAGCGTCGCGGTGCGTGGCGGCGCCGCGCTCGTCGTCGTCTGCTGCTGTTGCGCGGCATGGTGCGTCGAGCCTCCGGCGCAGCCGGCGGCGAGGATCGGGAGCGCGATCCAGACCGGTGCCCGCACGGGTAGGACGCTAGCCGGTGAAGTTCGGGTTGGCGTCGGCGGGTGTCGCCGCCGGCGCGTTGCCGCCGCCGCCGCTCGAGCCGCTGTCGCCGCTGCCGCCGCTGTCCGTCGTGGTGGTCGTGTCGGTGGCCGTCGTGTCCGTTGACGTCGATTCCGTCGACGAGGACGCGTCCGTCGAGCCTGTGCTCGAGGAGTCGGGCGTCGTCGTCGTGATCGTCGTCACGACAGTCGTGCTGCCCGTCGTGACCGTCGTGACGATGGTTGTCGTCGCCTGCGCACCGAACGGCGCTGCCCCTGCCGTGATCGCCGCGGTCACGGCGCCCAGGGCGAGCAGCGCGGTGAAGGCGGCGCCCCAGAGGGCGTACTTGCGATGTTTCCTCATGCGGCCACCCTACCCCGGACCTCGCGGCGCTACTCCTGCGAGATCGCCGAGGGTCAATCCCTGCTCGACCGGCTCCATGTACATACGGGACCAGGCCACCTGATCGTCCTGGATCCCGAAGATGATCACGCCGCGGACTTCGAGCGCCGCCCCGCTCCGGGCGGTGCCGTAGGCGCGCCATTCGCTCCAGATCGTGTTGCCGTCTGCGACGGCGGCGGGGACGTCGACCTGGAGGTCGGGGACGTCGCGGATGATCTCGGTCCAGTTCGTCCGGACGTCGTCGCGGCTCGAGACCGGCGAGCCGGGGTGCCGCGGCCGCTCGCCGACGTAGTCGTCACGGAAAAAGGCGAGAAAGGCGTCGAGATCGTGTGCGTCGAGCGCGGCGCGCATCCGTTCGAGGAGCAGGATCACTCCGGCACTTTGCCAAAAGCGAGCACGTAGCCCTCGGGATCGCGCACGCGGAAGTCGCGCATCCCGTACTCCGTGTTCACCGGCCCGTTCAGGATCTCCGCGCCTCGCTCGACGAGCTCCTCGTGCAGCTCGTCGACGTCCTCGACGTAGACGTACAGGTCGAACATGTCCGGCGGGACGGCCTCGCTGTTCGGCTTCGGCCGCACGTGTGCGAAGCAGGCGAAGTGGATCTGGCAGCCGTCGCGGGAGACGTAGCCGTAGTGGTGGGGGTTGAGCTCCCACGCATGCCCCTCGAAGCCGAGCTTGCGGATGTAGTAGTCGACCTGGCCGGCGACGTCGTCGACGAGCAGCACGGTTGCGTGGCTCTCGATCACGCGCGTGCGCGCGCGAGGATCTCGTGGATCACTTCGCTCTTCGCGTCGGCGTAGTTCTGGACGTACTTCCACTCCCTGGCGGCGAGCTCGCGCTTCGCGTTCGCATACAGCTCGCGGTCTTCGGGATGCGTGCGGAGCCAGTCGCGGAGAACGAGCATCCTGTCGACCTCCTCGCAGCCGGGGTTGAACACGTGCAGGTTCACCGGCGGGTCGAAGCCGCGGAGCAGGCGGTGCTCGTGCCAGTCGGGCTCGCGCACGCGGAGCTCGTAGCCGATCGCCTCGAGCGGCGTTACGTACGCCGGCTCGTCGGTGGTGTCGGCCACGACCAGGTTGATGTCGATCAGCGGCTTGGCCGGCAGGCCGCGCACGGAGGTCGAGCCGACGTGGTCGAGCTGCAGCGCCTTGTCGCCGAGCGCCTCGCGGATCCGGAACGCGGCGCTCTCGAACCAGTGCGGCCAGATCGGGTCGTAGTCGGCCAGCACGATCTGCGTGTACTGCGGCGGCGGCTTGCCGACGGAGACCGCTTCGATTTGCGCGTCGTCCATCAGCCGAACCTAAGCAGGACCGTGCCCGCACGGCTGCGATTCCCTGCCCGGTCGAAGGCGACGACGGCGAGGCGGTGCGTTCCGTGCAGCTGCGGCAGCGTCACGCTCGTGTCGGTCGTGCTCGCGAAGGGATTGCCGTCGAGGGTGACGCGGTAGCTCGCAATCCCGCTGCCGGCGTCCGTCGAGCGCGTCCACCAGAGCACCGTCGCGTCGAGGGCGTGCAGCTTCGGCGTCGTCGGGCGCGTGCGGTCGAGCCACGCGAAAGCGAAGCCGGCCGTAACACTGAAGAGCTTCGGCACGGTGTAGCGCTCTCGCGGCTGTGCGAGAAAGATCGAGCGCTTCGCGTTGACGAGCCGCACGACGAGACCGGCCGAGCGGTGCTCGATCCAGTACTCGCCCGCGGCCGCACGCACGACGAGCGCCTGCGGCCGGTCGCTGGGCTGATCGATGTCGGCGACCGTGTACGTCCGCGAGCGGTCGACGCGCTGCACGGCCGAGATCCAGCCGAGCTGCAGCTTCTCGTATGCGCTGAAGTCAAGAGTGCCGTGGCCCATCGGGCTGAGCGGGTCGCCGTACTCGTCGATCCGGTGGCAGCCGCCGCGGCCGCAGGTGTACGCGGTCGCGTGCTGGAGCCCGAGGCTGTGGCCCAGCTCGTGTACGAGGGCCTGCGGCGCGGTCAGCAGGATCTCGTTCCCGCGCGCGATGCCCCGGAAGTCGCAGACCTGCTCGGGGATGACGTAGACGACGCGCGCGTAGGAGGCGACGTCGTAGCCGGCCGCGTTCGCGGCGGCCTTCGCGGCCTCGCCGTCGCTGGGACAGACGGGCCCGCTGTACGCGGCCAGCCAGGGCGTGATCTCCAGGTGAAGCCGCAGCTGTCCGAATGATGCACGGTAGTAGAACGGCGCGGCCGCCGAGAGCGCGGCGGAGTCGTCCGGCGCAGGCCCCCACGTGGCGCGAATGACGAGGACGCGCAGGTCGCCGATCGAGTCCTGCGCCCCTGCGGCTCCGGCGCTGCAGATGGCGACGAGCACGGCGGCGACGATCGCCCGCTTCATGCCGCCTAGCGTACTCCCGGGTTTGACGGTGTTCCGGGATGTCAAGGACGCTACCGAGGCCTAGATCCCTGCCTCGCGCAGAAATCTCAACCGAGGAAGGGGTCGGGTCGAATGACGACAGATGTCACCGTCGGCGACGCGGTGCTCGAGCACGCCCGTGGGGTGCTCGCGGAGCGCTTCGGAGTCGAAATCGCGACCGCCGACAAGATCCTGCAGGACTGCGCACGGGCGCAACAGCGCACTCCCGGCGAGCTCGCCGTCGCCGTCGTCGCGTCCTGCACGAGCGATTCGACGCCGCTGCCGCGGCGTCTTTATGCACTCGACGACGAGCCGAGCAGTGCGGCTTGAACCGAATGCCGGGCCGGTGCGAATGAGGCGTGCTCACCGACAAAGGAGATTCACATGCGTCTCAAGCTCACCGCGCTCGCGGCCCTGGCCGCGGTGCTCGCACTCTCGGTCACGGCGTTCGCCAGCGCCGGCATGCCGGGCATGCCCGGCATGAATCACTCCAAGGCCCAGACGCCGACCGCAAGCGATCTGCGCGTCCTGCTCGACCGTCAGCTCGGCCAGCACGCCGTGCTCGCGATGAACGCGACCAACGCCGGCGTGAAGGGCTCGAAGGCCTTCCCGGCCGCGGCGAAGGCGCTCGACCAAAACTCGGTCGCGCTGTCGAAGACGATCGCTTCCGTGTATGGGGCGAAAGCCGGCAACACGTTCCTGAACGGCAAGTACATGTGGCGCGCCCACATCAAGTTCTTCGTCGACTACACCGTTGCGACGGCGAAGCACAACAAGGCCGGCCAGGCGAAGGCCGTCGCGAACCTCAAGACATACACGGTCAAGTTCGGTGACTTCCTGGCCACGGCGACGAAGCTGCCGAAGCCGGCGGTGCAGGCCGATCTGCTCGCGCACGTGCTGGGCTTGAAGGGCCAGCTGGACGCCTACGCGCACGGGCAGTACGGCAAGGCCGCGACGCTCTACAGCAACGCGTACGACCACATGTTCATGACCGGTGACCTGCTCGCGAACGCGATCGCGAAGCAGTACCCCGACAAATTCCCCGCGAAGTAGCAGCGGGGTCTCCGCAGCGGGATCGGGCGTTCTGCGGCAGCGCCCGGTCCCGTTATCGGCACGCTCTCCAATGATGCGCATCGGCTACGCATGCGTGAACACCGAGCTGCCGTCCGCCTCGCGGACGATGCGGCTCGCGAA
>Ga0136846_1237194_pt1 | contig 14093 bp, 6 predicted proteins | sample HopSoiMetagenom2_FD_96841 | JGI IMG/M metagenome (GOLD analysis project Ga0136846, IMG submission 96841) | Grasslands soil microbial communities from Hopland, California, USA - 2 Assembly 2016 (version 4) | ecosystem: Environmental > Terrestrial > Soil > Grasslands | place: USA: Hopland...
AAGATCGGCCCAACCTGCGATTACGAAAACTACGGTCTCAGCGCGCCGAAGAGCGCGCAAGCGCACGATTGTTTACGGTGGCTACCGGGTTGGCAGCTAAGTGCCCCTATTCGGTCGTTCAATACGAGCTCCAACGATCCTAGAAGCCGCCATTCATTCAGATTGGGTTGACACGCTGGTTTCGAGGTTCTTCGGCCGGAGTAGACCGGCCCAGTTCGCTGTCACGGTGGAAGGTCACCTGACGTCGACCATCTTCCGGCGGGAAAGCCGGAAGGATGATGAAGGTCATCGCCTTGTTCAGAGGTCGATCAGGCCATAGGTGACCACCGCGTCGTTCCAAAACACCGCCCTGCCAAAGTCTGGCAAGAGATCGTCGCGCGTTTCGCGCCACCGCCGAATGAGTGAGTCCGGCTCGGTCGGTCGACCATAATCGGCATAGACTTTGTCCTTGTCGAGATCGCCCAGCTTCGCCCAATGCATCGAGTAAGGGATACCGGCCGCTTCGAGCGTATCGCGCACGGCAGCGGCACCGGTCGGCATGGTCACCGCGAGCTCGTCCAGCGCTTGCTGATATTCCGCTAGGTAAGGATCGTTGGGATCCGCCGTCGCTTTCGCCAATGCGCAAATCAGTGGCGAGAGGCCGTCGATTTCGATCACCGCACAATATTCGAACCGGGTAAAAGTCAGCGTTCCCGAGGCCCCCTCGACGAACCGGAGCGTGAACACGAAGGAAGGCAGCAAATCTGCCACGGCGGCGCAAATCGCCGGCACCGCGTCGGCGACGCGATCGAGCGGCACCGCAAACGAGGCATTGTAGAGGGCACCCGGCGAGCCGCCGGTGATGCCGCCCCCGTGAAGGCCACTCCAGCGATAGGGCTCGCGGAAAGGATCTTCCGGGTCGAACGGCTGAGCGACCTGCTCAAACGGTTTGACGTTACGATAGAAGGAGAAAGCAGAGTCTGCGCCCTTCAGAATGCGCCGCATTACGAATGGCGGGATCGGTTTTTGACCCTTGCCGGCCGCGAGCGTATTTGGCGTTTCTCCCACCGCCAGCTTGGTCGAACCCACGAGAATCGCACCGAGCATCGCGATCGCATCGGCCGGATGGACAATATTGGCATCGCCGGGCGGCATGAGCGGCTCACGCGCCGTCGGGATGTACATCGTATGCATCGCTTCATCATCGAAGGGATGCTGCGGGTTCAACGTCAGCTCGTAGAACGATGGATCTACTTGGCATCCCAATTGAGCAGCAACGGCGCGAAAATCTCCGGCGGAGATAAGCCTGAGAAAATCCGGCGTCAGCATTCGCACGCGCTGAAGCAGCGTGAACAGCCGATTCTCGGTCAGGTTCAGCGCCACTCCGTTGACGATCCCCATCGCGCCGAGATGGATCAGTGCATCCTCGAACTTGTCGTCATCCTGCACGAGACGCGGAGGGACGCCATCGATGGTAAGGCGGACCAAGCCGTTTGTATCGAGCACCGGAGACGATCGGCGCTCGATCCACACATGCTCTCGTTTGCCAACGATGAGATGCATGCCGAGCACCATGTTCTGGATACCGCCATAGTGAAGCCGCGATCCATGGCTCGACGTCGCAAATGCGCCGGCGATCGTAGGGCCGAGATACGATCCGCTCGTTATGAGCGTGCGACCGCGTTGCTCGGCGAATAGCGCCACGTCCGTCATCAGCGTGCCGCCGCCCGCTAACACGATATGATCGGCGGGCACTTTGCAGAGCGGATGCCATTCATCCGGCATGAGCTCGGTCACGGTCGACAAACCGTCGCACAGCAATTGCAAGATCGGCGTGCCGATAAGGGGCGCGAAGCTCCACCCCGCCCCGACTATACCTGCGGCGATTCGCGGCGACGTCGCGGTTACCGGATGTTCCGCCTCGATCTTGGCGAGGTGCTCAAAGAGCTTCACCCCGAACGTCGAGAACCGCACGAGCCCGGAGGGCTGGATCGAGTCGCTCGCCACGATCTTGGCGAGGCTCTCGATGATCAGCTGCGGGCCGGAACCGTCCGGCGCCATAGCGCCGACGGTCTTATGGTAGTTCGACCACGGTGCGTTGGCGTCGTAATACATTGTCGGCATGATGAATCCCTCGGCGGCGGTTAGTCCTGTAAGATCGGCGCGACGTCACGGCACTGACGGCAGCTTGCTCAGCGAAATCCAGCCCTTCCCTGTCGCGGCCTTGGCTTGACCCCATTCGATCAGGCAGAGCATGAATGGTCTATTGAACGGCTCGTCGGGACGCGGTCCGCAACGCCCTCGATTGCCGGGAGCGTTGAATCCGTCAGCCGTAGTCACGTCGATTTTACCCGACTGATAGCGAAGCCGTAAGCTGGCGACCGACATGAGTTCGCTTTCATTGACGATCGTGGAATAGCCTCGCATGCCCACGCTGTAGGCATCCGGCCGCGCGTCGACTGCGGCCACGCCTGGGCGATTCTTCGCGTCGGCGTCGCGGAACACGACGGTCGGGCCGTTGCGCACAACATAGAGATGTGGCGCTACAGTTGGCGCCCGGCCCGCCGCGTAGGCCATCCTCCGGCCGATCCCGGCATCGAACACCGACATGCGCACCCCGCCATCCATATAAGTGTGCCCGTCGATCTGCACCGGCGTCAGGCGCACCGGGATCGAACTCGACGCGATCGCCACGCCGGCGACGCACTCGGCGACGCGCCGCAGCAGCCCTTGGTCCGGGCTAGGCCGGCCATTGAGCGCGGCACGGATGAGCTGCGTGACATGAACCACCTTGAGGTCGCCGCTTCGTGCTTCCACCATCGCTATCGACAGATTGGGCCGGCCTGGCTCGATCATCTTTAGCAGCGGCGATGCAGCGCCGCCGGGCGGCAGCAGGTAGGCGAGAACTCTCCCGCGAAGCGGCGCCAGATCGTATTGCGAGCCTTTGCGCAGCAGGCCGAGCACGCTGTTCTTGGTCGCAAAATCCTCGTCGCCTTTCGGCGCATAGGCCGCGGCCAATCCGTCATAGTCCCCCGCGGCGACGAATAGTCCCTGCAATGCGCCGGTGCTGATGCCCGTGACGACCGCCCAGTCGCGCCGGGGCGGCTTTTTGAGGAACCCAGCGCCGTACGACCCCCATAGGCCGCCGCCGGACAGCATGAGCACCGGCACCTCGGTGGTGGCCGTTGATTTATTCGCCAGGCCCGCTGCCTTGCTGGTGCGCCAACCCTCGATCGCGTTCACGATTGCATCACTGGCTCCAATCGGTGGCGCGTTGGTCAGATCATTGAGCGGCCTCCCGCACTGCGGCTTGCCGTCTGCGCCGGTCGGGCAATCGTCATGACCAGCATCGCGTTGGATCTCGGCAAAGAGCGGGGTCGGCTGGTACGTCTCGGCGTTGTCCGTCAACAAGCTGCCGCAGACGAACCTCATTGGTTTTGCATCGAGCCCGCACCCGCTGAGCAAGGCGGTCACCGCCAAGATCCATAGCCGTCGCATCGTGCATGCTCCCTTCGGTCGCCGACAAGCCGGCATGCGATTCGTTAAGCGAGCGAGCGTCCGAAAACCGTGAAAAAAACGGCTGTCACGCGGATCGCGAAAAACCTATTGTGAAGCGGGGGTGAGAATGGGGCGATACCGCATCAATCTCATAGGTCCGTTTGGATTTTTCACGCCCGATGGGCGCCGGATCAATGTGACCAGCCAGAAAGCCGTCGCGCTGATTGCGATCGTGATCGTGTCCGCGGGCGGTGTGCGCGCGCGCCGCAAGCTAGAAGCAATGTTGTGGGGAACCCGATCGGCCAAACAAGCGCAGGACAGCCTTCGGCGCGAGCTTTCCAACCTACGCAAGCTCCTGGCTGATCAAGGTGCGGGCGATATACTTGTCGCCGAAACTAAGCGCGTGTCGTTCGCAATCGAGCAGATCGATGTCGACGTGTTTGAGCTGGGGCTCGCCGCATACGGGCCGAGATCGCGCATGGTCGGCGATTTCCTCGAAGGCATCGATTTGCCCGACTGCGAGGAGTTCGAAGACTGGCTGCGCGACGAGCGCGAGCGCGTACGCGATATGATCGGGCTGGCGATCCCCGAGCCCGCTGAACCGCTGCCATCCGCGCGCGAAGTGCTGGGCGAAGAGGTGCCAAGCGCCCGTGAGACGCTCGATCCCGCAACGACTCCGCTGCCGCCGCCCAAGCCGTCGGTCGCGGTACTCCCTTTTGCCGTTTTGGGCGATCAGCCCAAAGCTTGGCTCGGCACCGGGCTGGCCGATGAAATCAGCGTTTGCCTCAGCGCTTTTCCCCAGCTGTTCATCGTCTCGAGCAACGCGTCGCGCGAGTTGGCCGAACGGGCAATGTCGCGCACCGAGATCGCAGCCCGCCTCGGCGTCCGATATCTTCTAGAAGGCTCGCTGGTCGCCGAGAACGGCTATCTGCACGTTGTCGCCGCGCTGATCAACGGTCGCAACGGCGAGCAATTTTGGTCGGGATCGTTCGAAGGTCGATCGGACGAATCCTTCCGGTTCCAATCGGAGATCGCCGAGCATATCGCGCCGCAGATCTGGACCAAGGTTGACCATGCCGAGCGGCAGCGCAGCTTGCGTCTGATCGGTCCGGTCTCGGGCGACTATGAGCGTTATTGGCGTGCGAACGCGCTTTTTCGAAGTTGGGAAAAGGACGCGGTCGCCGAAGCGCTCGATCTGACGCTCCAGCTCGTCGAGCGCGATCCGACCTGTCCGTGGTCGACCTCGCTTGCCGCTTACTGTTGCAGCATCGCCTATATGATGGGGTACTTCCCGGATAGCGCCGCGATGCTGCGGCGCGCGATCCAGAACTATCAAGCCGCGCTGCGCTTCGGCGCTGATAATGTCGAAGCGCTCGGCTATTGCGCCGGAACGCTGATCAATATCGGCGGCGACATGGACCAGGCCGACCGCATCGTCAGCAGTGCACTCAGTCTCTTACCTGCCCACCAGCCGACCTTGTTCTGGGGTGGCTGGATCGACGTGTTGAGAGGCAATTCCGACCGCGCGATCGAGCGGTTCGAACTCGCACTCAGGATCAACCCAGCTACCGGCGCGCTTGGCCAGACGCTGGCGGGTCTTGGATTTGCGGCGCTGCTGGGTGACCGGGCAGCTGAGGCTTACCGCTTCTTCGTCGACGCCGTCCGCGCGGCACCGGGCTTTCCGCCGACTCTGCTGGGGCTTTGCGTCAGCGCGCATTTGACCGGGCATGACGATGAGGCGCAGCCTCTCGCCGCCGCCCTCCTGAAGTCGGGCGGACTTGAGCTTGCCCGTCGCATGCAGCGGCCCGAGCACCGTCAATTGCTGGAAACCGCGCTGCAGCGGGCGGCGGCATGGAATCGCGTGGCGCCCACCGCAGCTTAGCCCCAGACCCGCGCCGCGTACGGAGTCGGCGCGCGCAGAAATTTTTCGCAAAAACAGCACGATTTCACGATTTTGCGACGGCCCGCTCACGCAGCTCAAGCGCTCCGGCGGCCAACATGTCTGTCGTCTGAAACACCCAATCACGTCGAGAAAAGCGGCGCGGTGCGAGGTTCATTTCGGAATCTGAACAGGGAGATCACCAATGCGCGCATACCTCATGGCACCTCTTCTCGCGACTGCGATGGTGCCACATCCCGCCGCTGCCCAAGTCGCCGGCATCGCCGCTTCCACCTCGATCGGCGGCCTGATCGATCAGCTCGAAAGCGCCGTGCGCAACACGATCAACCGCGCCGACGATGCGGTGAGCAACAACAGCTTCCGTATTCGCCAGCAGGGTGAGGTATTGCTCAGCCAGCTCGACACTATAGCGACCGGTCAGCGCGAAAAAACCTTCGCGCAGCTCAACGCGACCGAGCAGAAGTCCTTCCTCGACATCAAGACCACGGTTGACCAGCTCGCCCGACTCGAACGCCTCACCGCCGCCGACGTGCAGCGCACCACAAATTCGGTCGGCACAGCGATGGCCAATTTGCCGCTCGGCAAATCGACGCCCCGCGTGATCGACTATGGTCCCGCCTATGTTGTGGCCTCGCGCGCCGGCGGCGGTCCAAGCTCACAAATCGTCACAATTTCTGGGATGACGCTCGGCGAAGGCACGCCCAAGCTGCGAATGAAAAGCGTCGATTGCGCGCTCCTGGCGAAGACCGAAATCGCCATCAAATTCTCCTGCCCCAGTCAGGGCTGGACGACCAATGGCCGAGTCGACACGGTCAGCGGCGAGCTTCAGGTATTCCAGAAGCGCGGGTGGATAGCCTGGTTGCTGCGCGCCAAGCCGGCGGCACGGCCGTACAAGCTTTCGGTCTTCCTCGTTCCGAGTGCACTTGGCACCTACAAACTCGCCGTCACGCGCAAGGTCACGACAACCGAAACGAAAGTACGCAGCCAAGATTTCCGCGCGGATAACGGGCATTGCGACGGCGACCGCGAGGCGTTGTTCCCGTTCAACGCAACGCCGGGCTGGACGATTGACACCGCTTCGATCAAACCGAATTGCGACAGTTCGAGCAAATCCAGCTGCGAAGGCTTGCGCAACGTCACCGCGAACAGCTTCGGGTTTATGGGTGTCGTGCGCAACAGCGGGAACTGTGTCAGAATCTTCCACCAAATAGTATCCTACGACGCGCGCGGCAATGTCCGCGGCAACGTCACCTGGAGCGAGACGCGGCCGGTCGAGACGATGGTTACCGAGCCAGCAAGCAGCGGGGCTCTCGAGTGGGGCAAGTCGTTGCAACTGCAGCTGCCGAGCGGCGTCCAGTCGACGAGCCTCACCATCGACCAGGTCGATGGCAAGCGGATCATCGTCACCGGCAACGACAGCAGCCAGGATTGGTATACGGTGCAGTCCGACCCAACCACGAGCTTTATGATCGTCAGCCCACGGTCGCTCGACCAAGCGATGGCGCGGTAGCGAGACACAGATTGACGCGATCGCGCGGCAGCCCGTGACGATCGCGTCATTTTTTCCAAGATGAAATCTGCGCGTGGCGGCAGGTTGGCACGACAACTCGTCGTCTGTTTTACCCGTGACGGTCGCTCAATGCGGTCAACATTTCGCTACGAACAACGAACGCAAACGCGAACAGTACGCCCGTACCGTGAACTAGAGTCGACGACGGCGTCCTGCCGGCGCGCGGCCAAACTTTCTACCGCTCGATCTACTGACCAGAAATCCGCCGGTCGCCGATGGGTACGGACCGAACGCCCCGGAGCGCTTTTTCCCGAGCGCATTCACATCGAGCGACGTTTTTCACGCGATCCGGATGCGAGGCTCACGGGAGTCCGACGACGACCCCTTAACCGAGTGATTGAACGTCGTCTCTGGCGAGGATGCGAAAGGTTGCATCACGGTGGCGAGGAGGTTCGATTCACTTTGACTTGAAGGGACATCATCATGATTCGTTTTCCAATTGTCGCAGTACTCGGACTTATCAGCATTTGCGGCGCTTCCCCATCCGCGCAGGCACAAAATTTCCCCCTCCAGCCGTTCGGCGTCGACGCGATGGGGCAGCCGCTGTGTCAAGGTCCGCTCGGACCAGGACGTTGCGCCGACATCGCCGCGTGGATGCAGCAGCGCAACATGCAGCCGCCGGTGTTCGGCCCCATGGGTGTTCCGACCAATATGATACCGCGCGACGGCCAACTCGCGGCTGAAATCGCGCAGGACTGCAGGGGCGAGCCTCGCTGCATGGCCGTTGCCTGGGGCTCGATCGAGGTCCAGCGCTGTGCCAACGGCGTCGGCGTGTCGGGCGGCTGTTTTGGACCCAACGGCGAAATTATGAAGGTGATCAACAGGGTCGTCCCGCAGAATCTTCAGCCCAACGTGATTTTGCGGAACATCGATAATGACGTTCGTAACGGCCCAGGCAGTCACAATGAATTGGTCGGCAAGGATGGCTGGGTGTGTAAAACGTTCTTTGGCGGCTGCTGATCGTCTTCTGGGCTGAAGTGCGGGGGCGAAACGGAGCGCCTGACTCCGTTTCGTCAAACAAGTGAATGACACCAATCGTGCGGCGGATATCGGTCGGGAAGCCCCCGGGGAAACATTCCTTCCGCATATTACGTCGGCCGTGCGCAGGCGCCCCGCGATGCAAGGGCGAATTATTCTTCCTTAAGCTGGGTGGGCAATTTTTGAACCTCGGTTTCGCCACCATTTAGCCAGCCGCCGACGCCCTCGGTGATAAGACCGAAATGATAGATGTCCGAAAAATCGTGCGCGATATGGTTGCCATGCCAGCGCAAATGCAGAACCCGGTCGAGGTTCAGACTGGCCTTGTGCTTGTTCCAGGTATAGCCTGCGGCTGCGACCTTCGCGTTGGCGTCGTACAACGGCGGATGGTTCTCCAACACCGTCGGACCCACCCCGACCGGCAGTGGCTGGTGCTTCTGCATGAACGCGATCTTTTCGTCGATGCCGATGGTCAGCCAAGTGGCAAAATTGCCGTCGCCCGGGGACGACGGGGCAAATTCGTCGCCCACCAGGCTATTGGTCTGGGTTGCTGCGTCGAGCGCGGGCTTGAACGGCGCGGCGCTCGCGTCCGCCCTGTGGCGCTGCGCCTCATAGTGGAGCTGCTTGAACGCCGCGCCGATCGCAGCGACGGCATTTTTCTTGTTGGTCCTCGCCGAAACGTCGATCCCCGTGGTGACCGCGTTCGCCTTTGCCATCTGATCGAGAATTTTCTTTTGGGTCGGGTTCGCGGGCGTGTCTCCCGGGTCGAGATAACCGTCCCCGAAGGCACGCCATTTCTCGGCAAATCCGTTCTGGACGATTAGTCCATAAAGCCCGTCGAGGTCGTGCATTACCTTGGCGGCCAGCGACCCATGCACCCCCAATTTGGCGCGCGGCACACGCATATGGCTTGCCGAGAAGGCGTCGGTCAGGAAATGGGCCGAAAAAGCGGTGCGTGCAATGGCGACGGCCGGGATTGCTCCGGTCGATCCCGGCGGCGCGGCGCCCGACAATTGGGTCTGCACCGCCTCGAGCGCCTGCTTGTGCTCGTTCGAGAAACGCTGCCAGTTGCCGGGCGCGAAATGTGCATCGTTATGGAACCCGAGTTCCCCGAAAAAGCCGTTGCTCATCGTCATTTCGTAGAAGAGCTCGGGGAACCCCTCGGTGAGGAGCTTGTTGAACTCGCCCGGCGCGATAGCCGCCTGAAGTTCGTCGGCGGCGTTGGCGGGAAGCCAGGGAACGCGGTTCTTGAAGAAAGTGATGACGAGTGCCTTCGACGCGCCCGGCGTGTTCATCGTGTGGCCGAGCATGTGCAACTCGGTGAACGGAGTGGTCCCGCGGACTTGGCGCATGAACTTGACGAGCGCTTCGAGCCGCTTGAAATCACCATTGGCAATTTCCTGCATCACATCGGCGCGGTTGCTCTTTGCCCGCTCGAGCGAGTCGAGCGTCGCTTTCTCGTCGCTCAACGTCCCCTTGGGCGGGAAGGTCTTGGCGTCGAGAAGCAGATAGGCGAGCGGGTCCTTGGCGTCGAACCCGGCCATGGCATTGGCGGCGGTGCTGTTGGTCCAACGCGGCTGGTTCTGTGGACTGGCCAGCTCGCCGAAAGACCCGAGATAGTCGCCCGATAGCATCACCATCTGGCCAATTGAGAGCGCGGTCGCCTTGCCTTGTCGCAACGCGGTCTTGAGCGTCGCGCTGGTCCAGCGCGTCTTGTTCGCCGGATTCGAATAGAGCGGGTCAGGTGTGATGAAGTGCCAATGCGCGTTCGGCTTCGCGTCGTGATAGGGATCGGTGGGTTGCGCTGCGTCGGGGGCGCAGACATCCCAGTCCTGGATGCGCGCAGAGAGCTTGCTGGGCGTGTTGCGGGCCAGCGTGTCGATCATGGCGCCGCCGTCGATCAGGCCCTTAGTCGCCCATTTGTCGACCATCCACTGGACGCTCTCGCCCAGCGACGCATGCTCGGGCTCGTTGAATGCGAGCAGGCTGCTATCATCGACCGCGAAATTGGAATCGCTGCCCATTTCGCTGCCGTGCGAGTCGAACCAATAAGGGTCGCTGACAAGCTTGTCCTCCGTGTCATCGTCGGTGGCAGCGGGCTCGGTTGGCGCTGTGCCGACATCAGTACCTTTGCCGATCTCGACGCGCGCCGATCCGTCTTGGGTAGTTGCTTCGATGACACTGCCCGGCGTCTGACCAGCCGTCTTAATCGCCTGCGTGACCGCCGCGTTTTCATGCGGTGCGGTGGACGCTGTCGCCGTATGTAGACCTTTCAAAACTTCATTCGCCTGAGCGGAGGCTTGATCGTCGGTGACGAGTCCGAGATCCTTCGCTTTCTTGATCGTTGCCAGTTGCTGGTCGGCCGATTGCGTGGCCTGGGCCTTGGACGCGATATCGGCGAGCTTGAGCGCAGCGGCCTGGTTGCCAAAATTTGTGGCAAGGCTGGCGGCGGCCTGCATAGCGGCCTGAGCATTGGCCTGGGTGCCCGCGAGCCCGGCCATGTCGCGGAACGAATTGGCGTTGGTCACCGCACCAAGCACGCCCGACAGCCCAGCGGGATCGGGCGCGTCGGGCGCATTTTGCAGATTGATGATCGTGGTGGGTAGCGGGGTCGGGCTCGCGACGACGCTCGGCGCATTTCGCGACTGGAGAAGCTCGGGCGGGAGGTCGCCGAGCGACGGTTCGGCTTGGTTGAGCACCCAGTCGGTGTTCCCGAAATGCTCCTCGAGAGCGCCGCATTCGTCCATGATCGTCTGGGCGTAGAGCCCGTCGGTCGGCATACTCACCAGCATCGGCGAGCGCGGCGACTGATGCTCGATATAATAGTTCACCAGCTGCTGCGGCGAGGTGATGCCGTCGAGCCCGAGGAACGAACCAGCGGCGACGCGATAGACCAGGCAGTTGCCGACGATCGCGACGGGCTCGCGCTCGACCACCGAGGCGATGCTGACACCGTTCGTGCGCGGCACGAAGAAACCGTCGAGCATGATGAGCAAGCGGTCCCGGTCGGTCGCCCAGAGCGATGCCTTATTGTAGAATTCGACATGCTCGTTGAGATGATCGACGAGCTCGTTGACCGACCGGGTGATCTCCGCCCGCAAGTCCTGCCGCTCCCAACTGGTCGGGATCGATTGCAGCTCGGCGCCAGCATCGGGATCACCGGTCTCGGGGTCGATTAGGTCGGCCACACCGGCGTTCATCGACACGCTGCGCTCGAAATTGTCGGTCTGGTAGCTGAAGCTCAGCCGAGTCACCGCCGCCGACGACCCTTTTGGCAGCGGCTTGGAGGCGCGCACCGTGATCTTGCGGAGCGTCTCGCGACTAATCACCTGGCCGTCGGGGATAGACGCGGTGAAATCCACCCTGACGGTGCCGTTGAACTGGTAGCGCGTTGCCAGCGTGAAGTCGGCGGCGAGCGTCGCGCCGTCCGCGGCGATCTCGAGCCGATCGACCCATTTGGCCGCGGCGGCAGGCGCGAACTGCTCCTGGAAAACTTGGTCGCGCTGGTGTTCGATGATGTCGCGCAACCGCGCGAAGATGCCGCGCGGCGGCGTGCTCAGATAGGGCGCGAGCGTCCCCCAATTGACCTCCATGAACCCGCCATCGTCGCTGTCGGCGGGCCGCTCGATGCCGAGCTTGAGAAAGATCGAGCCGTGCAGATAGCGCACCGGCAAGTCGGAGCGCCGGCCGGGGGGAATGTCGGACGCGGCAAACCCGGACAGGACGTCCTTGATATGGGCGAACGCGGCCGCAAGCTGCGGTTTCTTGAGATACTGGCTGATCGTGTCGCGCCAGCGATAGGCGCGGTCGAGCGTGAACGGCCGCATCGCGAACGGCACAAACAGGCATTCGCGCACGCCGGCGACCTCGGTGTCGACTCGCATGTGCCGCAGGATTTGATGATAGATCACGGTCAGCGAGTGCGCGTAGTTTGGATTGCGGATCACTTCGACGGTGCCAGTGACGGACTCTTCCTGGCTGATCTCGCTGACCACCGTGCTTTCGAACCGGCGGCGGGCGTCGGCAAAACGCTTGATGCTGTCGCGCAGCCGCTGTTCCTCGCTGGCAGCGACGCGGCGGCCGCCTTCCTGCGATGAGGACGAGTTCGCTGTGCTGTGGACACCGCCACCGCCGATGACGAAGCCTGCTGCGGCAAAGCCGACGCCGGCGGCACCGGCGGTGGCTGACGAGTTCGACCGTCCGCTCGCCCATTCCGACAAGCTCGATTCGACTTGGTCGTCATAGGTTCGGTCGCGCGCGACCTCGTCCGCAACTCGCTCGGTGAAGCCGGTGTCCTCGTCGCGACGCGCTTGCTCGGCGCGCTGCCATTCTACCTTCTGGATGCGCTTGACCTGGCGCGGCGCCAGCGTGAGTGTGCTTGCGACCGTGCCCAGCGAATAACCGTTCGACCGCCAGCGGACGCGATATTCGATAATGTGGCCGCGCGTCACGGTCGACGCCTGGTAGCGCGAGGAATCGCCTTCCCACTGGATCGGATTGTTGGCGTTGAGTTCGGCCCGCCCACGTGGCACGCGGTCGAGAATGTCGAGATAGTCGGAAGGAAGATGGGTTTCGCGGATCGTCGTGGCGTCGCTGGCGGCCGCGAGGAGCTCGGCGTTGCGCAAGCCCTCGATATTCGCGGCCGCACCGGCATTGCTCACGCGGGCGAGCGACCGCGCCGGCGCCATCACGGCATTATCGAAGTCGAACACGACGGGGCCGTGGACCTTGATCGAGGGACCAACGCTGATGGCGGGCTGCTCGACGCGCGTGATCACGTTGAAGGCGCGCTCGCCGAGCACGCGCTCGGGATTGCTGAACGGTTTGCAATAGGCGCCCGGATCTTCCGAATAGATCAGCGGATTGTCGGCGAGCTCTTCCTCGGTCGCGGCCGCCGGCGCGGTGCGGCCGCACGTCGCGCAGTCATCGGCGGCGGGCACAGCGGCGGCGATCGGCGGCAGGAGCACCGACATCAGGTCCCGGCTCGGCGTGCTGAGCACGTCGGGGACAAAGCCCAGCGCCTCGCACGCCCCGGTGAGCCGCCACGCCCAACCCTCGCCGGCATCCGACCGCATCGTCGCGGTGAAGCGGCCATCGACCTCGAGGTGAACCGGCCGCCAGTTCAATGGTGGAATGGCGGTGCCCGGCGGCACCGCCACCGCGGCGCGAACGACCAAGTCGCTGCCGATCAGCGTCGCCAAGCCCGATGTCGTCCAGCCGCCATCGCCGGTGGCAACGGGGGCCACTTGTAGCCCGCAGCGCTCGAACGGGATGGCAGCGCCATTGGGTATCAGTTGCGCGCGGCGCACCGCTGGCGCAGCACTTTCGGCCGGCTGCGGCGTCGGTTCCACTAATATCTTCAAATCGTCGTAATCGATCTCGAATTGGATCTTGGCCGCGCTCGCGGTCGCCGATTTGGTGAAGGCAGGGAGTCCGCTGCTACGCAGCAACGAGAAGCTGACCGTGCTGTCCTTGGCGACGCCCTGAATGTCGATTTCGCCGGCAAGATCCGACCCTACCTCGAAGGTCACGACGTCGGCGACGACCATTTCGGGGAGCGTGCCGCTATCGTTTTTAATCTCGGCGATCACGCGCGAGAACTTGATCTCGGCAAGCGTCCCCGACGCTTCTTCGGGGATCGAAATCTCGGCCTCACCCCGGACCTGGACGTGAAGATCGATGGCGGCGGTGCTCATAAGCATCTCTCCCTGCCTGATTTATTCTATTGAGCGTTTGCGGTGGAGATTGGATGGAATCGTCTTGAGCCTGTTGCTCGTCGCTGCCACGGAGCGATTGGACGCCGCGACCAAGTTAATGTCACCGAAGTTATGGCGGGCTGACACGTCGATGTGCGCGCACGGCGACTATAACCGTCGACGATAATAACATCCGTCCGGAAAGAAACACTCGTTCAGATGCCTGGCGAGTCTCAGCTTTTGATGGCTGGATATTCAGATCAGGCAAGTGCCAACGGACCGACCGCTTTAGTCCGGGCCTACCTGAAAGTTGCCTGTCGGCTTTCGGCCCAATCCCGGCCATTTTCCCGCCCTTTTCACCACGCGCGGGCCAACAAGGGGACGCCCGCTTCCGCTGGCGGTTTTTGCCGCTCAGATTGGTAAGATCGCGTGTTACAAAACCTATGAGAGATTCTAATTTCGTCTGAGGATT
>Ga0136846_1233620_pt1 | contig 14089 bp, 14 predicted proteins | sample HopSoiMetagenom2_FD_96841 | JGI IMG/M metagenome (GOLD analysis project Ga0136846, IMG submission 96841) | Grasslands soil microbial communities from Hopland, California, USA - 2 Assembly 2016 (version 4) | ecosystem: Environmental > Terrestrial > Soil > Grasslands | place: USA: Hopland...
CACGCCATTGAACTTCACCCCGGACTCCGCAGCCAGTTCCAAAGCCTCGGTAAACTCTGCGTTGCTCACGCCAGCTGACAAATAGATAAAGGGCTTCTTTGCCACGGAGGCCGCATCACGGAAAAGCTTCATCGCGTCCTGCTTGCTATACGCTTTCTGCCCTGCGTAGCACTGGGCTCCCTCGACGAACTTCATGTTCACAGGAACTTCAACCTTCAGCACGTCGACACCATAGCGCTCCTTGCTGAACTCGCGCATACTTTCCAGCACGATTTGCGGTTTCTTCTTTGCGTACTCAAGTCCCTTTTCGTCGGCTCCTTCCTCATAGCCAACGAACTCAAGGAAGAACGGTACATCGTTGGCGCGGCACTCATCGCCAAGACGTTCGATCCACGCATGCTTGATGTCGTTGATTGGCTTCGGATCAAGCGGCGTGTAGTAGAGCAGGATCTTCACGCAATCTGCACCTGCTTCCTTCAGGCGGCGAGCCGACCAGTGATCGAGCAAGTCAGGCAACCGTCCCGGGCCGGTCTTGTCATATCCGGTCTTCTCATAGGCGAGCAGCAGTCCAGCATTCCGTGCGCGGCGCTTAGAGGCAGGTAGCCCCCACTCGGGGTCGAGCAAGATGGCGCTGGCATGAGGGGTCAGAACTTCGGTTACGAGCGATTTGAATTCTTCCATGAGCGCGTCGTTCACTTCACCGCCCTTTTCCTTGGCCAGGGACTTTTGTAAGGAACCGCGCTGATCCATAGCGGCGGCTGCGATCACGCCTCGCTCATTCGAAACCGCTTTCAGTCCGGCTAACTTCCCGGGTGTAAGTTTCATAAGAATCCTCCATGATTGCGTAAGATTTGGCAGTAGTAATGACGGATCGCCCGCGCCAAGAGGGCAGCTTACCATTGTAATACCGCTGAGCGGCGAATACGAACGGGTACCAAGCGGCAACAACTGGTTACCCTCTCGTGTCCCGAATGGGAACTACCCGACCTGTCTGCGAAGATACTCGAGGAACATTCGCCCTATTACTCGCACTACTAAGACGACCACAGCCGCCTCTAGCCACGTCAACAGGATTTGCCCCCAACGCATGGGCAGGCGATGTAGGACTTGATAAGTCTTCGATGCAAACAGATTCCAGCGACGGCGATAACGTCGCCGGATGCGGCAGCTGCGCAATGGGATCACCGGAACGAAGAGGAAGACGAACCAGAAGGTCGTGTCGAATTCCTCGATCTCGCGTTGCGAGTCGTGGCTGTAATCGCTCCGGCCGTAAAACTTCCTGCCGATGCCTCGATAGAGCCTGACCCTCCCAAAGCTCTTGAACTCCTGTGCGGTGATCGTTGAGGTAGCCTGAAATCCTCCAATTTCCGGCACAGAAGATGGCCCTCTCACCTCATTGTCTTAATGTCAGTTGGCTGAGCACGCCTTGTTGCTTGGAAATCAGCGAATCGACACCGGCTCTGGCCAGCGCCACCATGTCTGCCAGTTGCTTCTCATCAAACACGCGGTGCTCTGCTGTGGCTTGTATCTCCACGATCTTGTGCCCGGCCGTCATCACGAAATTCATGTCCACATCCGCCCGGGAGTCCTCTTCGTAGCACAGATCCAGCATCAGTTCGCCATCCACCATGCCCACACTTACGGCCGCGACGAAATCGCGCAGCGGAACCGAAGTAAGCGTACCTGCGTCCACCAACTTCTCCAGCGCCAAGCTAAGCGCTACGAACGCGCCTGTGATCGAGGCCGTCCGCGTGCCGCCATCCGCCTGGATCACATCACAATCAATCCAGACGGTACGCTCTCCCAAACGCGATAGGTCGATCACCGCGCGCAGCGCACGGCCAATCAGCCGCTGAATCTCATGGGTGCGGCCCGTCGGCCGTCCCTTGGTCACGTCCCGTGGCATACGAGTCAGGGTGGCGCGAGGCAGCATGGAGTATTCGCTGGTGATCCATCCCTTACCGGAATTCCGCAAGAATGGGGGAACCGTCTCTTCGAGCGACGCGGTGCAGATAACCCGGGTATTGCCGACCTCAATCAGAACCGAGCCTTCTGCCGTGGTGATGAAGTCTGGAATGATTTTTACCGGACGCAGCTGGTCCAGCATCCGATTATCACTGCGGTAGATCATAGAGCGAATTCTAACAGTTTGGCGTGCGTTGGCTTGTCCTGGTGCGAGTCGAAGTCCAAGGCGATCCATTCCCGCGCCTGGCAGTCAAAAACCAGGTTTTTTGCGCGGCGGCTGATCCCACTATTGCGGCGTACTGGCCAGTTCCTGTGAGAGCCGAGCTACAGCCGGCGTGTCATAGGCATTAGAGAGATCGACGTGTCCAGCAAGGGTTGCGCGCTGTTTCCCTTCCACCAGGATTCTCACCCGATTGATTCCCGGGATATTGCCGGCCAGCGTCTGGACCAGCGAAGCCAGAGTCAACTCTTCCACCAGCACCCCCGACCTGTGTCCATCAAGGAACGCGGAATTCAGATCGATTACAGCCAGGCCCGGATCAACGATGTATACATCACGGATGTCCGCGCCCACGCCCAAAGGATGCGGGGAATTCTTTTGCAGGTAGATGCTCAGCACAGCTCGCAGCAATTCTTGTGCCCGTTGTTGTCTTCCGCCGGGCAGCGGAATACGTGATGACTCGGTTCGTAGTATTCCGGGATCGTCGTCGGCCACGTACAATATCACTTGCTCGGTTGGACCTGCTACAGGAGGCGCAACCGGCCGCTTGTCCGCCGTACGCGTTTCCGTCTGGGCAGCCTTGCCACGCATATGCCAAAGATAGGCAGCCATCAGCAGGACTCCCGCGAACAGCACTCCCACTGCGATCTTCACATAACGGGGAATCACCGCCGTCCCTCCAGTCGCGGCTTCATCGTCTCAAGACCCGTTGCGATGGCGGTTGCCACGAGTGCCTGATAGTCGGGCGAGGTCAGATCCGCGATGTCTCGACCTTGCGGCGCCACTTCTATTGCAATTGCCGGAACAGTGATGTTCTTCAGAGGTGGTACAGGTCCGGCCAAGGTTCGAGCTGGTATCTTCTTACGCAGTTCGGTAACGATCACGGCAGCCGACAGCTGGCTTATTCCCAGTGAAGAACTCTGTGCTGCATCCCAGGCAAGAAACGGTCCCCTCGGACCCAGATCCGGAGGGATCATAGCCGTGTAGACGCGCACGCCAGAACTGTTGTTGGCCGCATGTACCCCGATGTAGAGGACCGGATGCTGCGCATTCACTGATGCGGTGCGCTGATCGAGGCTAAGAGTAGCATCGCCATCCCTTAACACCAGCGCAGGTATGCCGCGGGTCTCCAGTTCCTGACGAATCCTTCGGGCGAACGCCAGCGTCACATCCTTCTCGGCCAACTTGTCGGACAAGGCAGCACCGCGTTCATCCCCTCCATGGCTTGCGTCAATCATCACGATAAATCGGGACGTTGCAGGCGGGGCAGATGGCGTAACGGGCGGAGCGGCCGGCGCGGCAGTAATGGTTGAAGGAAGAGCAGGCGCCTGCGCGACAGGAGCGGCTGCAGGCGCCGCTCCGGGTGCCGAAGCAATCGTAATCGTACGGCCATCGTTGCTGAAGCTCGCCAGAAGGGGCACACTGCCTGTGATTGTCAGCTCGGCGGCACCGTTGCTCTCTTGGAACGTAGTCGAAGAAATTTCCTTCTCGTTATAGGTCACCGTCTGAGGACCAGAAGGAAGCAACGGATCGCGTAAAAAACTCATTCTCAGCTTGCCCGGTTCCGTCGAGATGCTCGGGTTTACGGGACGGCTGAAATTCAGGACGAGCTTTCCCGGAGTGGACTTGTTCATCTCTGCCGTATAGGTGGTCCCCGCTTCACTGATGAAGAGGCGGCGCGAGTTCACATGAAACACAACTGGAATCCCAATAAATTGCGGCAATAGCGTGACTAGAGAATCCATTGGAACCAGGCCGCGTCCATTGTCGAGAATGAAGCGCGCGCTTAGATCAACATCTTTGCTCCGCACGCGGGCGTGAGCATTGCCGTTGGTAAACTGGGCTTCAATACTGTTGAAACGCAACTTCCAGTTCTCGTGATCCACCTTGGCACTTACGCTGCCAATGGGCTCCAACACCTCCAGCAGGCCGACGTACTCTCGCCCATCTCTGTCAATTACGTTCAATGAATAGTCCGCCACGGGCGAGTAAATCGAAATCCGCTTTTCGTTGCCCGCCATGCCTTCCACTAACACCAGCGCCACGCCCAAGAAAATGACGGACATCTGTCGGCGATGGAACTTCGAGAACAGCCGAAATGAAGAGAACTCAAACACAATAAGCGCGCTTTTCGTCGTCTGGATCAGCTTCCGTGTGCAACCCGGGCCTATACCCCGGGTCGCTGAGGAGCAGTTGCGACTTGTAAACCGAGTGTCAACCCAGGCACGCAATTTGACAAGAAACTCGTCGGGTACAGTACCGCGGAGCGGCGTCTTTGACCCTGATGTAGGGCTCGGCCGCCAACGCATATTCCCAATCGCTCCAGTAAACGACGCGTACTCTTTCGTTCTCGCCAGCTGCGAATCGAGCTGTAACTCAAAAAATCGGTTACGCAGGTAATCGGTCCTGCACGTTCGATGATTGACGCTTGTCGAGCCGCCGCTTAGATTGCGGCAAGGAGGGAACCGTGAAAGACATCAATGAAGTGTTACGCCGGAAGAAAGCGCAGCTGGAGACACTTGGCAAACAGATCGCGCAGCTTCAGGCTGCCGCGGAGGAGTTGCGTTCCATCGCCCACCTGCTGACCGATGAAGAAAATGAGCAGGCGCACGCGGCAGGCAGGTGAACCCTGCTTGTTGGCAGGCTCTCAGCGCCTCGCCCCCGGCTCTCAGCTCATTAATCCTATTACCTAGGTAACTTGGACGGTAATGCGTCCCGCCCTACCATGAAATCGGCTATGAATCTGCAAGCGCTCGTGCTCTGTTCTGACGAGAAGATCGTTCGTGTCTTGCGACGCGTCCTCAACGACCTGGAAATCGCCGTCGAATTGTGCTCCGATGCAGAATTGGCTATCCAGAAGCTGAGCCGCCGCCGCTTCGAAGCAGTCATAGTCGACTGTGAAGATTCCGAAGTAGCCAGCCAAATTCTCAAGGCAGCTCGCCATGCTCCTTCCAACAAGAAAGCTGTAGCGGTTGCAATCATCGATGAGCAAAGCGATGTCCGTGCAGCATTTGGACTGGGAGCGCACTTCGTCCTCTATAAGCCGATCTCGGCGGAGCGCGCCAAGTGCAGTTTTCGGGCGGCCCGCGCATTGATGAAATGTGAGCGCCGGCGCGCCTGCCGGGTCCCTGTCGAAATGCCAGTCATGTATCGCTTTAAGAATGCGGAACAGAGCGAACTCCAACGAACGGTGAGTTCCGATCTTAGCGAAGATGGAATAGGTGTCCGCCTGCCCCGCCACGGCCGGGTTCGCGGTCCCCTGCACCTGCAATTTAAGTTGCCCGGCGCCACACGCCTCATTGAGGCTGACGCGGAGCTGGCTTGGGAGAACCCAAACGGTCAGGCCGGTATCCGCTTTATGGACTTGCCCGCAAATACGCGCCATGACCTGAAGGCGTGGTTGAAAAAGAATTCATCCGACAATGATGACGATCCGCCAGCGCCCTGCAAGCTGACCGATCTCAGCCTGGGAGGTTGTTACCTCGAAACCCCTTCACCATTTCCCGTGCGCGCGCGCATTGATCTCTCGATGAGGGTGGGTGATCTGCAAGTCCAGGCTTCCGGATTAGTCAAAGTAATGCATCCCGATGTCGGGATGGGCGTGGTCTTCAATCAAAACACGGCTGAGCAACATAAGCAGGTAGAAAACTTCATCCAGGCCTTGATGAATTCCAACGGCGTGGCTCCCGAACTCTACGTCGAACCCGATGGCCTCGAGCCCGCTGGTTCGCCAGCCACTGATCTAAGTCGCGACATCGAAGACCCGCTGCTCGAACTGTTTGAATACAAATCTGATTTGCCAACAGCTCAGTTCCTGGAAGAACTTCGCAAGCAGCGCAACCCTGACGTGGTGGAGCATGCCGAGTCCACCTTGGAGACGTAGAAGCGTCACGCGCCCCCAGGCGCCTCGACCTCTTCTCGCTCGTAAGCTCTTATTTGGCGAAGCGAATAGAAGTATGTCCCGCGATCTTCCTGAGCCAGCTCAAAATACCGCGTAGGTTAAAATTGGCTGACCAGCCGGGATGGCGGAATTGGCAGACGCATCGGACTTAAAATCCGAAGCGCCGAAAGGCGCGTGGGGGTTCGATTCCCCCTCCCGGCACCAGCACTTTTGGTATCAATCTTCTGGATTATCGCAAATGGCTTCTTGCTGAAGAGATACATTCAGCACGAACAGCCGGAAACGAGCTCACCACAGTAAGCCCGCGGTACCGGCACACTCTCAAACTGAAACCCCGAGAAGGGGCCGATCCCCTCTGAATCCGAGAACGATACAGTTAGGACGGTCGCCGAAACGAAAATTAAGCTTTCACTGCTCCCATTACACCTTCATCCCATCAAGATATTGGTAGCTCATCTTGACGGCTTCCAGCGGCGGTATCTCACAGAAATCCTGCTCAACGTAGTAGTGCTTCATGCCCCCAACCTTCGCGGCCGCAAAGATGCGCTTCCAGTCAATACTTCCGCTTCCGACGGGCGCGAACAAGCCCATCTTCGCGTCCAGCTCCTGTGTGGGAGCCGGCTTATCTTTCATGTCCTTGATATGGAGCAGAGGAAAGCGGCCCGGGTGCTTCTTGAAGTATGCCACTGGATCCTGGCCCGCATGTGTCACCCAGAAGCAGTCCATCTCAAAGGCCACCAGCTTCGGATCCAGTGTCTTCAGAAGATAGTCGTAGGCCGTAGTGTCCCCAAATTTCTGGAACTCAAAGTTATGATTGTGATAGCAGAACTGAATGCCCGCCTTCTGCGTCGCTTCACCCGCCTTATTGAACAACTCTGCCAACTTTTTATAGTCGTCGAGCGACTTGCGCTCTTGCGACTCAAGAATCGCAATGACCATGTAGCCTAGTCCCAGGGTTTTAGCATCGTCGATGCGCTCTTGCCAGTTGGACTTCACGGCCGGCAGAAGGTAGTGGCCACTTGAGGCGGTAATACCGTTATCTTTCAGTATCTGACCAAATTCTGCCGCAGTCTTTCCATAAATCGAGTAGATCTCTACGTCTTTGTAGCCAATCGCCGCCAACTGTTTGATCGTTCCAGGCGCATCCTTCTCAAGCTGATCGCGCAATGTATAGAGTTGCAGCCCAACCGGTTTCCCATAGGGACTGGCAAAGAGCGATTCCGGCAGCTGAGTGCATATCGCTGCCCCTGCCAGGCCCAGTGTCACATCGCAAATGAAATCACGACGCTTCATTTTGACCCTTTCACTAAATGCATTAAGTATTTTTGATCTTGTTTGATCCCGCATCCCAAGCCGCGACGGTCTTGTTGAAGTAGGAATAATTGGACATGTGACAGCCCGTCAGCGCTGCCACGTTGCCGAACACTTCGTTTTCAACAACCGGTTTACGAGTTCGGACTGCCTGGAAGAAGTTCGCCAGATGATCGACGAGATCGCTGTAGCCCGGAGGCGCAACGTACACTTCCTCGCCCGGTTCCAACTTTGCCTGGCCCGCGGCAGGCTCGGGATGCTCGCGTTCCCATCTGGCCAAGTACTCCTCTTTCTGCGCCTCCGGCCACGACCCAGTCGAATATTCTTCTGCTGTCTGATACGGAGGCTCGGGAACAAACGATAGCGATCCACCTGCACCCAGCGCCTGGGGCGCCCCGGCGCCGCGAATAAACATCGTTCCCTTTTTTCCATAGAATGCAAATTGCTGATCTTCGTAGCGATTGTTCTGGTTGCAGCGCAGAATGACCTGAAACTTCGGGTAATCGTAGATCGTCCACTGCAGATCGCCAAAGTCACGCTCCTTGTAGTGGTAGATTCCCCCCGTAGAGAATGCGCGAGCCGGTGGAGCATTCACGCCTGTTATGTAGTGAATGCCGGAAATCAGATGCACAAACAGGTCGCCCGGCAGACCAGTCCCATAATCCTTGTAGCATCGCCACGAAACAAAGCGCCGGCCATCGAACGGTCGCTTAGGCGCGTCCCCCAGCCATGTCTTCCAGTCAATCGTCTTTTCATTCGCATCTGGGGGGACAGGAAACATCCATGCGCCGCTGTCGCTGTTGCGATCCCAGACTGCCTCAATCGTGTCTACCTGCCCAAGCCTTCCGGAATCCCAGATTTCCTTCGCCTTGGCGTACATGATTGAACTCACGCGCTGGCTTCCGATCTGGCAGATTCGGTTGTTTTTCTTCACCGCGTCCACCATCGCGAAGCCATCTTCCGGGGTGTGCGACATCGGCTTCTCGCAATAAACGTCCTTACCCGCTTGCGCCGCCTCCACCACTAGTCTGCGGTGCCAGTGGTCCGGCGTCGCCACGATCACTGCATCTATGTCTTTGCGATCAAGAAGGCGCCGATAGTCTTTCGTCGTATCAACGTTCTTCTTCAATATCGTCTTAGCGGTTTCCAGCCGGGTGTCGTAGAGGTCTGAAATGCCCACACATTCGGCACCAGGTACTTTCAGAACATTCCTCAGTAAGTCGGATCCCTGTGTTCCCGTCCCTATAATCCCGAATCGAACCGTGTCGGAAGCTGCCGGTGCTTGTGCAGCCCAAAGCACCTTCGGCTCCAGCAACGTAACTGTGCCACCCGCGACTCCTGCTATGACAGATCCAGCGATTCGGACAAAACCACGTCGAGTTATGCCTTTCATGAGAGCTCAGACCTCCTGGAGAACAATCGCGAGAGAGTTTAATGGAACAACGTCGTGTTATGGGCAACAAAATCGATTCGCAAGCAATAAATCCCGGCACCAGCCCAACCATTTTGCACTACATCAGCGACGCAGGACAGTGCCTCGCAGGTTGGTGATCGGCTGTTGTGGACGAAGTGGTGCAATTTTGGGAAATCGGCAGCGCTCTAATGCAACCCCGGAGTGGTCATTTCTGCTACGCCAAAATCATTCCTTGCCATGCGATCGGCGACCCGGATTGCCTGCGCTGGGATGGTCAATGCTGGATTTACCTGCGGCAAAAGAAGGGAAGAACCAGGTATACCTAAATGGAAAAGGGAGCCAGCACTGGCTGGTGGTTACCTCGCGGTACCAGGAGCAATCGTGACGGTTTCGGGGCGCGAGTCGAGGTCAACGGTCAGATTCGATTTCGCCACATCTTCCGAAGTAGCCGGGGTCGTCCGCATACAATGCCAAGGTCGTCTTCTCGTATGCTGAATTGGGGGACGCTAAAGTATCCACTCTGTGCAATACGCTCTTTCTTGGAGATGAAGCATGCCCATGAATCGCAGAGACTTCCTGCACACCAGCGGAGCGCTGGCGCTAACCGCCGCCGCGGTGAATACGGCTCAAGCACGCGTTCGGGTTCACAACTGGGATAAGTACGACTTCGGCTCCGGGCCACCCGTAAAAGATCGACTCAATCAGGGACCCTTTCCGCAATACCCACCGGACGCCAGCATCCCCAATGATGACGTGGTCATGACCACCACGCCTTCCGACCAAATCGTGCCTGGTTTTGGCAAAGGCTTGATCATCTACATTACCGCGGATATGGGGACGGCTGAAATCAAATCTGACAACCTTGCGCAGGCGATCGAAGATCTGGCCCGTCTTCCTCTTGGACAGAAACTCTATCTGCGCCCGACTTGGCGAGAAATTCAGCCGCGAGCCGGCCGCCTCGACTTTCCGGACTACTGGAAACAAACCTTCCAGTTGGCGAAAAGCCTGAACAAGCGAGTCGGCTTCCGCATCCAGATGAGTGCGCCGGACTACGTCCAACCTGCATTACCGGACTTCGTTCTTGGGAAAGTGCCGATGGTGAAATTGGAAGGCGAATGGAAACGCGATCCCAAGCGGTTCCTACCGAAAGAGAACAATCTGCAACCTCGTTACGATCACCCCTATTTCCAAAGCGCTTTCAGGGATCTGGTCGGTTTGCTCGCAGCTGAATTCAACGAAAGCCCGCTCATCGAATTTGTTGACACCTTCATGTATGGACATTGGGGTGAGGGACATACCTGGCCCTTCACCGGTACACCCTTCCCCGATTATGAGAGCGCGGAACGCACATGGATGCAGATGTTGGAAGTGCAGCTCGAGGCCTTCCGCAAAGTGCCGCTGCTCACTAACACTCAACCCGACTACAGCAATGTGGGAAACTCCGCCATGCTGGACCGGACTGTGCGCACCAATAACTGGATGCGGAGCGATACGATCTTCATCGAGAATGAGCAGATTGAAGCGCTCAGCAATCGCCCGCCATGGATCGCGGCTTGCATTGAGCAGGGAATGCCAGACGGATTAACTCCCCTACGGACCGATGAAGGCGTCACGGAAGTGGACAACCTGATCGCGCATGTCATGGACGTCGGCGCAAACTACTGGTCGCTGTGGAACTTTCACAGCATCAACGCGCAGCACGTTCTCAAGTACTACCAGGAATCGCCACACTCGTTCGACGCGATCAACCGCAAGGTTGGCTACCGGGTACGCCCCTCTTTCCTGTGGAGTTATCAAGACGACGGATACCAAGGCTTAATCATCGGTTTTGCCAATGACGGGATCGCGGGTGTCCCTGGCGTATTGCGAATAACAGTTCTAGACAACAGCGGGAATTCGCTTGCCAACGGTAGTCTCGATCCCGGCTATCCATTGCCGGGTAAAATTCGCCAGGCGCAATTCGTGCTGCCAAAGGGAATCAAGTGGCAAGGTCTCAAATTGCGGGCTGAAGTTGAAGTTAAGGACATGCGCTATCCCGTCGCATGGGCCTGCCGGCAGAAGATCGAACCAGATGGCTCCCTGACACTGCGCCCCAATGGACGTCATGTTTCCTGAGTCGGGCTGTTCGCCGGCCCCGACCTTCACCTTAACTTCGGAGCGAAGCTTGGGATCAAACCCAGGTGTCTGTCGGTCAGATACGGCCTTCTCGGATCTTGAGCAGGAAGTTATCGCACTCTGCTTTAGCTTGCGCCATAACCTTCGCGTCGTTACGCGATTCGAGAGCAACCTCATCAAGAACAAGGGCCACGGCATCCTTGGGCTTGTAGCCTCTCATCACAAGCGCCCGGGCACGCTCGGCAAAGCTCGGCGCCTTCGAAGACGCTGCAGCCTGCTGGCGAGCTGACGATTCGCAGACGTGTTCTTTGAACTTTGCTGCGCCCAGACGATCATATGCTTTTCTTGCCTCGTCATCCTCGAGCAAAGTAGGAAGCGGGAACATCCAATCACAATTGGAACAGCGCCATCCTTTGATGTCCCCTTCGTCCATCCAGATTAGGAATCTCGCCATGTTACCGCGCGGAATTGTACCTCGAATGTACTTTGACTATGGATCACCACAATCTTCCCGCCTTCGGAAACTTGTGCACCGGCAAGAGATTTGCTCCAGAATCCAGGTACAAATTCAAAATGCGATGGACCTCGGGCGTGTCCTGCGCGCTTATCATCATGTTTTGCGGCACGTGGCTGTGCCTTAATTGAAAGGGCGGCGAGCATGGAAGCGAAACGCCTCGGAATTTTTGTCGATCTTCAGAAGCTCAAAGCCGGCGGCTTCAAGTCGTGTTCCGAAAGTGCCCGGGTCGACTGGAACAAGCGTATCCCCAATATGAATGATCCGCATGAACCAGCTCTGCAAGCTGTCGCTGCCCACGAAAATTCCTCCCGGTTTCAGCACCCGCCATACCTCGCGCAGAACCCTGTCCTGCAATTCTGTGGAAGGGACGTGGTGCAGCATGGTGAAACAGGTACTCGCAGAGAATTGGCAGTCCGGGAACGGCATAGCCGTGGCATCCCCGGTGACAACCTCGACGTTGCTGCCGCGTAAACGCGCCTCCAGTTGCTGGGCCAAGTTGGCGTCCAACTCGATGGCTGTGAGATGCTGCGCTTTGAGTCGCAAAAGGTCCGTGCTCAGTCCTGGGCCAGGCCCAAGTTCGAGGACGTTATCCCCCATGTCTGTGCCCTCCAGAACCCAGCGCACCCTCTCCTCGATCTTTTTTTGCCAACGGCCGGATCGGCACAACCAATGATGTAGACGGTTCATATCTCCCACTCATACTACGCACATGGAGTAAGAGTGTATCCTTCCATGGTCAAGGAGACACGTGTTTGATTCTCGACCGGGATGCAGCCCTGCAAGACTGGCTTAAACTCTCCGATTTGCATGAGTACCCTCGCCGCATTGTTTGTCTTACGGAAGAGACAACCGAGACTCTCTACCTGCTGGGGGAAGAAGCACGCGTAGTTGGTGTGTCGGGCTACACAGCCCGGCCGCCGCAGGCAAGGCTGAAGCCAAAGGTATCGGCTTTCACGTCGGCAAAGTTCGACAAGATTCTTGCTCTTAATCCGGACCTGGTTCTTGCCTTCTCGGATCTGCAGGCCGACATCGTTCGAGAACTGGCGACTCGAGGGCTCAACGTTGTCGTTTTCAACCAGCGTAGTATCCGCGAGATCCTGCAGATGATGCTCATGCTCTCGAGAATAGTGGGTGCAATGGAGAAGGGAATTGCCCTGGTGAATTCGCTAGGCGCTGGATTGCTTGGAATTTCGCATGCCGCGGCAAATCTTCCCCGCAGGCCGCGAGTTCTATTTGAAGAATGGCACGACCCTCTTATCTCAGGGATTCAGTGGGTCGAGGAACTCCTCGAAGTTGCGGGCGGCGATCCGGTCTTTCCGGAACTTCGCCACTGCGCTGCGGGCAGCCAGCGCATTGTCGATCCAAATGTTGTTGTCGACCGCGATCCGGAAGTAATAATCGCGTCGTGGTGTGGGCGCAAGGTAAACAAGGACTTCATTGCCTCGCGTCCCGGATGGTCGAAGCTGTCGGCCGTGCGCAACCGCCATGTTTACGAGGTGAAGTCTACTTACATCTTACAACCCGGACCTGCCGCCCTAACCGAAGGTGTACGTCAACTGCATACCATCATCAGCCACGTGGCCGGGGTTAGTGTGAAGCCCGAGTTATGCCCGCAGGAACGCGTCGATCCCGACCTGAAGACGGGATGGAATTCTCGAGCACGAATGGCATCGAGTACGGGCGCGACGGACGAGGTTTAGGGGGCCGGGGTCGACCCCGAGGTTATGAAACTAGAAGTGCGGAGTGAGAACAGGAGAGGGTGGCGATTTTGCAGCTCTACTTTTCCTTAGCGCCGAGCAGCGACCACATCTTCTTCTCCTCGGCTGTCTTAGCTTCGGGGGCGAAGTTCACGCCCCAAAACGTCGGGTCTGTGCCGATGAACTGAACTCCGACTTGTATTTCGCGTGGTCCCATCTCCCGGCACCAGACTACCTTGCACTTGGCTCGCTTGTGCGAACGTTGCAACGTGACGATATCTCCGGGCGCCACCTGTTCGCGGAGTCCTGCCAGCCGTGCTCCCGTCGGGCTGATGTCCAGAGTGTGAACCATGGTACCCGCTGCATCAGTCTTGTCCTTCGCCATCGAGAGCCTGATCCCGATGACCATCTTGCTTCGATTCCTCGCGCGTTTTTCCACCCTGCTCATGGTTGTGCCTGCTGGCCCGGGGCGAGGCCTCTCAGATTATGGTACGCGCAGGGGGTTTCTCCAGTGATGAAAATCACCGCGTTCGGTTACTAAGGTGGGAGTCTAAGGCCCAGTTGGGCCATGCAGTCATGAAACGAGAGGCTTTACAGGCTGCGGTAGCATTCCGCAGCCTGTAATGGGAAGCGCCTAAGTGCCTGGTTACCTTCCTAGTCCAACAGCCATTGTCTTCATCACGGTGCCATTTGCATCGTCATCTTTCACGGCCCACACGTACGCTCCTCCCAGGCCTCCCGGGACTCGCGCCTGGACGTATACCATTTTCGCAGTCACCGTAAGCGGGTCGTCGAAGGTCCAAAACGTCTGTGTGGCAGGACTATAGATCCAGCGGGCAATGCGCTTGGCATCAAAGTAATGGTTGAAGTTTGGCAAATTCGACAGTGTGGCGTAAGTAGCCACACCATCAGTAAATAGAGTGTCTCCGGCAGGCGAAGTCGCTGGCCC
>Ga0136846_1219404_pt1 | contig 14087 bp, 17 predicted proteins | sample HopSoiMetagenom2_FD_96841 | JGI IMG/M metagenome (GOLD analysis project Ga0136846, IMG submission 96841) | Grasslands soil microbial communities from Hopland, California, USA - 2 Assembly 2016 (version 4) | ecosystem: Environmental > Terrestrial > Soil > Grasslands | place: USA: Hopland...
CCAGACTGCGCCGCCAACGGCGAAGCAGATTGCGATCACCTGCGCTCCAGTGAACGTTCCGAACAAAAAGCGATCGTCCTTGGCCCGCACGAACTCGATGATGAACCTCTCGACCCCCGCCATCACGCAATACAAACCGAAGAGCCAACCCTCGGCGTGCTTGTGATCGCGGAGACGCCAGAGGATGAGGAACATCACGAAACCCAGCGCGACTTCGTACAACTGCGTCGGATAGACGGACAGCACCTGGTTCGGCAGCGATCCCGGCGGGGCCGGGATATGGAACAGGTCTGTCATGTTCGCCACCGTCGAAGGCGGTGCGCCATGCGGAAAACTCACCGCGCCGAAGCCGTTGAACGGCCGGCCGTAATCGTCGCCCACTGCCCAGCATCCCGTTCTACCGAGTGAATAAGCCGCGGCGATCGCCGGACCGCCGACATCGCTGATTCGCGTGAAGGAGAGCCGTTTCTTTCTGATCACGAGATAGGTGACGAGGATTCCACCCATCAGCCCACCCCAGAAAACAAAACCCGCTCTGCTCAGCATCGCGCTCGGATCGCGCATCAGAATCGCGTAGTAAGTCTTGCCGCCGAGCAGTCCTCCGATCACAGCGGCGAAAATGAGATCGCCGATCGGCTCGGGGTCGTGACCACGCCGGGCGAGCTCCCGTTGCGCAATGATCTGCGCCTCCACGAAGGCCAGAAGAACGGCGAGACCAAAGCCGGTGAGCTGGAGCGGGCCGACGTTATATGAGAGTGGCTCGTGAACTACTGAAGCAAAGATCGTTAGCATGCGGATGAATTTAGGCTGCGACCAGTCCCGGGATAGGGCTGCTGGCGTATGCATTGAGATCGAGTCCGGCACGCTCGCCGTTCTCGAAACGGAAGAATCCGGCCCGCGCGATCATCGCGGCGTTATCGGTGGCGAGCCGAGGAGAGGGCGTGAAGACCGTTATCCCTTCCGGCTCGAGTCTGGCTCTCATCGCCGCGGCGAGGGTGCGATTACACGCGACTCCGCCGCCGAGCACCACTCGCTGGCGGGAAAAGCGCAGAGCCCCGCGCGCCACTTTCTCCACGAGGGTGTCGATGAGTGAATCCTGGAACCCGCGCGCGATGTCCGCTTTGTCCGACTCCAGCTGCTTCGAATCGCGCACGGCGTTGAGCACGGCCGTCTTGAGTCCGCTGAACGAAAACGCGTAATAATCGTCGTCCCCAGGCTGTGAATTCCGACGCAGCATCGGGCGCGCGAACTTGAATCGCTTCTGATCGCCGGTGGCAGCGAGCTGCTCGATGTATCTGCCGCCTGGGTAGGGAAGGCCGAGCAGCTTAGCGACTTTGTCGAAGGCTTCGCCCGCCGCGTCGTCGCGGGTGCCGCCGAGCAGTCTGTACCTGCCCCAGGCTTCGACGTCGAGCAGCAGCGTGTGCCCACCGGAAATGAGGAGCGCGGTAAAGGGAGGGAGGGCGTCGCGATGCTCGAGCGCAGCGGCGAAGAGATGACCCTCCATGTGATGAACGCCGAGCAATGGAATGCCACGCGAGAACGCGAGCGCCTTGCCATAGCTCACGCCCACCAGCAGCGCGCCGACCAATCCGGGAGTGTTGGTGACGGCGATTGCATCGAGGTCATCGAGGGAGCTGCCGGCTTCGCCCAGCGCGCGGTCGACAACCGGCACGATGCTGGTGAGGTGCGCCCGCGACGCGATCTCCGGAACTACACCGCCGAAAACCCGATGCACATCCTGCGACAGGATCACCAGCGACTTCTGCGTGACATCGTCGCCGCTTCCTTGGAGGACCGCCGCCGACGTCTCGTCGCACGAGGTCTCAATCCCCAGAATCCGTGTCACCGCTTCCCGCATCCCGCATCCCGCTCCCCCGTTCTCATTCGGTGCGCTCGGTGAGCAGTCTGTCGACGAGTGCGCGCGCGTCGGGGGAGTTCCAGTCGGTCGCGCTCATCAGCTTTTTGCGGATCACACCGTCCTTGCCGACGATGAACGTCTCGGGATAACCGGTGATGTCGTACGCTTCGGTGATTTTTCCCTGGGCGTCGTGCAGTATCTCGAAGGTGAGCCCGTATTGCTGCGCGAAGGCGCGAATGGCAGGCTCGGTGCCGGGATCGTCGATGCTGACGGCGACGATCTTCAGTCCCTTCGGACCGTATGCCCTGTTCAATGCTTCGATGCTCGGCATCTCGACTCTGCACGGCAGGCACCATGTCGCCCAGACGTTGAGCATCAACACCTGGCCGCGGTAGTCGGCGAGAGTCTTCTGCTTCGGCACCGAGTCGAGTGTAGTCGCCGTGAAGCTTGGTGCCTTGCTACCCAGCTCTACGGGAAATAGCTCGTGCCGGAGATAGTGCGTCGCGCTGAAGGCGACGGCGGCAACGACGCCGAGTACGAGAGCGCCGACGGCGAGCTGCTTCCTGCCAGTCATGCCTGTGCCGTGCAGCGCTTGCGGAGCTCGGCGATTTCCGCCTGCGGATCCTTAGCCGCGAAGATCGCGTTGCCGGCGACGAACGTATCAGCGCCGGCCTCCCACACCGATCGGATGGTTTTGCGATCGATGCCGCCGTCGACTTCGAGCAGCGCCTCGCTGCCGCCTTCCGCGAGCATCTGTCGGGCACGACGAACCTTGTCGACAGATCCTTTGATGAAGCGTTGCCCGCCGAATCCAGGGTTTACCGTCATCACGAGCAAGAGGTCGAGATCGGTGAGGACTTCGCTGACTGCGGCTAACGGAGTGGCCGGGTTCACTACCGCGCCCGCGCGACAGCCGAGCTCACGGATATGATTGAGTTGGCGCTGCAGGTGCGGGGATACCTCGGTGTGAATGGACATTCCATTCGCGCCGGCTGCGGCGAAATCGTCGAAGTAGTTCTCGGGCTCGACCACCATCAGATGCACGTCCAGCGGGAGCTTGGTGAGCTTCCGCACCGATTCAATCACTTTCGCACCGAAGGTCAGGTTCGGAACGAAGCGTCCATCCATGACATCGATGTGGATCCAGTCGGCTCCGCCTGCCTCGAGCATCGCGATCTCGTCGGCAAGCTTCGCCAGGTCCGCACTAAGAATTGACGGGGCGATCCGAACGCTCATTCGCGATTCGGCGGAGATGTAGATGGCGGCGGCGCGGTGATTCCCGTGTCGATCCTGATCGATGGCGGAGGAGGAAAATGCGAGACGGTGAGACTCACGGCTCCGCCCGCGGAAATCGTTTGACCTGCCGCGGGCAATTGCCGAATGACGGTGTTCTCAGGCTGGAGCGAGCTGGTGTCGCGCGACATGCCTGCGACACGGAGCCCGAGCTGCTCGATCATCGACCGAGCCTCCCCGGCACTACGACCGAACAGGTCGGGCATCTGCACCGTCGCCGGTCCTTTACTGAGCACGATGTCCACCGTTCCCGGCAGCTGAACCTGCGTTCCCGCCGCCGGCGACGTCGCGATGACGAGTCCGCGCGGCTGGTCCGCGAGTTGCTCGCTCACATTTCCCAGAGTAAGTCCGGTGTTCTCGATCGCGATTCGCGCCTGCTGCTGTGACATGTTGGTCGTCACCGGAACTTCGGCGGTCTTCTGCCCAGCACTCAACGCCAGCACCACATTGGTGCCGCGCTTCTGCCTGCTCCCGGCGGGAGGATCCTGCTGGAGGACTATGTTCGCAGGGATCGATTTGTGGAATCGCGATTCTCCCTGCTGCGCCGAGAATCCGGCTTTCTGCAGACTGCCCGCGGCATCCTCGTAGGTTTTGCCGACGACATTCGGAAGGATGCCGTCGTCGGGCAGTACTTCCGCCGGGAACGCGAACAGGAAAATCGCCGTGTACGAGAGGAGAAACCCTCCCGCCGCGGCAATCAGATATGGAAACGCACGCCGCGGAAGCGCGCGCCAGTTCATCTAGCTGACCCTGCGCAATCGCGCGGCGAATGCTCCGTCGGTGCCGTGACGATGCGGAAGGACGTGCAGGCGCCCGCCTTCGAGCAGCTCCGGCGCGACCGTCCCTTCCGGCGGTGGCTCGAGAACGAAATTCAGATTGTCGGCGAGGAACGCATCAACCTGCGCGTCGTTCTCCTCGGGCTCGAGCGAGCAGGTACTGTAGATCAGCAGTCCATCCTTTTTCACCACCACGGCTGCGGCGCGGATGATCTGCTTCTGCAGTGCTGACATCACTGCGATATCGGAGACCTTGATCCGCCAGCGCGCGTCCGGATGGCGCCGGAACGTTCCCGTTCCGGTGCATGGCACGTCGATGAGAACAACATCGACCGGTGCGATCGCCGGATTTCGCGCGTCGGCGACGATGGGAAGGAGATTCGCGCTCTCCAGCCGCCGCTGATTGGCGATCAATCTCTGGAGCCGTCCGAACGATTTGTCGCTGGCGACCACAGTACCCGCGCTGCGCGAAAGCTCCAGCGCCTTTCCGCCCGGAGCCGCGCACAAATCGGCGACCGTCGATCCTTCGGGTATAGCTGCGTATTCCGTCACCAGCGTCGCCGCCGGATCCTGGACGAAGAACAAACCTTTCTTGAATGCACCGAGCTCAGTGAACGTTGTTCCGCCCGAGATGGCGATGCTGTCGCGCGCGTAAGGTGCCTCGGCGACGTGCACGCCCGCCGCCTCCATCGTCGCCTCGAGCTGCTCGCGCACTATCCCAAATGGCCGGATGACTACCGGCGCCTCGGCGTTGTTCAATGTCAGCAGTCGCTCGGTGTCCTGCTCGCCCCAGCGCTCGATCCAGCGCGCTATCAACCAACGCGGATGCGAATACTTGAGCGCGAGCGCTTCGATCGCGTCCGGCGGCGTGGCTGGAGTGAGCTGCTCACGCTCGCGATCGGTGCGTCGCAACACGGCATTGACCAGCTTGCTCGCGCCGAGTCCGTGTCTGCGCTTGGCGAGCTCGACTGTTTGAGCGATGGCGGCGTAGGCCGGCACACTTCCCATGTAGAGCAGCTGATAAACGCCGAGTCGCAGCAGGTCTATGACGTCCGGATCGAGACGAACGAGACCGCCGCGGACTCTTTCGGAGAGAATCGCGTCGATAATAGCGCGGTGCCGGAGCATCCCGTACACCAGCTCGCGCGTCCAGCGGCGGTCACGCGCGTCGAGCGGACCGATGCGTCTCTCGAACGATTGATCGAGAAATTCTCCGCGACGCAGATCGACGCAGATTTCGGCTGACACCGCGCGCGCGGCGGTTACTCCGCCAGTGGTTGTAGCGGTGGCGTTCATGAGCCGAGCATCCCGGTCGTCGGCGAAGACGGCACGGCGACCTCACGCTTGGGCATTCTGCCAGCGAGATACGCGTTGCGTCCGGCTTCCACGGCGGACCTCATCGCGACTGCCATGCGCACCGGCTCCTTTGCGGCTGCAATTCCGGTGTTCATCAGGATTCCATCCACGCCCTGCTCCATCACGATGCAAGCGTCGGACGCAGTACCTACACCGGCGTCGACAATTACCGGGATCGTACAACGTTGCTTGATGGTGCGGATCGCGTAGGGATTGAGCATTCCGAGGCCGGATCCGATCGGTGAGGCGAGCGGCATCACCGCGACGGCTCCGGCGTCCTCGAGTCTCAACGCGGTGATCAGATCCTCGTTGGTGTAGGCGAGAACCTTGAAGCCTTCTTCAACCAATGTCTTCGTTGCTTCGAGCAGACCGGCAGTGTCCGGCAGCAGAGTCTGCTGGTCGCCGATCACCTCGAGCTTCACCCATTCGTTGAATCCGGCGGCGCGCGCCAGACGAGCGTAGCGAATGGCGTCAGCAGCATTGAAGCAGCCGGCGGTGTTCGCCAGCAGGAAGTACTGATCGGGATCGAGATGATGGAGGATCGCCTCATCCTTAGACCGGTCGAGATCCACCCGACGCACCGCAACCGTGACGACCTCCGCCCCGGACGCCTCGATTGCCTCGATCATCTGCGCGTTCGACGCGTACTTGCCCGTGCCCACCATCAGGCGCGAGCGGAACTCGCGGCCCGCAATCGTGAGCGGCTGCGGGTCGGCGAGAGTCATCGGAGAAATCAGACCGGCGTGGGTCACTGGGCTCAGCCTCCGCCTACGAAATGGACGATCTCAATTGAATCGTCGGAAGCGAGCTCCAATTTCGCGAAGGACGCGCGGTCGCGCAGAATTGTTCCGTTGCGCTCGATTACGACTGCCCGCGCGTCGAGGCCGAGCGAAGCGAGCAGATCAGCGACGGTCGAGCCGGCGGCGAGGCACCGCTCGGCACCGTTAACGCTGAAAACAATTTCTCCGAGTAGCATTTCAGGTACCAAGGTGCTCACGAAAAGCTCCGCCCAAACGGTGCAACTTCATAACCCAAGGTGCTCACGAAAAGCTCCGCCCAAACGGTGCAACTTCATACCTGTGAAAGATAGCGGCTTGCGGCTAGTTCGGAATTCTCATCGTTCCAGATTCCGCGAATTGCGGCAATGCCGTGAGCGCCGCGGTGGACGAGCGATCGAACGTGCTCCGGGCGGATGCCACCGATCGCGATCACCGGGAAACCTACCGCTGCCACCACGTCGGGGATGAAGTTGCTCTCCCGCCTCGGCAAGCCGGGGTGGGTGGGCGTCTCGAAGACGTGTCCCGCCACGCACCAGTCCGCTCCCGCCTGCTCGGCGTCGCGCGCCTCGTCAGGTGAGTGAACGCTGGCGCCGATCCTCAGCGCGGGCGCGATCTTCTGGACGTCGGGCACCGCGATCGACTTGTGAGTGAGTTGCACTCCCTGCACGCCACAGGCGAGGGCGATGTCCACGCGATCATTGACGATGCACCAGCATTTGGTCTGCTCGTGTAGTTCGAGCAGTGCGAGTGTGAGCGAGTAAAGAGTCGGTGAGTCGAGGAGCTGCGATCGGACATGGATCGCGCCCTTGTCGCCGAGTACCCGCATGATGGCCATCGCCTTTCTGATGAAACCGGGCCGAAGCATGATCTCGTCGTTGGTGACCGCGTGGACGACCGGCAGCGCGTCCATCGGCGCCTTCAGCGGAGGGGCAGTCACTCCGCCGCGCCGTAGATGTCGCCGGCCTCGGTGCCGTGACCGCGGATCCAATCGTGCACCGACATCCGGCTCTTGCCCGACGGTTGGACCTCGGTGATGCGGAGCGCGTCGATGCCGCACGCGATCACCAGCTCCCCGGTGGTCTTGAGGACTTCGCCCGGCTTTCCCTTGATGCCGTCCATGACTTTGGGGCCAAACATTTTCACGTCACCCTTGGGCGTTTTCGTGAAGGCGCCTGGCTTGGGGTCGAAGGCGCGGATCTGGCGGGAGATTTCGATAGCGCTGTCTCTCCAGTTGATGCGCGACGATTCGCGATTGATCTTCGGAGCGTAGGTCGCGCGCGAATCATCCTGTGGCGTCTCTTTTCCTTCGCCGATCGAGATGAGCGTCAGCGCTTCGATCAGCGTGAGGGCACCGAGCTCGGAGAGGCGCACGTGCAGCTCGCCGTAGGTTTCATCCTCCAGAATCGGGACTTCTGCCTGGAGAATCGTCGGACCCGCATCGAGCGCCGGTACGACGCGCATCACCGTCACTCCGGTTTCGGTATCGCCTTGCTTGATGGCCGCCTGAATCGGGGCCGCGCCGCGCCAGGCGGGCAGCAGGGAAGCATGGATGTTGAGCGTTCCCATCTTCGGGAGATCGATGATCTTCTGCGGCAGGATGTGCCCGTACGCGACTACCACCCCGATGTCCGGGTGCAGGTCTGACAGACTCTCGTAAAGCTGTGGCTCCTTCGCATTCTTCGGTTGAAACAGAGCGAGCTCTTCCTCGAGTGCGATCTGCTTCACTGGCGAAGGAATTATCTCACGGGACCGGCCCTGCGGCTTGTCCGGCTGAGTGACTACTCCAACGACGTCGAATCCTTCACCGATCAGTGCGCGCAGAGTCGGCGCCGCGAAATCCGGCGTCCCCCAGAATACGATCCGCACTACATCTCCGTCTCGTGATGGTGCTCGCCTTTCGTCTCGGTGCGAACCTTCCTGATGAATCCCGGATAGTCGGCTTTGGCTTTCTCCCACTTCGACATCGCTGACCGGCGCTTGAGCGGGCTCAGATAATCGATGAAGAGCTTGCCATCGAGGTGGTCGATCTCGTGCTGGAAGCAGCGCCCAAGTAACTCGTTTCCCGTTGCCTCGAACTCCTCACCGGATTCGTTGGTAGCGCGGATGGTCACCGTGCCCGGGCGATCGACGTCTCCGTAGATGTCTGGGATCGACAAACATCCCTCTTCGGCCTTTTCAGTCGCGCCGTCCTGACTGACGATGGTCGGATTGATCAGCGTGAACCTGGCGCCATCGACATCGACCACCGCCAGTCTCTCAGTGCGCCCGATCTGCGGCGCGGCCAGTCCGATTCCCTCGGCGGCGTACATCGTCTCGAACATGTCGGCGATGAGCTTGCGCAGCTCGTCGGTGATCTCGGTGACGGGCTTGGTCGGCTTGCGAAGAACCGGGTCGCCCAGCACCCGGATGTCGAGGATGCTCACCCGCGATCTAGCTGGCCGCTGAAGCCGAGCCTGGCCTGTTTATTTTCGCAATCCGGCCGCGCTCGATGATGACGCGGGTCTCACCCGACTTGATGGTGACGCGATCCTCGAGGCTGCTGTTCTTGTCGTCGCCGCCTTTCTCCTTGATGAAGATCACCTCGCCGACGAGCCCGCCGTTGGTCACGATCTCGTCCCCCTTCTTCAGGTTGCGAACCAGCTCGTCGTGTTGCTTGCGCTGGTTGGCCTGCGGCCGGATGAGAATGAAGTAGAAGATTGCGAAGATCGCTCCATACATGAAAATGGAGCCGAGTATTGGATTGCTTGGCATTAGTGAAGATCGGGAGTGTGTCGGAATCAGACTGCAAGCGGTGCTGAACTGCGGTAGCGCGAGAGCCAATCGCGGGCCCACGAATCGAAATCGCCGTTCAGTATCGACTGACGCGCGCCGCGTGCCAGAGCCAGGAGGAAATGTACATTGTGCAGGGAGAGTAGGCGCAGTCCGAGTATCTCGTCGGACACGAACAAATGTCTGATATAGGCCCGGGTAAATCGGGTGCAGGCGGAGCAGTCGCAGTCCGAATCGAGCGGCCGCGGATCGTTGCGGTACTCGGTGCGCTTGATGTTGAGCCGGCCGTCGCGGGTGAAGACTGTCCCGTTCCTTCCCATCCGCGTGGGAGCAACGCAGTCGAAGAGATCGATGCCGCGACGAACGCCTTCCACCAGATCCTCGGGGAAACCGACTCCCATCAGGTAGCGGGGATGGGTTTTCGGCAGGGCCTCGTCGACGACCTCGATCATCTCGTACATCGCGTCCTTTTCCTCGCCGACGGACAGTCCGCCGATCCCGAATCCCGGCCAGTCGTGCATCGACCTGATCGACTCGGCGGCTTCGCGACGGAGATGGGTGTGGATCCCGCCCTGAACGATCGGAAACAGCGCCTGATGGTTTCGCGGATTGTCGGGGGGCATTTCCTCTCTCGGGGTTCCTTCGAGCGGTTGACTCGCCTCGAGCCGGGCTACTTCTGCGAGGCACCGCGCCAGCCAGCGGATGCTGCGCTCGCTGGCATCCCGAGCGGACGTCTCATCGGATTGGCCGGGGATGACGTGATCGAATTGCATGATGACGTCAGCGCCGAGGTTGCGCTCGATGCCCATCACGCTTTCGGGGGTGAAGAAGCGGCGGGAGCCATCGATGTGTGACTGGAACTCGACGCCGTCTTCGTTGACGGTGCGGAGCTGGGCCAGTGAGAAAACCTGAAAGCCGCCGGAGTCGGTGAGGATCGGGCGGTTCCAGCGCATGAAACTGTGCAGGCCGCCCATCTCGCGCACCAGCTCGTCGCCGGGTCGGAGGTGGAGGTGGTAGGCGTTGCCGAGTATCATCGACGCGCCCATCTGTATGAGATCGGCGGGATCGAGTGCTTTCACGGTGGCGAGCGTGCCGACGGGCATGAAGACCGGCGTTTCGACGGGGCCGTGCGGGGTCGAAAAAACGCCGGCGCGTGCGGAGCCGACGGTGGCGGCGATCTCGAAAGAGAATGACATCGAGAAGGAAGCTAGACGGGCCGAGGCAAAACGCGAAACTTCAACGGCGCCCAGCAGGTTTGCCGTTTGCAGTTGCGACGCGGTAAATCGCACGCCGCAATGAAGCGACTTTGCGCATTATGTAGTAACACGCGGCAAGAATTCCGGAGGCTCGAACGTGGCAAATGACAAGGTATGGTTCATCACAGGCTGCTCGACCGGCTTCGGCCGCGAGCTGGCGAAGCTGGTCCTCGACCGCGGCTACCGCGCCGTCGTCACCGCACGCGACCCGGCTAAAGCGGAAGACATTGCCAAAGGCTACGAGGATCGCGCCCTCGTCCTCGAGCTCGACGTCACCGACCCGGTCGAAGTCGAGGCCGCGACGAAGAGCGCGGAGAAGAGGTTCGGCCGGATCGACGTGCTGGTGAATAATGCCGGCATCGGCTACTTCGGCGCCGTCGAGGAAAGCGAGGAAGAAGAGATCCGCCGGATGTTCGAGATCAACTTCTTCGGTCTGTCGCGGATGACGCGCGCCGTGCTGCCGATCATGCGCCGCCAGCGCAGCGGACACATCGTCAACATCTCTTCGATCGGCGGGCTCAAGAGTTTTCCCGCGCTCGCCTACTACAACGCGACCAAGTACGCCGTCGAGGGTTTCTCCGAATCACTGGCGATCGAGACCGAGCCGCTGGGGATCAAAGTCACCATCGTCGAGCCCAGCGGATTCCGCACCGACTGGGCAGGACGCTCGGCGAACGAACGGTCGAACCCCATCGCGGACTACGCGCCGACCGCGGGACGAAACGTCGAGAACCTCCGCGATTACAGCGGCAAACAGCCGGGCGATCCGGTGCGCGCCGCGGCCGCCATCATCTCGGCGGTCGAATCGGCGGATCCGCCTTTGCGATTGCTGCTGGGGAAAGCAGCGCTCAAGGGTGCGCGAGGGAAGCTCGAGATACTGAAACGGGACTTCGATGCGTGGGAGAAGACGACGGTCGAGGCTGATTACCCTGACGCTGGGCTCGAGATGTGAATCCTGGAGTTCGGGATTGGACTGGGTGGTACGACGTTACCTACCGCCAGCGCCCAGCAGGTAGTTCAGTCCTCAGCCGCTCCGTCCCCAACCACCACCATAGCATCTCCGTACGAGTACAGCCGATAGCCCTCTGAGATCGCCTCCGCATACGCGCGCATCGTCAGCTCATAGCCCGCGAAAGCAGCGACAAGCATGATGAGCGTCGACCGCGGCAAGTGAAAATTCGTAATCAGCCGATCCACCGCCCGAAACCGATAAGGCGGCCGAATGAAGATCCGGGTGTCAGCGGATTTCTCGCGAAAGACTCCGTCGTCGTCGATGGCGCTCTCCAGGGTGCGCACGCTGGTTGTGCCGACACTCCAGATCTTGCCACCCTTCGAGCGCGTCTCGTTCAAGATGTCTGCGGTCCGCGCGGGAAGGATGTACGACTCCTCGTGCATGACGTGATCGGCAGGATGCTCGGTGTCGACCGGCTTGAACGTCCCAGCGCCAACGTGGAGTATCACGTCCGCGCGGCGGACTCCGTTGACCGACAGTCGATCGAGCAGCCCGGGCGTGAAATGCAATCCCGCCGTAGGCGCCGCGACCGAGCCGCTCTCGCGCGCGTACACCGTCTGGTACCGCTCGGCGTCGTCGGGTTCATCGGCGCGGGTGATGTATGGCGGCAGCGGAATGTGTCCGTATTTCTCGATCGCTTCCTCGATGGGAATGCGCGAGTTGAGCTGCACGACTCGCGTCCGTCGCTCTGTTGTCGACAGAATCTCAGCCTCGAAATCGTCGGCGATCCTGACGATGCGGCCCGGCTTGAGCTTGCCACCAGGATGCACCATCGCCTCCCACATCGATTCGCCCAGCGATCGCAACAACAGAATCTCGGCCGGGGTGCCGTTGTCGCGCACGCCAAGCAAGCGGGCGCGGAAAACGCGCGTCGTGTTGAGGACGATGACGTCGCCGGCGGGTATGAGCTGCTCGAGATCGCCAAATTGTCGATGCGCGATCTCGCCCGTCGACCGGTCGACGACCATCAACCGGCTCTCGCCGCGCCGCTCGGCAGGGAATTGCGCTATCCGGTCGACCGGCAGCTCGAAATCGTAGTGCGAAGTGCGTGAGCCGTCGCGTGTCACCGGTGCGAAATTGAGGAGGGCCTTGAATCTGCGGTCATGGTTTCCGATGAAAGGTATTCAAGCCGATGGCATACGCTTGCTTTCAGTTCTTTCGATTATCGTCGTAGCGAGCTGCGCGGACGAGCGGGATCGCGCGCTTGTGCACGCCGACGGCGAGATCTTCGAGTCCGTTGCCCGCGCGCAGCTCGCCGATTCGAGTGACACTGTTTCCGCGATCGTGAGTCCGCTGCGCATCGACGCTCGACCGGCGGGCGACAACACCGATCTGGCGTCGACGCCCGACCATCCGAGACGACTGGAGGTCGGCGACGAAATCGATTCGATCTCGAGCGGCAGTACCGAGACGATCGTCTGGCAGCGGAAGGACATTTTAAAGTCGTTGGGAATCGAAGAAGGCGGACCGTTCAATTACCCGGAGTGCGGGGGCGCGCGCACCAGACGCTCGCGCGACACCACGCTGGTGCTGCCGGCGCCGAAGTGCCCGCCGGAGGTCACCCGCTACATCACCGTCGGTCTTCCTTATCGCGGCGCATCACCGATTCTCGACAAGGTTCGACCGCCGGAGCTTCCTGCCCCCGACTCCAGCGCTGAGTTGTGGACGGTGCTCATCACAGAGAGCTCGGTCGGGCCGGGAGGGCAGCAATGGCGACAGTACGCTTCTCTTTTCAAGCGAGATCCCCAATCTGGAAGGCTGGAGATGGTGGAGAGATTTCTGTTGTCCTGGGCTGAGTGAACTGCCACTTACGACTACCGGCTTGAGGCCGTGGGCGGGTCGGCTGGCGGCTTCGGGCCGGGCAACAAATCGGAGTGCGCTTCGCATCCCGCCATCCCGCCATCCCGCCGAACAACATGCAACCCAAGGGTTGCGTATTGCTCCGGGCGGCAGTATTGTAAGGGCAACCCGGAGGTTGCATATGATTACGACTGAGGCTGGAACCATGGAAAAGACAGACACTGACCGCATCGAAAAGAAGGTCCAGCTCGCTGCGCCGCGCTCGCGCGTGTGGCGGGCCATCAGCGACTCCAAGCAGTTTGGCGAGTGGTTTCGCGTCAAACTCGAGGAGCAGTTCGCGGAGGGGAAGACCGTCCGCGGCGCGATCCTTCATAAGGGATACGAGAACGCGACGATGGAGCTCAGGATCGAGCGCATCGAGCCGGAGCGCTACTTCTCCTATAGATGGCACCCGTACGCCATCGATCAAAACGTCGACTACTCCAATGAACCGACGACTCTCGTTGAATTCCTTCTCGAGGAAGCCGGCGATGGTACGGCGCTCACAATCATCGAGTCAGGGTTCGATCGCATTCCGCTCGCACGCCGCGCCGAGGCGTTCAAGATGAACGAACACGGTTGGACGGGGCAGGCGAAGAACATCGCCAACTATGTCTCGCAGTCATAGCAACGCGGCGGTCAAGCTTTCCGATGCAGCTCCGATCTTTGCTGCACTCGGCGACGAGACGCGCGTCGGGCTGGTCGCCCGGCTCTGCGTCGACGGCCCGCTCTCCATCACTCGCCTCAGCAGGGGAAGCGGTGTCACTCGCCAAGCCGTCACCAAGCAGCTGCGCACGCTTGGGAAGGCGGGTCTCGTGAAAGAGACCAGGCGGGGCCGGGAGACGATCTGGGAGCTGGAGCCGAAGCGCCTCGAGAAGGCGAAGCGGTGCCTGGATCAGATCTCCGACGACTGGGATGCCGCGATCGGTCGCCTCAAAGCCTTTGTCGAGGAAGAGCGTTAGGCTCGCCTCGCTTCAAAGCCGCGGGCCTTTTACTGGCGTCGAGCTCGTTGCCGATCTCCACTATGAGTTTCGGCAGCAGCTCGACGTCGGCGAGAGTCGTGCGGAAGTTCACGATGCACGCGCGCAGCATGTACCGCTCGCCGAAATGCGCGTTCGATACGAAGGCTTTTCCGCTGAGGCGCAGGGC
>Ga0136846_1224329_pt1 | contig 14087 bp, 9 predicted proteins | sample HopSoiMetagenom2_FD_96841 | JGI IMG/M metagenome (GOLD analysis project Ga0136846, IMG submission 96841) | Grasslands soil microbial communities from Hopland, California, USA - 2 Assembly 2016 (version 4) | ecosystem: Environmental > Terrestrial > Soil > Grasslands | place: USA: Hopland...
CCCAGCGCGACGCGAGGGCGACGGTGAGGGCAACCTCGTACTCCTGAACCGGCTGCTCCTGCTTCAGGAACAGGTCGCCGTCGCCGGTCGGCACGCGCAGCACGGTCGACCACGGCCGCTCGTGGACCGTCGTGATCGGGCCACTCGGCTCGACGTCGTGCGACGCGAGCCAGTCATGCACGTTCTCCCGCGCCGCGGCGCCCTCGGCTCGCGTCAGGCAGTCCCCGCATGCTGGACCTCGCGGACGCGGAACGCCGTCACGATGTTCGTGACGCCGCGGATGATCGCGATGGCCGCGACCCACGCGACGAGCAGCACCGCACTACGGCCGTAGTACCCGGCCGCCCAGAATCCGAGCAAGAGCTCAACGATTCCCGCGATGAGCGTCAGCCACCACCCTTCGGTCTCGCGGCGGATCGAGAACGCGGTGATGATGTCGAACGTGCCCGCGAAGACGAGGAAGAAGCTCACCACCGCCGCCAATGCGACGAACGTGTCGCCAGGGTGGATGAACGAGACGATTCCGGTTGCGATGAAGACGACGGCCAGGATGCCGTTGAGGAGCCTCCACCAGCCTGCGACGATGATCGTCATCGCGACCTCGAACAGCCCCGCGAAGAGTGCGACGAAGCCGAAGAGGATCGAGATCGCCCGCACCGACGTGTAGTCGAAGCGAAGGACGATGAGGCCGACGAGCATCCAGATGATTCCGGAGACGAGGAAGACCCACCACGGTGGCAAGAGACGCCCCAGCGTTCGGGGTGCGCCTGCGGCAAGCATCGACATGACGTGTCCTTCCGTGTCGGTCTGCGACCCCTCCCCCGCGGATATATCGCAGCCGGTCCGGTAGGTCAATTCAGCCGGGCGGTGAGATCGCGCGAAAAGTCGCGCGATACCCGCGCGGCGACGTCTGCAACCGCCTCGCGAACTGCGCGCGCATCGTCACCGGCGACTCGTAGCCGGCGCGCCGGGCCACAAACTCGATCGGATCGTCGGTGGTCTCGAGCAAGCGCTGCGCCAGACGGAGTCGCTCGCGTTGCAGCCACTCGGCCGGCGCCATTCCGACCGCGGCCTGGAACCTGCGGGTCAGCGTGCGACGGCTCATCGCGCCGCGACGTGCGAGCGCGTCCACCGAGACGCCGGACCCGAGCCCGGCGCGGCCCCAGTCGAGCAGCGCGCTCAGGCCGTCTCCACTCGTCGTCGCAATCGGCGTGTCGACGTACTGAGCCTGGCCGCCCGCCCGGAAGAGCGGCATCACCAGTCGCCTCGCGACGCTCGCGGCGACGTCCACGCCGTGGTCGCTCGCGACGACGTGCAGGCAGAGGTCGATCCCCGCCGCCGTCCCCGCCGAGGTCATCAACCGGTCGTCCACGACATAGAGGACATCCGGATCGAGATCGATGCGTGGATGGCGACTGTGCAGACGGTCGGCATACATCCAATGGGTCGTCGCGCGCCGCCCGTCGAGCAAGCCTGTGGCCGCGAGGGCGAAGGCGCCCGTGCACAGCGCGATCAGCCGCGCGCCGCGTGTGTGCGCGGCGACGAGCGCTGCCTTCAATGCGTCGGACGGCTCATCGTCGGGATCGGACCATCCGGGCAGGACGATCGTGTCGGCGCCGTCGAGGGCCTCGAGCCCGTGGGGCGCCTCGAGGACGAAACCCGTCTGCATCTTCACGCGTCGCTCGCCGGCCGCGACGACGAGGAACTCGTACCAAGGATCGACGATGTCACTGCGGTCGAGGCCGAAGACCTCGCAGGGGATCGCGAAGTCGAATGTCAGCGCGCCCTGGTCGATCACGGCGGCGACCGTCGACATGGCCGAAAGCTAGCGAAAGTCGTCTCCAGGCCAGCGCCCGAATCCGCCGCGCCGACGTCAAAGGGTTCAATCGTGCTTGCAGCACTCGTCGTGGCGGCAGCGCTCGGAACCGGGACGGCTGTGCCTGCCGCGACGGCAGACCGGCGAATCCCCGAGGCGCGTGCGGTCCGTGCCTGTGCGGCGGCAGGTCCCTTCTGGCCGACGATGACGCTGGCGATCGGCGGCAACACGGCGTGGGTTGCGTGCAAGGAACGAAGTCGAGTCGTGCGCGTCGATCTCGCTCGCCACCGCATCACCCGGTCGGTGCGGCTCGAGGCTCCCGTCATCGCGGTCGCGCTCGGCTACCGCTCCGTCTGGGCTCTCGACACGTTGTCGACGCTATACCGCCTCGATCCGCGTACGGCGCGGGTGACGAAGCGCATCCGGTTACAGGCTGCAGGCCCGTACAACATCTGGATCGGCGCGGGCTCGGTCTGGGTCGCAGAGGACCGAGCTGCGAGCCTCGTCCGCGTCTCCCCTGCGAAGAACAAGGTCGTCGCGCGGATCCGCGTCGGCGACGGGCCCGCGGACGTGGCGTTCGCCGGCACGAGCGCGTGGATCATGGACCACCGCGACCGCACGCTCTTCCGCATCGACACCGCGACGAACCGGGCGACACGGCTCGCAACGATCGGCGACGACGGCGACGCCGCTCCCGAGCGCTTCGTCCTCTTCGGTGGCAGCCTGTGGATCACCGGACGCGGCGTGCCGCTCCTCCAAGTCGATCCCGCAACCGGACAGATCCGACGTTCGATCGACATCCACGGCACCGGTATCGACATCGTCGCCGCCGCCGGCGCTCTTTGGGTCCCGGTCAGGACCGCCGCCGTCGACCGGAGCGGTTTCCCGACGATGGCGGCGCTGCGCCGCGTAACGCTCGACGGGACGGTCGGCACCGCTGCGACGGCGACCGGGCGAGTCGACGTCCACGGCCTCGCCGCAGGCACCCGCGCGGTGTGGCTCGCCGACAACACCGACGGCTTCCTCTACCGGATCGCAGCGTGAACCGCAGACAGTTCCCCGCGTTGCGCATCGCGGCCGGCGAGCGCCGCACGATTTGCCGCGTCGACATCCGACAGCGGCACGTCGAGGAGTGACCGGAAGAAGGACCTGAAGACGTGGTATGGCGTTCCGAGGAACGAACGGGATGAGTTCCGCTGAGTCAGAGCTCATCGACGCCACTAAGCGATTCTGCCTGCCGGGAGCACAACCGATCCCCTATCGCATGCGCAGCGATGGGCGGTGACGAGATCGAACCGCCGACCTCGGAAGTGGACGATGTGGCACACATGCGGACGGTCGGTCGCACCGCGGTAGGCGAGTACGTGGTCGACCCGACGAGGGCACGGGCCCGGCTACGCCACTAGAGCCCCTGCTGTACCGGGATCCGGCCGGAGGCGGCCGCGTCGGCGAGTAGCTGGTAGTCGCGTTCGTTCTGATCGGCGTAGGCGTCGGCGAACTCGGCGAGCGCACGATCGAAAGTGTCGTTGCGGCCGAGGTAGGAGGCGATCGCGATCCGATCGCCGGAGCGGGCATGCGCGCGCGCGAGCGTCCAGCCGCAGACCCGTGCGTAGATCGACAGGCCAGTCGGAAGAATCGCCTCCAGGTCGGCGGAGGCCTTCCAGTCCCAGAGCTGACGGATATAGAAGTCGCGTGGCTGCCCGTCCAATCCCGCCTTGGTATGCACCCAGCCGAGGAAGATGTCGCTTGCCGCCTGCATGAGCCGCTGCCCCTGGACGACGCGCTGGCCGTGGTTGCCGAACTTCGCCTTGCCGAGCATCGGCTCCAGAACCGACGGCCCCGCCTCCTTGCACTGCAGGAAGAGCGGGTCCTGGTCGTCGCGCCCGAGCATCAGCACGATCCAGCAGCGCGTGCCGACGCTGCCGACCCCGACGACCTTGCGCGCGATGTGCACGAAGCGGAACTCCTCCAGCAGCTTGCGCCGATCTCGCTGCAGGGACCGCCGGTAGACGCGGACCAGCTGTCGGATCTCCTCGGTCACGTTGCGCGCGTCGCCTTCGGGCAGGAGCTCTTCGACCGGGACGAGCAGAGGCGGTTCGGACACGATCCGGCGCTGGCCGTCGACCTCGTGCGTCAGCTTCGCGAATGCCTTCATGCTGTCTTTCGTCTGCGCCTTCGCCGCGCCGCGGGCGAGCGTCTTGGCGGCCTTCTTGTCGCGTTGCTTGCGCAGCTCTGTCTCCAACTGGAGGGCGTTCAGCCGCGAGTACCAGACGTCGAGGTTCCGTGCAGCCGCGAATTCCCGCATCGCCTCGCGGTAGCCGCGGACAGCGGCTAGCACCGCGGCCCGCCGCTCTGCCGCAGAGAATTCGCGGTTGCGGCCCGCGATCTCAAAGCTCGCGGCAAGGCGCTTGACATCCCACTCGAACGGCCCCGGCAGCGTCTCGTCGAAATCGTTCAGGTCGAACACCAGATCCCGCTCCGGCGAAGCGAAGACGCCGAAGTTGGCGAGGTGCGCGTCCCCGCAGAGCTGCACGTTGAGACCCGACCTCGACGTCCCAGCCAGGTCGTGCGCCATGATCGCGGCCGCACCCCGGTAAAACGTGAACGGAGACACCAACATCCGCCCGTAGCGGATCGGCACCAGCTCCTGCACTCGCCGGGGCGAGTCCGCGTCCAGCAATCCGACTGGATCACGCGCCGGCTCCAACTCGATCGTCGCGTGACTTGTGCGCGGCGCCGCTGCGCGTGCAGCGCGCCCGCGCGCCGCGCGCTCCTCGGGCGTGAAATGCAAGAGCTTCGCAGGCGCGGCCGTCGCGTCGGCGCTGTCGTCCGCGCCGGCCCGCTGGACGGCGAACTCGTCGTGCGCTCGCTCTTCGACCTCGCTCTCCATCTCGTCCCTCCTCGTCCTTCTTGCGGATCCTTACGATCAACAGTGGTGCGTTGCGGACGAGGACGCATCGTCCTTAACGGGTGAGGCGATCTGGCGATCGCGTTCGTTGCACGCCAGAAGCCCCAAAGCCGCACGGTTCGTCCCGTGCGGCTCTGGTGCAGAGGGGTTAGCGCTGGACGATGTTGTGGATCTCGAGCATCTCGGGCTCGCCCGCGAGCTCGACGCCAACGTCGGTCAGTACCGGCATCAGACTCTTGCCGAACGTGTCGAACTGCTCCCGAGAATCCCAGATCTCACTGACTCGGAAGCTCCCGCCCGAACTGAAAGCGATGTGGTAGGCAAGCCCGTCCGGCGGCCACTGGCTCCCGGAATCCTTCAGCCGCTTGATGCTTTCGTCGTACTTCTCGGTCGTCATGCTCGGTGCAGCGGTGAAGCGAGCGAGGACGCGAGTGTCAGACGTGGTGGTGGCCATTGAATGGCCTCCTTCGCATGGAGTGCTCCTGACCAAGCCGTCCTTTGCGGACCGAACGAGGGATCTGAGTCAGGAGAGCTTCATCACACTAGCCCAACGCTTGACCCAGTGCTAATCCCACTCTCCGCCTCGCCTGCCATCGCGGTGCACCCAAAGCGCCTGGTTGACCGATGGGCGGTGTCGACGTCGGCCCCGGCCGCTCCGGCGGTGGACGTCGCTGCGGAAAACCGCGCAATTTCCGCGCACTGCGCAAGGACCAGACGCACCTGTTGACGCGTTGAATGCTTTCCACGGATGTCCGCTCACCCGCGGGTCGAAGGAGGTGGGGAAAGGGACCTCGCAGACAACGCCGCGGTGCGAATCGGAAGTCACCGAGCGGCCCTATTGGGGCCAGATCAGGGGGACATGAAGAAGCGCTTCGCGATCGGCACGACGATGCTGACCGTTTCCTGATTGCGCAGGGCTTGCCAGGGCGAGCATCGTCGATCTAGCCACCCTGCTGTCGGGGGTGGACGCCGCTCACGCGGTCGACCCAACGCTCAACGCGCCGCCGAATGATGGCGCACACGACTTCGCGGTCGGCGGCGGCCAGCACGACGACCTCGCGGGGACGTTCCCGCCCGCGACGAATAGAGGTGCCGTAGCCGGCGCACAACGTCCTCTCGCTATCGACGCGGATCTTGCGTGACCCGACTTGAATCTTGGCGCCATCGAGACGGCGCAGCACCTTTCCGACAGACCAGTACGGAGCTGTGGCGGCGTCCGCAGGCGATCCTGCCAGCAGCAAGGCGGCGATGAGGACGACGCCCACCCTCATGACGGAAGCATGTCAAAGCACCCGCGAGCCTTTCCCATGTGGGCGGTGATGCGATCGAAGCGCCGGTCGCACGGCGTCAACCGCCGTGCAGCGCGCAACCGAGCAGCGACCGTTCGTTGGGCGAGCGTCACCCTGGGCTAGCTGTGACGACCACGGACCTGTGAGACGGATCTGATCCGTCCGGGCCTCCCGCGAGCTTGCGGGTTGTCGAAGACCCCAAGCTCGGGCCGGCGGCTTCCTCTACCGGATCGCACTGTGAACCGCAGACAGTTCACCGCGTCCGCGACCGCGGCCGGCATCGGGGATTCCAGTTGCCGCGACGCTGAAGCTCACCACCACGGCCGACGCGCCGGCGACGTCGCGGCTGCCCGACTGACCGCTCTCCGTGCCGGCCGACGGCGTGATCCGAACCGCTGTCGCGATCGGGCGTTGAGAATCCGTTGAATCTCTGGATCTTGGTTAAACCTGCGTGTAGCTCCCCGGTTCTCTATCCTTACCTGAGGGTTTCTACCCACTGACGGCGCGCGGCAGGGGACCCCGCCGACCCAAGGTGGTTTCTGCGGCGTCTACCTGTGGGGAGGCAAGAAATGAAGCAGGACCTATTTGCGCGGGACGGGTGGCCGTCCCGGCGGCGGCGACTGGCAATCCTCTTGCCGGCCCTAGCGGCCGTGGCCGTTGCATTGACTCCGGCCGGATCCGCGAGCCCGCCGTCGTCCGGGATCAAGCAGTACACCGTCTGCCTCGCACAATCTGCGACCCCAGACACATGCGACACGTCCGCGCTTCCCGGAGGCTCCGTGGTGTCGCTGACGTTGACGATCACGAATGCCAACAGCAGCACGCAGTCGCTCGGGTCGGCGAACGTCGACGGGTCTGTTGGCGCGAATGGACAACCGAACTTCCCTATCAACCTCGATCCGGCCAAGGGCCCCTTGCCGACGTTTGTCTCGGGAACCGGCACCTTCGGCGCCAACACCTCCGGTGAGCTGCAACTTCGGAACCTCAGCGTTGCGCCAGGATCGCCTCCGCTCAGGGTCTCGTTCAGCGTCGTGACGTCCTGTACCGGGGCGAGTGGTACGTGGAAGGTTCCTGCGAAGCAGTCGAACAACTTCCTCGGCAACGGCAACGACTTCGCGTTGGTCCAGTCCGGCGGGCTGACGTCGGGCGTCGGGACTAGCAACTGCAGGCTCGTCTGGCTGTATCCGCCGAGCCACGCGAACAAGAGCGCCACTATCACGAACACCGCCTACACGCCGACCGTCGGCGGAAACGTGCATTACGTGACCGTCGAAGCGGTCGGAGCGGATGGCGTCACTCCGCTCGATCTGAACACCGGCACGGCGAGCCTCAGCCCGACGGGCGGCACGTTCGACTGCGGCTTGGCGTGTGGGAGCTTCAGCGGGTTGACGTCCACGACGTTCCAGCACGGCGTCGCGGCGTTCCCGACGCTCACGAGCGCGTACACCGGCAGCAGCTTCACACTGCAGGCAAGCGCCACTGGCCTGCAGCCGACGCCGAACAGCGATCCGCCGTTCAACATCTCGATCGACGGCAAGCCCTGCGATCCGAGCGCCTCGTGTTCGTTCTCGAACGAACTGCTCGGAGGCAAGAGTGACTCGCGCCTCGACGTTTCGGCGAGCAGCGGCTTGACGTTCCTCGCCGTGAACCCGTTCTCGTACGACGCGACCGCACATCCCTGCGGGACGAATTTCGTCCACGTCGCCGGTGCGACTGGGTTCGAGGAATTCCACGGCGGCGTCGCGAACGGGCTGAAGGTCACGTATTACGTGAGCCAGAAGAGCATCGACGGGACGTACGGAAAGAACGTCGGCGCGCAGTACCTCCCAATCTGCGCCGGCACGTTCAAGGTCGTCAACGGCGTGATCACGCCGTGCACGAACTACAACGACGCGACCGACACGACCGGATGGCCTGCGGACCAGATCGACGCCAACGGCCGCTTCACCGGGGCGATCGTGCACGCGATCTGCCGGTCCGACGGGCGCTACTGGGGTGTTGTCCCTTCGTTCCAGGACAAGACGGACCCCGCCCTCGGCCCGCAGACCGTCTCGTGGGGGAGCAAGACCATCGACGGCGTCGCGTACCGCGGCTTCACGATGGCGGTGCCGCCCGACTGGGATTACAAGGGCGGCTGCTAGAGAACGGCGAGGCCTCCGCTCGCGCTCAGTGCGGGAGCGGAGGCCTCTGCAGTTGCAGGACCGCGAGCTTCGCCATGATCGCGTCGCGCTCGCGTTCGACGTCTTCAATCGGCCCGCCAACCAGCTCTCCCAGCTGGTCCAAGGCGTCCAGCGTCAGCGCCACTTCGTAGTCGGCGCTCCGCATGCCGATGTTTTCCCCCTCCAGCCGCGCGAGGCTGAGGCTCGCGTCGAACGCAGCTCCCGCCTGCTCGAGATCCTTCAGCTGCATGAACGCCCAGCCGCGCAGTCGGTGCAACATCGAGGCGAGAATCGCGACGCCGGGAGTCGACTCGGTGCGCTGGAGCGCTTCGTCGGCGAGCTCGAGCGCCGCGGTGCTTGAGCCTTCGTGGACGAGGGCTTCCACGCGCCAAACGTCCGCCGCGAGGGCCTCGACCTGGTCCCCCTCGTTCGAGAACAGCTCCCGTGCCTCGGCAAGGAGGGAATACGACTCTTCGAAATTCCCGGCCCGGCCGGCGAAGCGGCCGAGCTCACTGGCAGCGTCGGCGACCTTGAGCGGATTCCCGGTGGCGCGGCGGAGCTCAAGGCCGTGGCGAAACAGCGGCTCTGCCTCCTCCAACCTTCCCTGGTCGGAGCGTATGCACGCCACGTTCAGCGCGGCGACCGTGGCATTCATCTCGTCGCCGATCCGTTGGAAGGTCCTGCGCGCGCGGTCGGCATGCTCGATGGCTTCCTCCCACCGGCCCGCCAGGTATGCACGACCGCCCATGATGTTGAGCGTCCAGGCAAGGCGGTCGAGAGCTCCGAGGCGCTCGTAGATCTCGACGGCGCGGGGGGAGTACACTGCCTCGTCGCGACGGCCGAGCGCCAGGTACGCCCAGTCGAGGATGAAGTAGGCCTGCGCGAGCGCGTCGACGGCGCCCGAGGCCTCCGCCTCGGCGATCGCCCGCTCGCACCACGAGATTGCGTCACTCGGACGCCACTGATGCTGGAGCACGCCCGCGTACCAGTTGTACAAGCGCGCGCGCTGTGCTCCGGCAGCGAGACCCTCCACGTCTTCGAGCAGCCGCAACGCCTCGCTCAGGCGACGCAGGGCCTGGGGATAGTTCCCGAGCCGCAGGCGCACGACAGCCTCCTGCTGCATCAAACGTGCGTCCTGCACGGCATCGCCGCGCCAGAATGCACGCGCCTTCCGATACGCGCCCGCGGCGTCTTCGTAGGCGGCCATGCGCATTCGCACGTCGCCGAGCAGCTCCCAGACACGGGCGACTTCGTAGGCCGGCGCGTCCGTCCATATTTTCGCCGCTTCGAGGGCCCGCTCGAGGAACTGCATCGTTTCGACGTTCGCGTACTTCTCCTCGGCCCTCCTAGCGGCGTCGACCGAGTAGCGCCACGTCTCCGGCCAACGCTCGGCTCGGTAGTAGTGCAAAGACAGGAGCTCTGCCGAGTCATCGGCCCGGCCCGTCTCGCGCAGCTCGATCACATCTGCGACGCGACCGTGGAGCTCCCGCCGCCGCCTGTACGAGAGCCCCTCGTAGGCAGCGTCGCGGATGAGTGCATGGCGGAACCGGAAGGCGCCGGGGACGTCCGGATCGCGCTCGACGAACTCGCCCAAACGGCTCCACGCCTCGGAATCCGACGCGGCCGTCGGATCATCGTCGAGCACGTCCGCGATCACCGCACCGGAGAACGACGTACCCAGCACAGACGCCCAGCGCAGGAGTGCACGGTCGGCAGGGGCGAGCCGGTCGATGCGCGTCGCGACGAGCGCCTCGACGCTGTCCGGCAACTGCTCCCCGGTTGCGCTCGCCTCCTCCGGAGCGGCGAGCTCTCGGAGGAAGAGTGGGTTGCCTGCGCCTCGGTCGAAGATCGCGCCCAGTGCCTCGTCCGAGAGCTCTCGGCCGCTGGCGGCCGCCCGAATGAGCAACTTCGCGTCGTCCGGCGGAAGCGGCTCGAGCCGGAGTGTCAGCGCCGGCAGAGGGGGCGTCCCTTCGGCCGCGAGGAATCCTCCGTCGCTCGGCCGGCGAGTCGTGCAGGCGAGCCACGGGCGCGTCGGCAGCTGCGTGCCGAGATGGCGCAGCAGCTCCGCGGACGCGTCGTCCATCCAGTGAACGTCCTCGATGACGAGCAGCGTCGGCGAGTCGAGCAGCTTCCCAAGCAGCGAACCGAGCACGCCGTGCAGCCGGGCGCGCCGGAACGAAGGGTCGAGATCGTCGACCTCCGGAGTCGACTCGACCTCGGCGTCGAGCGGCGCACCGAGCAGCGGCGCCCACGGGACGAGCCCCTCGTCGACGGCGCGCAGGCGCTCGCCGAGCGCGGCACGATTTGCCGCGCCGGCATCCGTCAGCGGCACGTCGAGGAGCGACCGAAAAAAGGACCTGAAGACGTGATACGGCGTAGACGACTCGTACTGTTCGCACCGGAGTGTCACGAGCTCCATGTCTGCGCAATGCGTCCGCAGCTCGTCGGCCAGACGTGACTTCCCGATTCCGGGCTCGCCGACCAGCTCGACGAGCGTCCCGAAGCCCATGCGCACGGGCGCGACCGACGCGGAGAGCACCGCGCGCTCACGCTCGCGGTCGACGAACGGGAGCTCATCGTCGGTTGTCTCGCCTGTCCGCTTGGTTTCCGGCAAGAGCTCGCCGAGAACGACAGCACGAACGGCATCGGCCTTTCCCTTCACGTGGAACGGCTTGAGCTCCGTGGCGGCGAACGACGCGCCTCCCCGCGAGAACGCCTGTGCGGAGACCCAGATCTCGTCCTCGCCTGCGCGGGCCATCAAACGCGCGGCGAGGGCGGCCGTGTCGCCGAGAATCGTGTACGTACGGCGAAACGTCGCTCCGACCTGGCCCGCGAAGACCCGACCCTCACTGACGCCCGCGTGCACGGGAAGTGGCAGGCCTTGGTCGAGGGACGCTCTGAGCGTCCGGAGAAGCCGCTCCTCGTCGTCTCCGAACGTCTGCGGCGCCCCCGCCACAAGGATGATCCGGCCGCCGTCGCGGTCGATGTCGCTTTCGAGGACCGTCACCTGGTGCTCGTCTGCGGCGGCCTGGATCGTCTCGATCAACGCCTCGAGCGCTTCCGCCGCCGCCGCGGCACCCTCCGTCGCGACGATTTCGTCAGTTCCGGTGAACCGGACGAACGCGACGGCCGCATGCCGGTGCTCGCCCTCGAGAGGTCCGACCTCGAGCAGTTGCGCGCGCAGCGGCGCCGGCACCGCCACCTCGATCGGCGTGCTGCCCACAGCGGGCATCGGCATCAGTTCCCCAGAGCCGGCCGGGGCCGCCTTCAGGAGCTTGCCAGGGCCTTTGTCGTCGCCAAGCGCGTCCGGCTCGAGTAGCGCGGCGGTCTCGGGGCTGACGAGGATCTCGCCGGCTTCCGACGCTGCCTCCATCTCGACGACCCGTGTCGCAGCCGGCCCTGTTACGAGCAGCTCTCGATGAGAGCCTCCGGCGAGAAAGAATTGGAAGCGCCCGGAGTGGAGGCCGGCGTGCATCTTCAGCATCACCGACCCGGCCGATGTTCGCGGCCGGCCAATCGCGCGCAGAGTCCGGCGCATTTCGAACGCAGCCCGAGCGGCGCGCCCAGCGTGGTCGTCGCCGTCGTACAGCAGCAGCAGCGCATCGCCCCCGAACTTGAGCAACCCGCCGCCTTCGGCGTACGCGACATCGAGCAGCGCCGAGAAGGTTGCATTCATCACGTCGGTCACCTCCTCGGCGCCCGCGCGGCCGATGTTCGACAGCCGCTCCGACATCGCCGTGAAGCCGGAGATGTCGACGAACGAAATCGTCCCGTCGCGTTCGAGCCACCGAAGCTCAGGAGTCTCCTGCAGCCACTCGACGGTGATCCGAGGAACGAACGGGATGAGTTCCGCTGAGGCAGAGCTCATCGACGCCACTAGGCGATTGTGCCTGCCCCGACCAGAACGGATCGCCCTATCTCATGCGCAGCAATGGGCGGTACTGGGCTCGAACCAGTGACTTCCTGCTTGTAAGGCAGGCGCTCTCCCAGCTTAGCTAACCGCCCGGTCGCCTACAGAATGCCGAACACGCCACGACGCCGCGGGCGGTTGAAGAGCTCGCGCGCCAGCGAGCGCGACGGAGCGATTGTCGCGAGGCTCCCGAGCACAGCTGCAGGTGAGACGAACCTACTGGCAGTCTCGCGGCAGCGCTTGCAGCGGCGGATGTGCTGCGCGAGCTCATGCTCGTCGTCCCGCGCGACGAGGATGTCGAGCTCGCCGCACGTGTGGCGCGCGCGGGTTGCGAGGAGCCGGATCGTCACGTCCTTGTCGAAGAACTCTCGGGTTCGTGCGAGGCGAACTGCTGTTGCTCTGTCCAGGCCGATCGCATCCGGCGAAAGGTCGTGCCGCACGTGCAGCGCGAGCAGCGAGTACGCCTCCCGCGGCAGGGCGGACGCCGCGTCCCACACGAGCTCGGCCAACGACTGGTCGAACACGGCCGCGTCCGGCACGCGATGGCCGTCGATGCGCGTGAAGTGGAGCCCCTCCCGCTCCTTGCCGTTGCGGTCGCGGCGATAGCGGAGGGAGTCGAGCGTGCACACTCTCGCCGTCGTGAAGAGCCGGCCGGCCACATCGTTCCCCTGCTCCGGAAACGAGCGCCACGCCAGCCCGAAGGTTTGCCGCACCATGTCCGTCGCGAGGTCGCGCTCGCCGACGATCCGCACCGCGAAGTCGTAGACCGCCTCGAGGTGCGGTCGGTACAGCGAGTTGAACGCTTCAAGTTCTCCGGCGAGCGCACGGGGATCCCGCGCCTTCGTCGGAGCAGCAGTGGCCGCTACTGCCTCCATGCCCCTCCTTCGGTCCCGAAACGGAGTGTAGGTCAGTGGGCCGAAAAGGAAAGTGCCCCCAGCGGGATTCGAACCCGCGCTACCACCTTGAAAGGGTGGCGACCTGGGCCGCTAGTCGATGGGGGCGGCCCGGCCAGAATAGCCGTGCGGTGGGGCGAGGAGATAACGACGCGGGAGGCACGCCTGCGCCTCCCGCGTCAGTTGGATCGCTTCGTCAGGCGGGCTGCTCGCGTCGGCCCTTGCCGCGTACGGCGAACCCTGCTGCCGTGATCATGAGAACCAATCCGGCACCCACGGCCGTTCCGGCGATCTCCGTACTCGACAAGCCCGAGTCGGTTCCCGCGACGGAAACGGCGCTTGCAAGCGGCGCTGACTGCGCCGGGGACGGCGTGCCCGTCGAAGCGGCGTCGCTGATCAACTCCGGACCAGACGCCTGCGCAGCCTGAACACCCGACGGGCCGCTGCTCGCCGAGTCGCTGATCAACTCCGGACCCGACGCCTCCGCAGCCTGCACACCCGACGGGCCGCTGCTCGCCGAGTCGCTGATCAACTCCGGACCCGACGCCTCCGCAGCCTGCACACCCGACGAGCCGCTGCTCGCGGCATCGCTGATCAGCTCGGGAGCCGTGGCCACGCCGCTGCTCGCGGCATCGCTGACCATCTCGATCGTGTTGCCGGCAGCGACACCGGCGCCCCTGTCCACCATCGCACTCGCGGGGTGAGCAGCGGCGCCAACGCCGGCCGCCATCGCTGCGACCGTGACGACCGCAGCGGTTGTCTCGCGCATTCCGTGCGCCTCGATGTCCTCGCCCGCGAGCGCCTCCTGAAGCTCGGCGGCATCGAAGTAGAGCGTGATGTCGTCCCCGCTCGTGTCCCGAAGCAGCTCCTTGAGCTGGTCATCGGCCCACGCAACACGGAGCGTGTGCGCTTCGACGTCGCCGTTGCTGCGGCGATCGATCTCGAGCACCAGCTCCGGTACGTCCTTCACCTGCAGCGCATCCTCGACGTCCTCGCGAGAAAGCGTTGCGGCGATCGGCGACCGTGCGTCGAATCCCGACGAATCGATCAACCGCGCCCTGCTAGTTACCTCACCCATACCGCCTCCGTTCATAGAGGCCCCGGTCAACCTC
>Ga0136846_1210857_pt1 | contig 14083 bp, 7 predicted proteins | sample HopSoiMetagenom2_FD_96841 | JGI IMG/M metagenome (GOLD analysis project Ga0136846, IMG submission 96841) | Grasslands soil microbial communities from Hopland, California, USA - 2 Assembly 2016 (version 4) | ecosystem: Environmental > Terrestrial > Soil > Grasslands | place: USA: Hopland...
AATTTGGCCTGGCCGTCGAGCGTCATTTCACCGACTTCGTCCAAAAAGAGGGTGCCGGTGTGTGCTTGCGTGAAGAGGCCGGCGTGGTCGGCGTCGGCACCGGTGAAGGAGCCTTTTTTGTGGCCGAAAAGCTGGCTTTCCATCAGATCGCGGGGAATTGCGGCGCAGTTGACCGAGAGCATGGGCCGATCGCTGCGGGCGCTGGCCTTGTGAACGGCGCGGGCAACGAGTTCTTTGCCCGAGCCGCTTTCGCCGCGGACCAGAACGCAGCCGGTGGCGCGGGCGACGCGGCCGATCTTTGATTTCAGGTCGAGCATGGCCCGGCTGTTGCCGAGGAACTCGTTGGAGATTCCCGATTTGTCGGCCAAGCGCTGCTGCTCGACTTGCAGGACCGTCTCACGGCGGGCGCGGACGAGAGCGACGGTCATAATGTTCGAAAGCGGGATGGCGATGTCGAAATCGCTCTGGCGGAAGCGGCCCTTTTCGAGATAAACGTGCATCGCGCCGAGCGTGGTGCCGTCGTGCACAAGCGGGACGCAGATGGCGTCGGCGTAGTGCTGCGCGGCTTTGGCCGCGCCGGCCTGCTCCTGATTATCGATCCAGATGGCTTTGCCCTGGCGGATGACAAGCTGCGTCAGCTCGCCGCTAAGCTGGACTTTTCCGGTGGCGTCTTCGGGGATGACGAGCTTGGGCTTGAGCTGTCCGTCGTCGCTGGCCCAGAGGAAACCGACGACCGAGGCGCGGACGCGCTCGCGGAGCAGCTCAAGTGAGACGCGGACGACTTCGTCGGGGTTGCTGCAGCCGAGCAGCTTCATACTGAGCTGATGGAGGGTGAGGAAGTCGTGGGCCCGCTCTTGGTCGCGGAGTGCTTCGATGCCAAACTCGCCGGGCTCTTCTTGCTGCAGGACGCTGCGGTCGTGGATGACGGTTTGCGTGTGATCGAAGCGGTCCGTTTCCGACAGACGCGTGGCCGATTCATGGAAGGTGAACTCGGTGGAACCGACTTTGAGCACGGAGCCGGCGACAAGCCGGGCCTCATCGACTTTCTGGTTATTGACGTAGGTGCCGTTGCGGCTGCTGGAGTCGCGGACCCACCAGGCGCCGTCCTCGCATTGGACAATGGCGTGGACGCGCGAGGAGAGGGGGTCGGCGAGGATGATGTCGCAGTCCAGGCCGCGCCCGATGCGATTCGGTTTGCCTTCGGCGAGAATGAACTGTGTTCCCTCGCGCGGGCCAGCGGTCATGATGAGGTAGTAGAACACCGCGGGCCAGGAGTCAGGGGTCGGGAGTCAGGGATCAGAAATCAATATTTCAATATAGTCTGAGGGGTGGAAAAGGGGCGAGAGAGATGTGCGATTGCAAGTTGCAAATTGAGAATTGCAATTGCGGCAGCGACCGGGACCAGGTTTGGTCCCGGCTGAGTGATGGTTGAGATAGCAACGGCACACGGAGTGTGCCTACTACTTACGACTTTTCGAAGGCGGCGTCGAAGGCGCGGGCGGAAGCGGCGAAGTCCTTTTGCTTGACGAAGGCGCAAGCTTCGCGTGCGCCGAACTCGCGGTCCATGCCGCTGTCTTCCCACTCGACGGATAGCGGGCCCTGATAGCCGATGCGGTTCAGCTCGCGGATGATCTCTTCGAAATTGACCGTACCGCGGCCGGGGCTGCGAAAGTCCCAGCCGCGACGAGGATCGCCGAAGTTGAGATGGCTGGCGAGGATGCCGGTGCGGCCGTTGAGCGTGACGATGGCGTCCTTGACGTGCATGTGATAAATGCGATCGGGAAAAGCGCGGAGAAATTCAACGGAATCGATGCCCTGCCAATGCAGGTGGCTGGGGTCAAAATTGAAGCCGAACTCGGCGCGGTGGTTAATCGCTTCGAGAGCGCGCTGGGCGGTGTAGATGTCGAAAGCAATTTCGGTGGGATGGACTTCGAGCGCAAATTTGATGCCGCATTCGGCGAACACGTCGAGGATGGGATTGAAGCGGTCGGCGAAGAGCTTGAAGCCGTCGTCGATCATCTTGCCGGGAACGGGCGGAAAGCTGTAGAGGAGCGGCCAGATGGAGCTGCCGGTGAAGCCATTGACGACGCCGACGCCGAGCCGTTTGGCGGCGCGGGCTGTGTTTTTCAGCTCTTCCGCAGCGCGCTGATTGACGGCGTCGGGCTTGCCGTCGCCCCAAACGTAAGGCGGCAGGATAGCCTTGTGGCGCTCGTCGATCTTGTCGCAGACGGCCTGGCCAACGAGATGGGCGCTGATGGCGTGGCACTGCAGCTCGTGCGTGTTCAGGACGTCGCGCTTGCGGCGGCAGTAGGCATCGTCGGCCTTATCGACCTCGAAGTGATCTCCCCAGCAAGCCAGCTCGATACCGTCGTAGCCGAACTGTTTCGTTTTGCGGGCCATCTGCTCCAGAGGCAGATCGGCCCATTGACCGGTGAAGAGCGTGACGGGGCGAGGCATGGGCGCCTTTCGTAAGGAGTAAGTGGTGCGTAGTGAGTGGTGAGTGGTGAAGTTATTGTTGCGGCTATAGTGGCGTTATGCAACGCACTGCCGGCTTGACGCAGGGAAGCAACAAAACACTAATCGGCACTCATCCGCGCTAACAAAGGCATCAAGTTTTTTACATCAGTGACGGTTAGCGATGATTCGTGCTCCTATCATTGAATGGCAACGTACCTCGAAGATTTGACCCTTCGTCTGGCGGCGGCGATAGCCGAACTGCCGGAGGTGCTGCGCGCCAGGCATGCAAAGTATTTATTGGCGGCGCAGCGCGAGGATGGCGGGTTTGCGGGCCGCGAGGGCGGCAGCGATTTGTATTACACGAGCTTTGCGCTGCGGTCGCTCGCAATGCTGGGAGAACTCTATGGGCCGCCGGCAGAGCGGGCGGCGGCGTTTTTGCAATCGAGACTGCGGGGCCAGGAGTCGATTGTCGATTTCTTGTCGCTGATTTATGGGGCGGCGCTGCTGCAGTCGGCAGCGGGGATTGATGTACTAGCCAATGTTGATGCGGGCTGGCGGGATGCGGTTGCCAAAGCAATGGATAAGCTGCGTCGGGATGATGGCGGCTATGCAAAAGGGCCGGAGGGCGTAGCGAGCAGCACCTATCACACGTTTTTGGTGCTGCTTTGCTTGCAACTTATTGGCCGGGAGGCATCTCAGCCGCAGCAGATTGTTCAATTCATACGGTCGCAGCGCTGTGAGGAGGGCGGCTTTCGCGAGATTCGGGCGAGCAAGCGGGCGGGGACGAATCCAACTGCGGCGGCAATTGGTGCGCTGCGAATTCTTGGTGGCCTGGACGAAGAGGCGCGGCTGGACACAATCGATTTTTTGGCGGAAATGCAGACGGATGAGGGGGGCCTGCGGGCGAATACCCGAATTCCGATTGCGGATTTGCTGAGCACGTTTACGGGGCTATTGACCCTTCAGGATTTGGGCGCCGCAGCGGAGATTGATGCGACGGCGGTGCGAAGGTACGCGGAATCGTTGGAGATTGAGTCGGGCGGCTTTCGCGGCGCGGAGTGGGACCCGGCGCACGATGTCGAGTACACTTTTTACGGGTTGGGTACGTTGGGACTGCTGCAAACAGGAAAAAGCCAAGAAATACACGAATGATACGAAAGAGCCGATCAAGCCACAGATGAAACACAGATGGGCACAGAACGGATAAGGAAATGCGGAAGGATTGAAATGTCCGAGCTCATTGTGGAGCATCTCAGCAAGACATTTGCGACACGCGGCGAGCCACTGATAGTGCTGCGCGACGCATCGCTGTCACTTGGCGCCGGCGAGAACGCGGCGATTCTGGGGCCAAGCGGATCGGGGAAGAGTACGCTGTTGTTCATCATCGGCACGCTGGACGCGCCGAGTGGCGGGAGCGTGCGGCTGAACGGGACGGATCCGTTTTCTCTCGACGAAGCACAACTGGCCGAATTTCGCAATCACACAATCGGGTTTGTGTTTCAAGATCATTATCTGCTGCCGCAGCTCACGGTGCTGGAGAATGTGCTGATCCCGGCGATGGCGGATGGCGCGCCATCGCGGGAAGCCGTCGAGCGAGCGAAGTATCTACTGGGGCGAGTGGGCCTGTCAGAGCGGCGCGACCACCGGCCGGCGGAGCTGTCGGGCGGCGAGCGGCAGAGGGCGGGCGTGGCGCGGGCACTGCTGCTGAAGCCGGCGCTGGTCCTGGCCGACGAGCCGACGGGAAATCTGGATCGCAAAAGCGCTGCGGCGGTGGGCGAGCTGTTGATCGAGATGCAGCGCGAGGAGCGGACGATGCTGCTGGTCGTGACGCACAGCCTGGAGCTGGCGAGCCGCTTTGGGCGGCGGTATGAAATCGATGATGGAGTGCTAAAGCACAATGACCAATGACAAGCACCAATGTCCAAATCAACGCACGTATTGGTCTTGGGACTTGGTCATTGATCATTTGATCCTATGAGTTTGTTTCAAATTGTCGTTTCAAGTTTCCGCCATCATTGGCGGGTCAATCTTTCCGTGGCGCTGGGTGTGGCTGCGGCGACGGCGGTGCTCACGGGGGCGCTGATCATTGGCGATTCGGTGCGCGGCAGCTTGAGGCATCTGGTGCTGGATCGACTGGCGAAGATCGATCAATTGCTGGTGATCGATCGGTTTTTTCGGCAGGAGTTGGCGACGGAGCTGGCGGGCAACCTGGAATACGATGAGCAGGCTCTGGTTGTCCCGGCGATTCTTTTTCCCGCGGCGACGGTCCAAAGTGAAGGGCCGAATGGCAAACGGATGGCGGCCGGCGTATTTGTAATTGGAAGCGATGAGTCGTTTTGGCAGTTGGAATCGAAGCAGCAGCGACCATCCAAAGCGCCAAAGAGCGGCGAGATCGTGGTCAATGCACCGCTGGCGAACGAATTGGGCGTGAAGGCGGGAGATACGCTGGTCGTGCGTTTTGGAAAGGCCGACCAGGTGCCAGCCGACAGCCCGTTGGGTCGCCGCGGGGGGCAGGTCGCGACGCTTGCGGAATTGAAGCTGAGCGAAATCATTCCGGCGGAGGGTCTGGGGAGATTTGGACTGCAACCGAGCCAGATGTCGCCCCGAAATGCTTATGTTTCGCTGAAGGATGTGCAGGGCGCGCTGGATGTGGCCCGGCGGATTAATTCGATCCTTGTTGCTGCGCCCTCGACCAAAGAGGAAGCGCTCGATAATTCATTGACATCGCGACTGATTGACTATGGCCTCAGCCTCAAGCACGCCAAGCTGACGTTCGGCGAAGGCGACAACGCCGAGACGATTTTTGATTACTACAGTTTGTCGAGCGATCGGCTGCTGGTTGAGCCCGCGGCAGAGCAAGTCGCGAGCAAAGCACTGGCGAGGTTGGGAGCGCGGCCGGTGCTGACGTATTTGGCGAATTCGATCGAAAAGATCAGGGGTCAGGAGTCAGGAGTCAGGAGTCAGAAGGACACCGGGATTCCGTATTCGACAATTACGGCGATGGATCCGGCGGCTGGCGGGCCGCTGGTGGATGTGGATGGCAAGTTGCTGGATAACTTGGCGGAGGATGAGATTGTGCTGACGAGTTGGGCGGCTGAGGATCAACAGGCGAAGGTGGGGGACCGGATTCGCGTCGCGTACTTTGAGCCGGAGACGACGCATGGCGAGGAGCGCGAGGCGTCGGCGGTTTTTCGGGTGAAGGCGATTGTGCCGCTGACCGAGCCAAAACGCGGCTATACGCGGCGAAGCGGGCCGGTTTTTGAGCAGCGGCCGACGGCGGCGAATGATCCCGATTTGACGCCGGAGGTGAAGGGGATCACCGATCAGGCGACGATCGCGGATTGGGATCCGCCTTTTCCGTTTGACGAGGGTCGGGTTCGTTCGCAGGACGATGCCTATTGGGACAACCACCGGACGACCCCGAAGGCGTATATCTCGCTGGCGGCGGGGCAGAAGCTGTGGGGCAGCCGCTTCGGCAAAGTGACGAGCTTTCGCATTCCGGCCGGCGATGATGTGACAGCGGAATCGATCGAGCGGCGATTCCTGGATGCGGTGAAGAGCAGCGGCCAGCGGCTCGGTTTGGAGTTTCAGCCGATCAAGGCGCAAGGACTGAAAGCGGCATCAGGCACGACGCCCTTCGACGTGCTGTTTTTACTATTGAGCATGTTCATCATTGCGGCGGCGCTGATGCTGGTGTGGCTGCTGTTTCTTCTGGGCGTCGAGCAGCGGGCGGATGAAATTGGGCTGCTGCTCGCGCTGGGCTGGTCGCGACCCAAGGTGCGGAGCCTGTTTACGGCAGAAGGCGCGGTTGTGGCGATGATTGGATCGGGATTAGGCGTGCTATTAGGCATTGGCTATGCATGGCTGATGCTGGTGGCGCTGCGGACGTGGTGGGTAGGCGCGATCGCGACGCCGTTTTTGGGGATGTATGTTGGACCGTGGAGTCTGGTGGTTGGATGTGTGGCGGGATTGGCAGTCAGCCTGCTCACGATTTGGTTTAGCCTGGGGCGCGTCAAACGAGCTGTAGTTCGCAGTCTGATGGCGGGCGCAATCGTACCAAGTGCCAAGTACTCAGCGGGGCGCTCGGTTGTCGGAAGTAAGACCAGGATCCGTCAATGGTTTGCCGGGCTTCTGTTTGTCGCTGCCGTCGGACTCGCATTTTACGCCTCACGCCTAGGCGGCGAAGCTCAAGCGGGATGTTTCATGGCGGCCGGCGCGGCGCTGCTGACTTCATTGCTGCTGATTACGAATTCGCGACTGCGCGAAGCCGGCCGACGGAGCACGCTGCTGGGTGGGGCTGTGCTGGGGCGGCTGGCGGTTCGTAATGCTGGGCGGAACGCGGGTCGCAGCACGACCACGATTGCACTGGTGGCGTGCGCGGCGTTTTTGATCGTCACGGTAAGCGCGTTTCGGATGAGTCCGACGGACGAGGGCGTGGGCGGTTTCGATTGGCTGGCGGAAAGCTCGCAGCCGATTTATGACGATTTGAATTCGGATGCCGGGCGGAAGGAATTGTTGGCTGATAAGGCGGACGCCCTAAGCGGGACGATGGTGCTTTCACTTAGGCTGAAGCCGGGCGATGACGCGAGCTGCAGGAACCTTTATCAGCCGATGCAGCCGCGGATTTTGGGCGTGACTCGACAGCTAATTGATTATTTTGAGCAGCCGCAGTTGCAGGCGCGTTTCAGTTGGTCGGCAAGCGCAGCGAGGACGGCAGAAGAAAGGCGCAATCCGTGGCAATTGTTGGCGAATGACAGCTGCCCGGATGAAGCGGTACCGGTAGTTTTGGATCAAAACACAGCGATGTACAGCTTGAGACTCTATCAGGGAGTTGGAGAGATCTTCGAGTTGTCGTATGCCGGAGTTGGCGCGGTAAAGTTTCGCGTGGTGGGCTTGCTGGCCAATAGCGTGCTGCAAGGCAACTTGCTGATTAGCGAATCGGATTTCAAGCGGCTGTTTCCACAGATCAACGGCTATCGCTTCTTTTTAATTCGCACGCCGCTGGGGAAGCGAGAGCAGGTTGCAAATGTCTTGGAAGATCGGCTAGGAGATGAAGGGTTTGACGCGGTCAATGCGCGGAAACGGCTGGCGGATTTGCTGGAAGTGCAGAATACATATATCAGCACGTTTCAGAGCCTTGGAGGCCTGGGGCTAGTGCTGGGGACATTTGGGCTGGCGGCGGTTCAGCTGCGCAGCGTGTTTGAGCGGCGCAAGGAGCTGGCGCTGATGCGAGCGTCCGGGTTTCGGCGGAGCAAGCTCGGCAGGATGGTGCTGCTAGAAAACCTAGTACTGCTAGTCGGCGGGTTGGGGCTGGGGACACTTGCGGCCCTGGTGGCGGTGCTGCCGCAGATGCTCCTGGGGGCGGCGCACCCACCGCTGTTGGATCTGTCGATATTGCTGGGAGTTGTGCTGGTCGTCGGAATCGCCACTGGATTTATTGCGGTGAGGGCCGCACTCAATGCGCCGCTCGTGGGAGCCCTGCGGGTGGAGTAGCAGACCGCGACCGCCGGTCGCGGCTTTAGTTACTCCAGTCCCATGGCGCCGGCGGGCGGGAGGGCGACGCCGCCGACGAGGCCGAGCTTACCGGCGGGCAGGAATCGCGGCATGATGTTGATGGCGGCGCCGAAGTTGTTGCGGCTGGCGTCGTAGTTGAAACCGACGTTGATCAGGAACGACTCGCCGACGCGAGTTAAGGAGAACTGGTTGCCGAAGACGCCAAAGTTCGCGAAATCGTAGGTCGCACCGGCGGTGGCGATCCATTTTTCGCTCATGCGGTAACTGATCGTGCCGGTGAGCACTTCGCTGGTGATTGGACCTTCGGTCAGGCGATAGCCAATGTACACGCTGCCATACTGCGGCCGGCTCATGAAGGCGCCCGTCGTGACTTGCCGCAGGCCTTGATCGAAGGCGTCATAGAAGCCGTCACTCAGAAGCGTGAGCCGATCGCCGACGTGCCAGCGGAGGCCGTAATCGACGAGGCCGACGCCGGCGTGGAAATTATCGCGAGCGGCGTTGGGAAAGAAGACTGCGTTCACGTCGAGCACGATCCAGTCGATGATGCGCTGCTGGCCGGCAATGCCGCGCTTAGTCTGCCAGCGGTTATTCATGCCGAGGCGGAACTCCGTGAGATCGTCGGCAATTTCCGTCGGAGCGGCGACGTTTCCTTGCAGGTCACTGCGGAGGGCGTAGAAGCGCTCGTCAAAACGGGTCGGAACGAACGTGCCGACGGGCTGATTGAAGGTGCGGACAGCCATCTGCCGCCGCGTAAATTCGGTGGCGTTATCATCGAGCCGGTCGTAAAGCGGCAGTTGGGTCATCGCCTGGTTCGACTGCGCATCGAGAAACTCGGCTTCGAAGGTCAGCTTGTGCGCGAGCCCGTTGAGGTTGAGGAGCTCGCTTTGGATGGTGGGGTCGGTGCGTGAAATCGGAAGGCTGGCTTTGACGCCGGCCTGACCGAAAACGCGCGTGAGCGGATTGCCCGTTAGATCTTCGCCCCAGTAGGCGGCTTCGCCGAGCAAATAAGGTACAACCTTAACCGGACCTGCAGCGAGCGGCATGTCGATTTCATGACGCGTCGCGGCGCGAGCGCCTTGAGCCTGGGCTTCCCAGGGCAGGCGGCTGATGACCGAGACTTGTGCGGGATCAGTGGGCGGTGAAGCGACAAGCATTTGGGCATAGCCAATGCTCGTATGCTCATGCCAGCTCAGGCGATCGAACAACAAGGGTTGCCCGAACAGAAAATGATCGCCGCGCGGCAGCCACTGCGTGTCGGTCACGAAGCCGTTCGGTCGTACTTCGCCCGTGATCTCGTAACTACTGTTGCCGACCAGTCGCTTGAGGTCCAGGTCGGTGCTCTGGTCCTTGAACGTGTCCCATTCCAGCTCAAAATACTGCTCCAGAAAGTTTCGATCGCTCACCAGACCGAGCTCGCCGGTGAGCTGCCAATCACCGGGCATATTTTGACGATGGCGGGCCAAAACGCGGCCACGGAATGGATCGGGCACGGCGAGATCGCGCCAACCGAAGCCTAAGTTGTCGCGGCCCGTGTCGTGAATGCCGTAGGCATCGATGAAGCCCTTGTAGGGGCCGGGAATGCCGAAGAACGTATCGCCCTGGTACATGTAGTCGGTCCCAATCGCGGGTCCGCGAAGATTGAAATAATCGGTGGATAACGTCCAATTGCTGCCGGGCGGCTTGTTTTCGATGCCCAAGAGCTGGAACAGGTTCCAATCGATCATCGGTCCAAAGCCGAAGACACGATCGTTCTTTAATCGCACGCCGTTGAGGTAATATGTGGGCTCGGTGAGGTCGGTGGCGATCGTCGGCCAGTAGAAGACCGGAAGGCCGCCGACATAGATGAAGTTGTTCCGTGAAGTGGCGAGCATCTGGTGCTGGACCTGCGGCTCGCCGTTGGCGCTGAGCAACGGCTGGTTGGTGAAAGGATCGACGACTGGAGTTTGCATGTCATCGACCGCGATGTCGCGCGATTGGAACCAGTAGCGGGGAATGCCGATGCGGCTGCTGGTGAAAGCTGCGTTGTAAGCCTCGAAGCGTTGACGGCTGACCGCGTTGAGCACTTCGGCTTTGAGTCGCAGGAGGCCCTGATATTGCGGCACGGGCGTGAGCATCTCGGCGTTGAGGACGACGCCCGATTCCTGTCGGACGTTGTAGTACATGCGGTCGGCGTAGATGACGCGATCGCCCTGGCGGAAGATGATGTTACCTTCGAGATAGACTTCGAGGGGTCCTTGGCCCGCCTGAGCGGCGGCGAGCGTGCTTTGATCGGTTATGTTGATCACGGGCGTCCAAACGACAGCCCGATCTGCGTCGAGTGAGACGGTGCCGAGCTGATCGAAGCCTTGAACGATGATTTGCACGCCGGAGTTAATGATGTACATCCCCTCGCCGCGCTCGGGAACGTTGAAGAACTGCGAGTTCTGAAGCGGCCGGCCATTGCGGCCATGAATATCGACAAATGGTGTGTTTTGGCGGAGCGGCGCGGCGGCGGGCGGGGCGATTTCTTCGCGCGCGAGCTGTGCGGGGCGGACGGCGCTATCGACGCGCATCCTGGTGATGATCGGCGCATCGCCCAGGCCGATCCCTTCGCCTTCATTCGCACGGGCTGCCGTCGCCCGCTGGATGATCGGCGGCTGGGCGACTGCGGATTCGCCGCTGATGGGCGCTGACAGCTCAATGCCGGCGGTGGTGTGGAAGCGCCCGAGCCACGTGCGATCTTGCAGACTGCGCGGCTGCGGCAGCGAGGAAGACGATGCAGCGGCTGACTTCGCAAAATGAACTTCAACCTTGCCTTCCAGATACGCGATGACTTTGCTGGGTCGGCCGCTGAAGGCCTCGGCCCGATCGATCCACAGGACCGCTTCTTCACTTTTGGCAGCGAAGGCGCCTTGATCGATCTGCACGGCGCCGCGCAGGACCCAGACTTCATAAGCACCTTGCGGCCAGTGCGTTGCGCCCCCAGCCTGGATGTGAATCGGCTGTGTCGGGTCGCCGATGGGAAGGTCGATGGAGGCGGCGAAGGCGCCGGTTGTGAAAATGGTGAGAAAGAGCAGGGCGGCGAGAGCCCTACAGACTTCAGATTTTAGATTTTGGCTTTTAGATTGACGTGTTCGATTGGTTTGAGCCGCAATCCAAAATCCAAAATCCAAAATCCAAAATCGTTTCGGCGCAGCGTCGATCGTAGAGCGCAGCGCGGAGCGCACGCTGATAACAGCTCGTCGAATGAACGTTCGAGCGCGGCCTAGAATGGTGACATCCTTGCGGACCAGTAGCATGCGCAAAGCGATCGTAGCGCTCCGCGCGCTAACCTTCCATGGTTAGCGCGCACCGACCCTCGAGAGCGGGGCGGGATTATAGAAACGCGCTGAGTCAATCACAAGCGAAGATAGAAGCCTAAGCCTCAGCACCACTATGACTTGCGCTCAGATGCATGCTGGTCGCTCACTCTTCGCCAAGCCGATTTCGGACACCCTTCACGGTTAAAGCATGGAGGTTTGGGTGATTTGCGTGCCGTGGGCTGGCACTCGCGGCCTTATTCCGGCGCCGCTGCGGGGCTTTGGCAGACAGCATTAGCTGCTTGCGTGTGGTTCTGGCGCGACGATTTCGAGCAGCTCGACGGCCGGATAGCCATCACAGTAAATGAATGCAGTGCGGCCATAGGTCGCTAGCGGCTGTGCTAGCGCGAAAAGTTGAGACAGGGCAGGTCCTGGTGTGACGCGGTAGAGCGAAGCGAGCTGCACTTCGCGAAGCACATTGTGGTCGATCAGCACGCGGCCGAGCGGCTTATTCTCGCTGAGAATCTCGCGCCGGACATCATCATCGACGAGCCGCAAATTCAGTCGCGGAATACCGAACAGGACAACGCGGCGATCGGATTGCCGGTGGAGAATGATTTTTCGCGAATAATAATCGCCGCTTTGCTTGGCGGTGACGACTTCGACATCGACCGGACAGCCGTGGTACTTTTCGACCGATACGGTCATGTGCTCGTGATGAGCCAGGAGGCGACGATAGGGCTGCGGAACAGCCTCGGCGAGGACTTCTTCGAAGGTTCCGAGTTCCGCTAGATCCTCATAAAACAGACTGGCGAGATGATCGAGGGCGGGCATAGAACAGGGGACAGGGGTCAGGAGACAGGGGACAGGAGAAAGTTAACTTGCATTGCTGGCTCCTGTCTCCTGCTTCCTGTCTCCTTATTGAATTGAAGTCAGAACCTGCGGCTCTGGCGAGCTGTGGTCGAGGACACTGTCGATTAAGTAATACAGGAGAGCTCTCAGCTCCTCAGGCTCGATTTCGTCAGCTATTTTTTCGGCTCTTTCGCGGTGCTTGTCGATCAAGCGGTGGGCTTTCTCAAAAACGCCAGCCTGATTGTATAGCTCGCTTACGCGAGACAACCTGCTGGTCGCCGATCCGTTTAGCGCACCACCCGTTTGCGAAAGTGCGAGCAGCTCTTCCTGTGCGGCGGAGGGCAATGCTTCTAGAGCGAGAGCCCAGAGAACAGTAGGCCGACCGCCGAGCACGTCGCCACCGGCGGCCAGTTTGTTGAAATCGTCGCCTTCCCAATCGTTCAGGTCGTTGAGAATCTGAAACGCCACGCCCAAGTTGCGGGCGAATTGCTTGATTGGCTCGATATATTTTTCAGCCGGCCCGGCGAGGCGAGCACCCGTGTAGAGCGCAGCTTCGAACGCAGGGGCGGTCTTGAGGGCGTAGATCTTTAGCGCATCAAGGGGTTTCAGTCGCTTGTCGAGCGAATCGCGCCACAGCAGTTCCGCGCCTTGGCCTTCAGAAAGACGCAGGTGAGCATCTGCCAGCCAATCGAGAATGTCGGATACCACGTCCGGACCGAGTGTTTTTGCTTCGCGGCTGACGAGGCGGTAGCCCATGCCGATCAAATAGTCGCCCACGTTAATCGCCGTCGGCGTGCCGTACTTTTTGTGGATCGTCTCTTCGCCATAGCGGAATGGATCGTTGTCTTCAATGTCGTCGTGGACGAGTGACGCCTTATGAAACGTCTCGATCGACATCGCAGCACGGCGAACGGAGTCGCTGAACTGCTCGACATGCAGCGCGCCGTCGCCGCCCGTGCCCTTGCCGCCGGTCAGGGCGTCGTAAACAGCGAGTGTGATGAAGGGGCGGCTGTACTTGCCGCCCTTGGCCAGGAAGTCATAGGCAATTGTCTCGGTGGCGGCGATGGGGTCGTCACCGCTGCGCTGCCGCGGCGAGATGCGTGCTAGTTGATCCGGCTTGAACATGTTCGATGCGGCGCGCAGCAGGTGGACGTAGGTCCGCGTCTGCGGTGCGTTGGCGGCCGCCTGGATCTTAATCATCCGCATGACCCAGTCGTCATCGACGCTGGTGTTGCGACAGTCGCTGGACAGCAGCGGCACGGCCATGCAGGGGATGCCGGCGAGCAGAATCTTGTCGATGGCTTTTTCCAGGACGTTGAGGCAAGCGACGCCGACAATTGCATCGACGTAGCCGCTGACGATGATCTTCAGGACGATGGGCGAACCTTCCGCGACGAGCACCTTGTAGCCCATCTCCTCGGCGAGCGAACGGAAATCGGCGATGCTGCAGGCGCCGCATTTTTTGCACTCCAAGCCGAACTCGTCGTAATCGGCGGGGCAGCCTTCGGCGTGTTTGAGACAGTGTGGCAACAGAAATAATCGCCGCGACGGCGGAACGGCGGCGACCTGATCTTTCCAGAATTCGGTGGCGAGGACGACCATCATCCAGCCGGTGTAGCCTTCGGATTGGTTGGCTTCTTCCAGCGTGCGGCGAGCAAGGGCCTCCATCTCGTCCTTTGTCAACGGCCGCGATTTATCGAGCTTCGCGGCGACTTCGGCGGCGCGGGCCTGCAGCTTCTCGCGCAGCGGCTTGTCTTGCGGCACGAGCTTGAGATGAGCCGTCTGGCGGCGCTTGCTCTTGCGCGGCGCTTCGCCGGCGAACTCAGGCGGCGTCGATTCCTCGTAGCGACCATCTCCGAGCGATGGCGCCCGGCTCCCAGCTTGGGTTTCTGCACTCAGCGTAGCGTCGTCCAAGGTGTCGTCCTCTTAGCAGTGTCGTCCTCTTAGCAGTGTCGTCCTCTTAGCAGTGTCGTCCTCTTAGC
>Ga0136846_1221365_pt1 | contig 14083 bp, 11 predicted proteins | sample HopSoiMetagenom2_FD_96841 | JGI IMG/M metagenome (GOLD analysis project Ga0136846, IMG submission 96841) | Grasslands soil microbial communities from Hopland, California, USA - 2 Assembly 2016 (version 4) | ecosystem: Environmental > Terrestrial > Soil > Grasslands | place: USA: Hopland...
CCCAAGATGAAGCGGTTCATCTTCACCGACCGCAACGGCATCTACATCATCGACCTGCAGCAGACGCTGACCTACATCGACAAGGCGTACGAGTTCGTCAAGGAGACCGTCGCCCACGGTGGCTCCGTGATGTTCGTCGGCACCAAGAAGCAGGCCCAGGAGTCCATCGCCGAAGAGGCGACGCGTGTCGGCATGCCCTACGTGAACCAGCGCTGGCTCGGCGGCATGCTCACCAACTTCTCCACCGTGCACAAGCGGCTGCAGCGCCTCAAGGAGCTCGAGGCGATGGAGCAGACCGGTGGCTTCGAGGGTCGCACCAAGAAGGAAATCCTCATGCTGACGCGCGAGAAGAACAAGCTCGAGCGCAGCCTCGGCGGCATCCGCGACATGCAGAAGGTGCCGTCGGCCGTCTGGGTCGTCGACACCAACAAGGAGCACATCGCCGTTGGCGAGGCCCGCAAGCTGGGGATCCCGGTCATCGCGATCCTCGACACCAATTGCGACCCTGATCTCGTCGACTACCCGATTCCGGGCAACGATGACGCGATCCGGTCGGCCGCGCTGCTCACCAAGGTGATCGCCTCCGCGGTCGCCGAGGGCCTGCAGGCCCGCGCCGGCGTCGGCGGCAACGGTGACAAGCCCGAGACCGAGGGTGCCGAGCCGCTCGCCGAATGGGAGCAGGAGCTGCTGGCTGGCGCCACCGCGACCGCCACCGCCACCGCTGAGCCAGGTACTCCCGAGGCCGACATTCAAACCGAACCGAAGCCCCCAACGAACCCATAGGGAAAGGCTGAAATGGCGAACTACACCGCTGCCGACGTCAAGCGACTTCGGGAGCTGACCGGCGCCGGCATGCTCGACAGCAAGAACGCGCTCGTTGAGTCCGACGGCGACTTCGACAAGGCCGTCGAGCTGCTGCGCATCAAGGGCGCCAAGGATGTCGGCAAGCGTGCAGAGCGGGCCACCGCCGAGGGTCTGGTCGCCGCCAAGGACGGCGCGCTGATTGAGCTGAATTCCGAGACCGACTTCGTCGCGAAGAACGCCGAGTTCCAGTCGCTCGCCGATCAAATCGTTGCGGCGGCTGCCGCCGCGAAGGCGACCGACGTCGACGCCCTCAAGGCCGCCAAGGTGGGTGACACGACCGTCGAGCAGACGATCGCAGACCTGTCCGCCAAGATCGGTGAGAAGCTCGAGCTGCGTCGCGCCGCCTATTTCGGCGGCACCGTCGAGACCTACCTGCACAAGCGGGCTGCGGACCTGCCGCCCGCGGTAGGCGTTCTGGTTGAGTACACCGGCTCCGACAGGGACGCGGCCCACGCGGTCGCCCTGCAGATCGCTGCGCTGAAGGCGAAGTACCTGACGCGTGAGGATGTGCCGGAGGACATCGTCGCCAACGAGCGGCGCATCGCCGAGGAGACCGCCCGCAACGAGGGCAAGCCCGAACAGGCGCTCTCTAAGATCGTCGAGGGCCGCGTGACCGGCTTCTACAAGGACGTGGTGCTGCTCGATCAGCCGGCGGTGTCCGACAACAAGAAGACCGTCAAGGCGCTGCTCGACGCGGCAGGCGTGACGGTCACCCGGTTCGTCCGCTTCGAAGTCGGCCAGGCCTAACACGCTCAACCACACGCAAAGGCCTCCAGCTACTGGAGGCCTTTCGCGTTGGCTCACCACCCGATCGGTACGACTTGGTACCGTCGGTCCATGACTTGCATCCACGCCTTCGGCGATGACGCCCTTGGCGAACTCGACGCTGTCGGCCTCGTCGAGAAGCTCCGTGCCGGCGAGGTTTCGCCGCAGGAGCTCGTCGAGGCAGCGATCGCCCGCACCGAGGCGGTCAACCCGTCGCTGAACGGTCTCGCGTTCGAGGCGTTCGACCGCGCACGGGTCAGGGCGGGCGCCCGACGTGCGTATGGCGGCTACTTCGACGGCGTGCCGTCCTTCATCAAGGACAACGTGGCCGTCGAGGGCATGCCGACGATGCAAGGCGCCGACGCGTGGGATCCGCGGCCGATGCCGTCCAACGGCGAGTTCGCGCGCATGTTCCTCGCGACGGGGCTGATACCGCTCGGCAAGACGCAGATGTCCGAGTTCGGCTTCAGTGGGTCGGCCGAACACCCGCGAATCGGGCCGGTTCGAAACCCATGGAATCCCGACCATACCGCTGGTGCGTCGTCCTCTGGGGCGGGCGCATTCGTCGCGGCCGGTGTGGTGCCGATCGCGCACGCCAACGATGGCGGCGGGTCGATCCGCATTCCCGCGGCGTGCAACGGGCTCGTCGGTCTGAAGCCGTCGCGCGGGCGACTGCCGCTGGACAAAGAGACCGCCCGGATGCCACTTCACCTCGTCGCGAACGGAGTGGTGACGCGCTCGGTGCGCGACACCGCGGCGTTCTTCCGCGAATCCGAGCGGGTGTACCGCAACTCCAAGTTGACTGCGATCGGTGACATCACCCATCCCGGCGCCCAGCGCCTACGCATAGCGATGTGCACCAAATCGATTCTGCGCGACGCCAGTCCGGAGATGCGCGAGCTGACGTTGAAGTCGGCCGCGTTGTTGGAGGAACTCGGTCACAAAGTCACCGAGATCGACAACCCGGTGCCCGCCCGCTTCAAGGACGACTTCCTCGCATACTGGTCGTTTCTGGCGTTCGCGATCGTGCGCGGCGGGCGCCGCATGTTCGGGCCGAGTTTCGACCGCACCCAGCTGGACAACCTGACCCTGGGCCTCGACCGTAGAGCCGCACGCAACCTGCACCGGATTCCCGTGGCCATTCGCAGGCTATCGGCGTCGCGGCGGGTCACGGCACGATTGTCGAGCACCTACGACGCTCTGCTGATGCCGACACTGGCCGAGGTCACGCCGCGCATCGGTTACCTTGACCCGACCGCCGACTACGACCAGATCATCGATCGGCTCGTTGAGTGGGCGGCATTCACGCCACTGCAGAACGCCACGGGTGACCCGGCAATCTCGTTGCCGCTGGGGGAATCGTCGAGTGGGCTGCCGGTCGGCATGATGTTGTCGGCGGTGTGCGGCCAGGAGGGCCGACTGCTGGAGCTGGCTTACGAACTCGAAGAGGCGCGCCCCTGGGCGCGTATTCAGTCATGACTCGCGACTACGTCTACGACCAGGGTTACGGCGAGGAGCGGGCGGTGGCTCGCTTGTCGAGTGGATGGCCGGTATCGGCCGCCGCGCGTAGTTCGACAACGAAATCCGTTGCGTTGGCGCAATAGCGTCGTAACGGCAAGGCTCCCGAGTTAACGCCGCCGACATTCCGCGCGGCCGTTGGTGAAACTTTTCGGCCCGACCATTCCTCTTTGTGGAGACCACTCAGGTCCGTAATGCGCCCACAACGGTTCGATCACCGGCGATCGCTGCCGCCTCCGGGAACACTTTTGTGTGCCTCGTCCGGTTCGCGCTGGCCAACATCCGCCGTCGCCCCGAACGGTTTGTGCTTTCGGTGCTCGGCATTGCCCTGGCGATCACCTGCGTCACCGTCGTTCGGACGATCTCGGCGAGCTTCGCGATTACCGGCGCCGATTCCGTGACCGACGTACTGGGCGGCGCCCAGCTGTGGGCGGTGCCTACCGCCGGTGTGCACTACGACAGCAACGCGTCGGCCCTTGTCGCCGACGGCGCCGCGCCAACCATCACCATTCCCGCCGGATGGACGGCGACCCGGGTTCTGTCCGGAGTCACCGACATCAACGGCAGCAAAGTGTCGTTACGTGGAGGCGACGAAATCGCCAGCAGCCAAGCCACTTTGGGATCGGAACTGGCCAAGCGGCTCGGCCTGCACCCCGGCGATCTCGTGGTGGTCGGCGGACAGAGTCTTGTCGTGAACGTCGCAGCCAGTGGCCAGTCGATCACCGTGGGCACGCCACTTGCCCGGTCGATCGTTGGCGACAACGGGTGGTGGACGATCGTCGCGCCGCCCGGCGACGAGAAGCGCCGCGACCTTGGGCACATCTTCGGCGATGCGGTCGGTCTCGACTCGACGTCCGACCCGTCGGTCAAGCCGGACCCCAACGAGGGCGGACTGATCTACGACACCGTCGGCGGCTCCGGTCCGCTGACGTTTGAGCAGAAGTTCTCCGCGCTCTTCTCCGGCAAGGTGACCAGCTCGACGCTCGGCCTGATCTCGACCATCGGCCTCGGCCTCGGTTTCGTCATCGCAGTGTCGTCGTTCCTGGCAGCAGTGCAGGAGCGACGGCGCGAATTCGGCATCATGTCCAGCATCGGGCTGGCCGACGAAGTGCTCTACTTCTTCCTTGTCGAGTCAGGGATCGTCTTCCTGACCGCGTACCTGCTCGGCGTGCTCGGCGCGGGAGCCGCTGTGGCGCTGGTGATTCCCGGCATCGCCACACCGACCGCGTGGCTGCAGGCGTCGGGCATGGTGGCGGCCTTCCTTCCCGCAATGGCGATCGTCGGCGCCCTGATCCCTGTGCACCGGCTGTTGCAACAACGACCCGTTGACTTGCTGGGGGACCGCTGATGCTGCGCAAGGGGTTGTCCTACGGGTGGCTGGCCGCGCGACGGCGGATCCGAGAGATGGTGCTGCTTGTCATCACGACAGCCACGGGCGCGTTTCTTGTCGTGATCGTGTTCGGCATGTCAGACGGAATCCGCGCACAGTCGGCGTCGCTGGGCCACGCCGAGGAAATCGGCCGGGCCGTCGTGCTGATCGCGGTGACCGTGCTGCTAGTGGGCGTGGTCGAGGTCGCGGTGGCGACGACCCGCACCGTCGGGCACCGCACCCGCGAACTCGGGGTGCTCGGCGCCAACGGCGTGCCGCGCACTCCGGTGGTGGCCGCGTTGCTGGTCGAGCCGGTGATCGCGGCGGTGCTTGGCGCGCTGGTCGGTGCGCTGCTGGCTGCAGTGACCGGGATCGTGCTTGACGCAGTCGGTTTGGTCGCGACGGGAGTGTCGGTCGAGGGGCTGATGCTCGGCGCTGCGATCTCGATCGGCGTCAGCATCGTCGCGGCGCTGGCCACCAGCATCGTGCCCACCTGGAACGCTGCGTCGCGGCCGCCGATCCGTTCCCTGACCGCAGGAGGTTAGCGATGACTGCCATCGACGAAACAGCAGACAGCACGATCCAAGCCGATGGCCCCGGCCCTGTAATTGACATCTCGGATGTGTGGAAACTGCACAAGCTCGGCGATGAGGTGGTCCGTGCGCTGGTCTCCGCCGAATTAAAGGTGATGCCAGGCGAATTCGTCTGCTTGATGGGGCCGAGCGGCAGCGGCAAGTCGACGCTGCTCAACATCATCGGTGGGCTCGACCGGCCGACCAAGGGGACAGTCAGGCTTACGGGCCGCGACACGTCGCTGCTGACCGAGAGCCAGTTCGCGGCGCTGCGACACGACACCATCGGGTTCATCTTCCAGAGTTACAACCTGATTCCGTTCCTTTCGGCGGTGGAGAACGTCGAGCTGCCGCTGATGTTCGAGCCCTATGACCGAAAGTCGTTGCGCAAGAGGGCCCTGGAGCTGCTCGAGCTGGTCGGCCTCGGGCATCGGATTCACCACCAGCCGACGAAGATGTCGGGCGGAGAACAACAGCGCACCGCGATCGCACGATCGCTGATCAGCAGCCCGACGCTCGTCCTCGCCGACGAGCCGACGGCCAACCTCGACCACCGCACGGGGGAGACGGTGGTGCGCATGTTGCGCGACCTGTGCTCGACGCTCGGCGTCACCGTCGTCGCGAGCACCCATGACCCCACGGTGGCCGACGAAGCGACCCGTGTAGTCCGGATGAAAGACGGACAAATCGTCAACTGACCCAACGGCATTCGGAGAGGCGCAAATGACCCAAGAACTCGAGGCGGCCCCGCCGTCGCAACGCGATACTTTGATGACCACCGAGCTCGTTCCCGAGCAGGTGTTGCCCAAGGTGCTGGGCACCTTCGGCCTGACCGCGACCTACGTGTTCATCATCTGCTGGATCACTGGTTCGTCGGTGATGGCAGGCGGCGGATGGACCGCCATCCCGATGTGGATTCTGGGCATCATCACCTTTTTGGTGCCCGCTGGCCTCGCGGTCGCCGAACTCGGCAACCTGTGGCCAGGACAGGGCGGTGTGTACATCTGGGCCTTCCGGACCATGGGCGACAAGATGGCGTTCCTCGGCGGCTACCTGTCCTGGGTACCCGTCGTCCTCAACACCGCATCGTCGCCGGCGATCGTGCTGCAGTTCCTGTTGTTGGCCTTCCACGCGGAGCTCGGGCTAACGGTGAGCATCGTCTTGCAGCTGGTGATCCTGTGGACGGTGGTCGGCCTTGCGCTGGCGAAACTGGCGGCCAATCAGCGCATTATGAACGTCACGTTCATCGTCTACGGCGTGCTCACCCTGACGATCTTCATCTGCGGTGTCATCTACGCCGCCGGCCACGGTTCGGCGACGCCGTTCAGCCTGCACGACTCACTGGTTCCCAACTTCGCCGGTGCCGGCTTCCTGTACGGCACGGTGTTGCTGTACCTGGTCGGGGTCGAGACGCCGTTCAACATGGGCGCCGAGTTCCTCTCGGTCAAGCGCAGCGCGACCAAGATGATCACGTGGGGATCGGCGGCGCTGATCGGGATCTACCTGCTGACGACCCTTGGCACGATGATGGTGCTGCCGGGCGATCAGATCGACCCGGTTACGGGTGTCATCGGAAACCTCGGCACATCGGGCTTCCCCGGCTTGATGGAAGTCTGCGCTGTGGTGCTGGCGGTCATCGTCTTCGTGGCGATGACGACCTACCAGGTGGCCTACTCGCGGCTGATCTTCGTCTCAGGCCTCGAGCGCCATCTGCCGCGAATCTTCACCCACCTCAACCCGCGTACCCGCAACCCGGTGACCGCGGTGCTGATCCAGGGCGTGCTGTCGTCTCTGATTCTCGTCGGGCTGTATTCGCAGAGCAGCATGGCCAACGTCACCATCTACTTGCAGGGCGGCCTGAGTGTGGTGTGGTTGATCTCCGGGTTCTTCTTCTTCATCCCGTTGGTGATCGCACGCAAGAAATACGCGGATCGCTATGAGTCGGAAGGCTTCTGGCGAATTCCCGGCGGCATGCCCGCCGTTTACGCGGTGACGGCGGTGGGCGTCGTCGCGACCTGCGCAGGCGTGTACTACTCGTTTGCCTCGCCGTGGATCGATGTCCCGCCGGCCACATGGATGACCTGGGTCGGCAGCATCGCGGTCGGCATGTTCGTCCTCGGCGCCATCGTCTACTTCTTCGGCCGTCGGTCGGCGGCCAAGGTCAGCCAGGAAGACGCTCTGGCACATCTGGCGGTACTCGAATTGAAGGAGGAGGCCAAATGACAATGGAAAGCACCGTGCCGAGCACTGGGGCGATTGACAACACCGCGCGATATCCACTCGACCCGTTGACCGGAGCGGAGATCGAAACCGCCGCTGCGGTGATCACCGACTCCGAATACGCCACGCCGACACTGAAATTCGTGATGATCCAGTTGGCGGAACCGGACAAGACGCCTGCGCTCACGTTCGAGGGTGCCGTGGAGGTGCCGAGGCGGGCGTTCGTGTCCATGTACGACGGTGCGGCCAAGCTGATCTACGAGGCGATCGTCGACCTCGGCGCGCGGGTCATCGACTCGTGGAAGGCCGTGCCCGGCCGGTTCCCGTCCTACCTCGTCGAGCACATGACCGGAGTGGAAGAGGTGGTGCGGGCCGACCCGCGCTGGCAGGAGGCGATGCGCAAGCGCGGCGTCACGGATTTCGACCTGGCGATGATCGACCCTTGGCCCGCAGGCTATTACGGCAGCCAGGATCACTACGACAACTCGCCGCTGATCTGTCGTCCGCTGACGTTCATGCGTGCGGCGGCCTCCGAGCACGGCTACGCGCGACCGGTCGAGGGGTTGATCGTCACCTTCGATCTTGACGCGATGAAGGTGATCGACATCGAGGATCACGGGGTGGTGCCGCTGCCGCCGACCGCGGGCAACTACGCCGAGAAGTTCATGTTCGACGAGAACAACCGGCCGGCGTTCACTCAATTCCGTGACGACGTCAAGGCCATCGAGATCACGCAGCCTGACGGGCCGAGCTTTTCCGTCGACGGCTGGAAGGTGGCTTGGCAGAAGTGGTCGATGCGAGTGGGCTTCAACCCGCGCGAAGGCATCACCCTGCACGAAGTCGCCTACACCGATCGCGGCGAGACCCGTCCCATTATCTACCGCGCATCGCTGTCGGAAATGGTTGTGCCCTACGGGGATACCCAGCCGACTCACTGGAACAAGAACGTCTTCGACATGGGTGAAGTCGGCATGGGCTTCTCCGCCAACCCGCTGACGCTTGGCTGCGACTGTCTTGGCGAGATCTTCTACTTCGACGGTACGGTCAACGACTCATCGGGCAATGCGGTCACCATCCCCAACGCGCTCTGCATGCACGAGGAGGACTACGGAATCTCCTGGAAGCACACCGATTTCCGGACCGGTGAGGTGGAGGTGCGACGCGCCCGGCGGCTGGTGATCTCGATGATCTGCACGGTCGGCAACTACGAGTACGGGTTCTTCTGGTACTTCTACAACGACGCGTCGATCGAGGTGGAGGTCAAGCTGTCCGGGGTACTCACCACCGGGGCGGTGGCGGACGGCGAGCAGCCGCGATGGGGAAAGCTGGTCGCGCCCAACATCTACGGTCCCAATCACCAACACTTCTTCAACTTCCGGCTCGACATGAGCGTCGATGGCGCGGGTAATAGCGTCTACGAGGTCGACTCGCTTCCCGAGCCCGACCCGGAGTTGAATCCCCATCACAACGCGTGGGTCACCCGCGACACCTTGGTGGCGTCTGAGGCCGATGGGGCGCGGGACTGGGACTGGTCGAAGGGCCGCTACTGGAAGGTCACCAACCCGTCCAAGCGCAACGAGTTGGGCAGCCCGGTCGCCTACAAGCTGACACCGAAGGACGTCGTGCCAGTGATGGTGCAGGAGGGCTCCTACATCTACGACCGGGCGCGGTTCGTTCAGCACAACCTGTGGGTGACCAAATACGACCCCGACGAGAAGTTCGCGGCGGGCGACTACATGTACCAGTCGGCGGACATGCAGGGACTGCCTGAGTTCATCGCCGACGATGCGCCGCTCGAGAACGCCGATGTGGTGCTGTGGTACACCCTCGGGGCCCATCACATCGTGCGGCCGGAAGACTGGCCGGTGATGCCGTGCGCCTACACGGGATTTCACCTCAAGCCGATCGGCTTCTTCGACGGCAACCCGGCGCTGGACATCCCGCCCTCCCCACCGGCGGCCTGCCACCACCACTAGTGACTTGTGTGCGTTTGGGAGCGATGAGCGCAACAAAACGCACACAAGTCACTCAGCCGACCGGTGTCAGCGGCGGCTTCCCGGCCAGTACCGCTGCGACGTTGTCGATCGCGAGGATGCCCATCGCGTCGCGTGTCGCCTCGCCGGCACTGGCGATATGCGGCGTGAGAACGAGATTCGGTGCATCGAGCAAGGCAGGGTTGACATGTGGTTCGTTCTCGAAGACGTCCAGTGCCGCGCCACGGATCTGACCTGCGTGCAGCGCGTCGATCAGCGCGGCCTCATCGACGACGCCGCCGCGGGCCGTATTGATGAGGTAGGCAGTCGGTTTCATCGCCGCCAAGGCCGCGGCGTCGATCAGGTGGCGCGTCTCTGACGTGAGCGGGGTGAGCACAGTGACGACGTCGCTTGTCGCCAGGAGGGTGTCCGTGTCCACGAACGTGACTTCGTCCTCTGTGCTTCCGGGGTCGCGACTTCTGCTCGTCGCCACTACCGCCATGTCAAAGGCCTTGGCCCGCTGTGCGACAGCCCGGCCGATCCGGCCATAACCGATGATGCCCAGGGTGGCGCCGGCGCTGATGTCGAGGCCGACCAGCATCCGCGGTCCCCATACCCACGGCGCCCGCGACCGGATCAAGCTGTCGCCCTCCGTGATACGGCGGGCCGCGGCGAGTATCAATGCGAAGGTATGGTCGGCCGTCGCCCGATCCAGAACCCCGGGCGTGTTCGTGACGGTCACACCCGCCGCGGCGGCGGCAGCCACGTCGATGTTGTCGTAACCGACGGCCACGTTGGCGACGATCTTCAGTTGCGGTCCTGCGGCTGCGAGCACGTCGGAGTCGACACGTTCGGTGAGTGTGACCACCGCGGCCACCGCGCCGGCTACCCCGGTCTCGAGTTCGGCCGGGCCCGGGGGAGATTCGCCACCCACCCGAAGCGGCGCACCGAGCGCGCGCAGGTGAGCCATCGCGCGGTCGGTGAGCAGCCGTGAGACGTAGATAGGACCCGTCATGACGGCATGCTGCCGGCAAGGGCGTCGTCGAGCGTGCTCAACGGTGGCACGCCGGTCACGGTCGACCACGTCCGCCGGAACTCGTGCCAGCGCGCGGCCACGGTGTCTCGCCATTCAGCGCGGGGATGCGCTCGGCGGGCCGCGGGCGCGTCGATGACGTGCCCGTCGAGCACTTCGCTGCACATCGCGGCGGCGCCGACGGCAGGCAGATGGCTCTCATCGACGACCAGAATGTCGCGGTCCAGCACATCGGCGAGTAACTGCGGCAGTTCGGGTTCATCGCCAAAAGCGCCACTCACGTACAGCGTTCGCTGGTCGGAGCCAATGCACGATTCGACGATCATCCGGTCGGCGAACAGCACGCCCTCGACGATGCCGCGCGCGGCGGCAGGCGCGGCGATGTCGGGCCCGAGGCCGAACAGCTCGGTCCGCGGTTCGGCGAACCAGAGGGGGCCGCGCTCCGGCCTGGTGTGGGGGATGAAAACGGGCGCGGTAGCCGTTTCGCCCGGCGTGGCGCGGTAGGCCGCCTCGACCAGTGAAGCGACGGCACAGTCGCCGTCGCCGTAACCAAGGCGGTGTGCGCCGTCGGCCAGCGCGTCACCGCCGTTGATGACGCCGTTGATCAGCCATCGGCCAGCACGCACGTCGACTCGCTGCAGTGCCAACGCCCTCGGATCGGGAGTGTCTAGAACATTGGATACGACGTGCGTGGTGCCCATGATGAGCAATGGGCGCCCGCCGGGTTGTGAGCCCAACGCATACGAGGCGGCTGGAGTGTCGCCGGAGCCGACCAGCACGGGAATGTCGTCCGGCAGGCCGAGAGCCCGAGCCACCGGGGATAGCAGCGTGCCCAGCACACCTAACGACGGCCGCACCGGCGGCAGCTGCTCCGGTGGGATACCCAACCGTGCAAGCGCCGCACTCAGCCACTCACACGATCCGTCGGTGCTGGCCATCAGTCCGGTGTAGGACGCCTGCGTAGGATCGACGGCCCGCTCGCCGGTGAGCCACTGACCGAGCCACGTCCCGGCAAGACCGAAAGTCTTTGCCGCACTGACCGCTTCGGGATGGATTACGGTCAGCAGCCGGTACGCGGCTCCCATGGCGGTGGCAGGCATCAAATGGTTGCCCACCAGCCGCCGATCGTGCTCACTCAGCGCGCCGATCAATTCCTCTGTCGGCGCGGCAAGTCCCGGGTGGTCCCACGTCACGCCCGCGGTCAGTGGCGCGCCGGAGCCGTCGAGAAGCAATGCGGTTGGGCAATGGGTGTCGACGCCGACGCCCTGCACGTCGTTGGTGTACTCGTCGAGGTCGAGCACCGCCGCCGTGACGCTGGCCAACCACGCCGCAGGATCCGCGCGGCCCACCTCAGCACCGCGGGCCGACGGATGACACACCCGCGAACGAGCCAGAACCGTTCCACCCGAGTTCATTACGACCGCCTTGGTCGCTGACGTTCCGACGTCGATTCCGAGGTATGTCACGAGACCGGTCAGTCCAGCAGCTTGGCGGCGACGTCGGGGCTGTCTCCGCCGTGGATGACCGCCTTGAGTGCGTTGACCATCTTGGCCGGGTCCGGTGCCTGCCAAATGTTGCGGCCCGCCGTCATCCCATGCGCACCTGCCTCCACGACCGACGCGGCCTGCTTGAGCACGTCCAGCGGGCTGGGCGCGGGAGCGCCGCCCGCGGCGACCACGATGGCCGGAGTGCCCTCCACGACCTTGGCGAATTCCGCTGTGGATCCGGTGTACCAGGTCTTGACGATGTCGGTGCCGAGCTCGGCCGCCGCGCGCGACGCATACAGCACCGATTCGGTGGAACCCTTTCGGTCAGCCCATAATTCACCGGAGGGATACGCGTGGCAGACGACGGGCATGCCCCAGGAATGTGCCTCCTCGACGACGCGGGTCAACATTTCGAACATGGCAACCTGATTCGACGAGCCGGCGGAGATGCCGACCGCCACGGCATCGGCGCCCAACCGGATCGCATCCTGCACGGTGCCGATGGTGGCGTCGTAGGTGGGATGGAACTCGACCGAGAACATCGAGGCCTTCAGGATCCACGGCAGCGGTGCGCGATTGCCGCCGAGCAGCGGTCCGGCAAGTCCTTTGGTGATTGTCACTGCGTCCGGCTCACCGTCGGCGATGCTGGCGAAGGTGGAGCCGATGGTGGCCAGCCGCGGCGCGACGCCACGGGGCACCGCTTGGTCGAGCGCCACGGTGAGGGTGCGGCCGTCGGCACCGAACAGCCGGCGTAGCCGCAGTTCCCGGCCGAGGGCCGGGGTGGTGCCCGCACGGTTGATGTCGAACGCCGGCGTGAAAGTGGTTGTCACAGTGCTCCTTTTGTGGTGATGGTCAGGCCCATGGGTCGACGCCGACCCGCATGTCGGCGCCGGAGCCGGCCAGCCCGATGGCTTCGGCCGCCCGGTCGAGGGAAAGTTGGGTACCGATGAGTTCGGCGACCGGCAGCGTGCCGGAGGCCACCAACGGTGCGACGGCATGGAATCCGTCGAGTCGGCAGGACGAGGCGCCGACGATCGTCCACTCGTTGTAGTGCACGTCGTTGGCCGATACCGCCAGGTCGGCGTCTGCACCGAACCCCGCGAAAACCGAGATGCGTGCGCCGGGGGAGAGACACCCCAAATACGGTGTCAGAGCGTCGATCCGGCCGATCGCCATGACCAACACATCGATGCCGCCGTCGGTGAAGTCGTTCAGCGCGGCCGGGGTGTCTTCGCCTGGCTCCAACACCAGGTCGGCGCCGAACCGGGAGGCCATCGCCCGGCGCCCGGCGATGGGGTCGACAGCCGCCACCTTGTCGACGCCGAGGTTCTTGGCCAGGCCGACGTGGATCAGCCCCAGCGGTCCGCATCCGACGACGAGCGCAGTCTGCGCCGCGGCCATGCCGGCAAGCTGCTGCCCGTTGTATGCGCACGCCACCGGTTCGATGATCGCGGCCTGGGCCGCCGGCACCCCTGCAACCGCCACCAGATTCTGTCTGGCGGCCGCTGGGACATGCACGTACTGGGACAGGCCGCCTGTGAGCTGGTAGCCGAATGCCTTGCGGTTGCGGCAGATGTTCTCGTGTCCCTTGCGGCAGGCCGCGCACACCCCGCATGTCACCAACGGGTACACCGCGACTTGGTCGCCCATTGTGACGCGGGTGGGCAGCGGGCCGTTGGAGTCGACGACCGTGCCGGCGAACTCGTGGCCGAGCACGGTGGGGAACGTGACGTTACGTTGTTTGCGGCCCTCGTAGATCCGAACGTCGGTGCCGCACAACAGCGCTGAGTCGACGCGCAACAGCACATCGCCTGGTTGCAGCTCCGGGATCGACGCTCGCTCGATGCGCAGATCACCAGGTCGATGCAATACGGCTTGGCGGAACCCGCCTCGGTCTAGCTCGAACTGGGTGGCGTCGATCGAAGTCGACGTGGTTGTCACGGTTGATTGCCTTTCATATCGGCGATGTCGGTGAGTGCCCGCAGTGGCTGGGCGAGATCGATCTGCGCGCCAACGGCACGCAGCGAATCCAGTGCGGCGGGTTCGGCGTTGTCGTCGGTGACTAACCGCCAGTGCGCGGGCAACGGGGACCAGTAGTTGAACTGGTCGGTGTCGAGCTTGCGATGGTCGGCGACCACCACGGTCTGCCGGGCGCGCTGCATCATCAGCGTTTTCAGTCGGCTCTGCTCGAGAGTGCGTGACGCGACACCGTATTGGGGGTGTACCGCGTCCGCGCCGATGAATGCGTGGTCCGCAACGACGGACCGCAGCATGTTTTCGGC
>Ga0136846_1226507_pt1 | contig 14081 bp, 15 predicted proteins | sample HopSoiMetagenom2_FD_96841 | JGI IMG/M metagenome (GOLD analysis project Ga0136846, IMG submission 96841) | Grasslands soil microbial communities from Hopland, California, USA - 2 Assembly 2016 (version 4) | ecosystem: Environmental > Terrestrial > Soil > Grasslands | place: USA: Hopland...
AGCGCGAATTCGAGATCAAACGCCCGCACGTCATCGAGGAAAGACGCCAGGTACTTGCTTGCCTCCTCATAGTCCGCCCGAAGCGCGAAGGCGTACGAGATCGAGTATGTGAACGATGTTCGAGCGCACGGATCGTCAACTCGGGCGAAGGTATGTGCGGCCTCGTCAAAGCCGAGGGGCAGGCTCAACCCTTCGGCGAATCGACGTCTGTTGAGTTCGGCCGTTGCAAATCGCAGCAGGTGTGTTGGCGACGTGTGTCTGAGATCAGCGAGTGCGCTCATCGCCGGCTCTAGGCCATCTCGCTCGCCAAAAACCTTCGTTAGGACGAGTCCATGGATCGCCTCGCCTGCGTCTCGTGGGTCGACCGCCTCGGTTTCGGCGGCCGTAAATGCTGTCTCGGCAGAGTCAAAGGCGGCTAAAAGAAAGTGGCCATGGCCAGCGATTGCACTCGTTCGCGACCGGAGTGAGTGGGAATTTGGCAAGCGCTCATGCGCTCGTCCGGCAAGGTCGATTGCGAGTTCGAGTTGTCCGTCTCGAAGGGCTACCTCTGCATCAATAAGATCAATCGTCGGCGGCGGAAACTCAGGGCCGAGACGGACGTCCGCCGCGAAGGACGAGAGTGTGCCCAAACGCCCACTGCTGGCGAGCGGAGCGAACGCCTCCGTCAGAACCTGGTCGATCAGATCGTTCAGCTCAAACTTCAAGAGCAACGAGAGAGCGTGTTCCCATTCCTTACTGTCCACGGACTCTCTGATGGTTGCCCTCACTCGTTCGAGTGCGTTCTCGGCCTCTACGAGCTTCGAGAGTAAGAACTCACGGAGGAGTGGGTGAAGTTCTGGCGGAGACTCGCCGCCAATGAACCCAAGCTCACCTGCTTCGAGCAATACCTTGCCCCATCTCTGCTGGAACTTCCTCGCCAGCAGGTGAAGGTCGAGGCGCGGCAGTAACGCGAGCGTCACGAGGTCTTCCCGGAGTTGCGGCGATGCGGAGTGGAAGAGTTCATCGGCGAGGTAGTGGTGCAATGCATCCGGAAGAGCGCCCTCCGGTGGCGTGGGGCGTTCGACCGCGGCAGCCAAGCTCAACACGGCCGGCCACCCCTCAGCTTGCTGGCGGAGTTGCGCCAGATCTGACCGGGATCCGAGAATCGCATCAGTTTCAGTTCTTGTCATCGCCAAGTCGTGCCTGTCGAATTCGTCGACCTCGCCGTAAACGACACGCCGATGCGTGAGCCACTCCGGCCGAACGCGTGAACTAAGCAGCACACGACCTTCAAACCGATCGAGGACGGTGCGCAACAGCGTGTTTGGCTCGTCAAGGCCCGCGATCTCGTGGCAGTCATCGATGATGAGCCAACGTGTTGTCACCTCGTTGATCTGAGTGGCAAGGGCGACGCCGACATCACGCGCCGCGCGTTGCGGATTGGTCTGGGCGCGCAGGTACTCCCGAATGAATTCGGTAGCCCCGCCACCCAGCTTCTCGATTCCTGCAACGACGTCCTCGGCGATGGTGACAACGTCGCGGTGAGCCGGCGTCAGCGTTACCCAGATCGCCCTGCTGAGGGTCTTCGCCCACTGGCGGGCAAGGGTGGTCTTGCCGTAGCCGGCCGGGGCGAGGAGCAGGATGGTTGGGGCGTCGGATTCGTCGAGGAGCTTGATCAGCCGGGGCCGCTCGATGATGCGGCGCTCTCGCCGGACTGTCGCTTGTTCCCCACTTGCGGTCACTGACTGTGGCATCGCGCCTCTACTTCCCCGTGGGCCGCCGCCCATCACTCCGCCTGCCGCAGCCCGCGCCGCCGCCGATTCACACTCGTGAAGGGCTGTGGCGCCCGCGGCCGAGGGTTTCGCCGCGGGCGCCGCTTCGCCGTCAGCCCCCGTTGTCGGCTCGCGCCGACTCGAGGCGGCTTGCCAACGGGTCCTCACCCGTCAGCAATCTGAACGCGACCGGGATCTGTCGCCGCCGGGGAACGCCGAGCTTCTGTCGCAGCACGTCACAGTGAGCCTTCGCGGTGCGCGGCGAAATGCCGAGCTCGAGACCGACCTCGTCGTTCGACAGACCCTGCGCGATCAGTTCGACGACCTGCCGCTGACGGGAGGTGATGCCTGAGGGATCGCGGAGCGCCTGCATGCGCCCGAGACTAGGACGGTGCGTGGGGCTCGAATATCGACCGAAGGGTGTATTAGAAGCTCGGGGCGTGGGCGCGGCGGCCGACGAACGCGGCCTCGTGGCCCCGCTCGTTGGCGGCCCGCAACTCCGCCTCGTCGAGCGCGCCGATCCGGAGCAGCAGCTCGAACTCGTCCCGCAGATGCGTTCGCATCATCTCCGGCCCGTCGGTGGCGATCGTGAACTGCACGCCGTGCTCGACGAACGTGCGGAAGACCTCGCGCACGGCGTCGTCGTCCGCCAGGGCCTTGGTGAGGAGGTTCGACGTCGGGCAGATCTCGAGGGTGATCTCGGCCGCGCGGAGCGACGCCATCAGCTCCGGGTCGCGCGCGGCGAGGATGCCGTGCCCGATGCGGTCGGGGCGCAGCGCCTCCACGACCTCGCCCAGCTCGTCGACGCCGTGCGTGCCGCCCTCCTCGCCCACATGGATCGTCACCCCGAGGCCGGCGTCGCGCGCGACCTCGATGTGCTCGCGAATCTGCGTGTAGTCGTACCGCGCGCCGCCGGGCCGCGGCCCCGCGATGTCGACGCCCACGATCCCGCGCGACGCGTACTTGATCGCCTTCTCGACGATCACCATGTTCTGGTCCGCCGAGAACGTCCGGTCCATCATCAGGATCAGCCCGGCCCGCACCTGCGGGTACTCGAGCGACGCGAGGTCGAGCCCTCGGATCGCCGCGAGGATGATGTGGTCGAGGTCGCGCTCGCCGCCGCGGTTGCGCTTCATCGGGTTGAAGCGCAGCTCGAGCGTCGTGATGTGCTGAGAGCGATACGCGCCGCCGATCGCGGCGTGCACGCTCCGCTCGACGGCGAGAGGTGACGACTGGATCAGCTCGGTGAGGTGGTAGATGCGGTCGAGCGAATCGAGATCGGGCACGCCGCGCGGATCGGACACGGTGACCATGCGGTCGAACTCCCAGTAGTCGCGCGTCGTTAGCGCGATTCCCTGTTCGTGCGCGAGGCTCCACATGATGTCGGAGGCGACCGAGCCACCGAGGTGCGTATGGAGCTCGGCGAGGCCCTCCGTCACCATCGCGACGACTCTACCGAGGGATCGGATAGTTGAGCTGCGACTCGACGACCGCCGTCGCGAGGGCGACCGCGTCGTCCATCCGGCGCTCGTCCACGAGCTCCGGCCGATCCGACGGCAGGTGGTACTCGTCGTAAGGGAAGTGGAGGATCGTCAGGGCCGGAACGCCGGCCTGCGCGAACCAGTGCGAGTCGACGCCGCCCGTCCCAGGGCCGGTCGTCAACTCGTAGCGGTCGAGCAGGCCCAGGCCGCGCGCCGCTTCGACAGTTCGTCCGAGCAGAGCATCGGGTGAGGCCAGCACGTTCAGCTTCTCCCCGTGCGCGATGCAGTCCAGATTGACGACGCCGGCTATCTCGGACTGCTGGCCGCGCAGCTTCGCCTCGTCGACGTACCAGCGCGAGCCCGTGAGCTTGATCTCCTCTGCGGCGAATGCGACGAGCTGCACCGTGCGCTCCAGCTCGCGGCCCCGCAAGGCGTCGCCGATGCGCCGCACCCCTTCGATGCCGGAGGCGTTGTCGATCGCCCCGGGCCCGCGCCAGACGGAGTCGTAGTGCGCCGACACGATCACGAGCTCCGGGCTGCGACCGGGCAGCTCCGCGATCACGTTGCGCTCGCGCCGGCCCGGTACGAAGCGGCCGCCGACCTTCAGCCGCACGCGCATGCCGTCCTGCAGCCGGTCAGAATCCACACGCGAGACGAACGCGGTCGGGGGCGTCGTGATGTGCACGTGCGCAGACATGAACGGGATCGCGCCCGTCGAGAACGGGCTCGTGAGCAGCCGGGCGACCTCGCGCCCGTCGGTGTCGACCAGTGCGAAGTTCGGAAGCTTCCAATCGCCGACGGGTGCGCTCGACTCGCCGATGCGCCTGACCGTGCCTTCACCGTCGAAGGCGTGCGCGTACATGCACGGCCCGGCGTCCCAGCGCTCGCCCTCGACCTCCAGCTCGGGCTCGTCCGCGTCGTAGCCGACGAGCTCGAACTCCTGGAAGCGCGGCTCGAGGCCGAGCTCGCGGAACGCGTCGGCGACCGCGTCCGCGGCGCGCGCGGCGGCGTCGCTGCCGGCTGTGCGAGGCCCGACGCCGCCGGCGAGCGCTTCGATCAGGTTCACACACGCGACTCTAGTGTCATCCGCTGGTAGAAGAACCCCGCGCCGAGGCCGCCAGGCCTCCAGCCGCTCCTCACCCCGAGAGCGGCGCCGCCGCCGCCGCCGCGACCCGCCCGATGCGAGCACGACCCAGGTCGGGTGCGCCTGCGGCCAAGAGGAGCTCGTCCTGCAAGGAATGGAGGCGGTCCCCGAAGTGGCCGAGACGTTCGGTCAGGTCGGTCTCGCCTCGAGGTCTCGCGGCCCTGGAACAACGGCAATGCGAAAGTCGACCGGCGGCGGCCGGCGCTCGTTGACCGGCGGGCGCGTCCCATACGATCAACGCCGTGCGCCCCCGCCCCGAGCGTCTGCAACGCCTGCCTCAGCAGTATTTCGTCGCCCTCCTCGGGCGGGTGGCCGCGGCCGCCGCGCAGGAGGGGGAGCCGCTGGTCGACCTGGGCCGCGGCAACCCCGAGACAGGCCCACCGCCGCACGTCGTCGAGGCGCTCCGCACCTCCGCACTCGACCCCGGCGTGCACGGGTATGCGCCGATCCGCGGTCTGCCGCGCACGAAAGAGGCGATCGCAGCGCGCTACCGCGATCTCTACGGCGTCGAGCTCGATCCGGAACGCGAGGTCGCCCTCATCCCCGGGACGAAGACCGGAATCGTCGAGCTCGCGCTGAGCCTTTGCGACGAGGGCGACACGCTGCTGCTCCCGGATCCGTACTACCCCGACTACCCGTCCGGGCCGGCGCTGGCGGGCGCGCGCATCGAGACCGTGCCGCTGCGCCCCGCGGATGGCTGGTCACCCGACCTCGATGTCGCTCCCGCGGCCGCCGCGCTCTACCTGAACTACCCGTCGAACCCGTGCGCGGTCTGTGTGCAGCCGGGGACGTTCGACGCTGCGGTGCGGTGGGCACGCCGCACGGGCGGCGCCGTCGTGCACGACGCGGCGTACATGGACATCGTCTTCGACGGGCGCGAGCCGCAGAGCTTCCTTGCGGCGGCGGGCGCCAAGGACGTCGGGGTCGAGATGTGGTCGATGTCGAAGACGTACGGGATGGCAGGCTGGCGCGTCGGCTTCGTCGTGGGGAACGCCGAGATCGTCGAGCGGGTCAACCTGCTGAACGATCACAGCCGCGTCGGGATCTTCGCGCCCGTGCAGGCGGCGACGATCGCGGCGCTCGAAGGGCCGCAGGACTCGCTCGACGAGCGTGTCGCAGCGTACGCGCGCAGGCGCGACGTCGTCGCGGACGCGCTCGCCGAACCGATCGTCTGCGAAGGCACGTTCTTCGTCTGGCTGCGCCTGCCGGAGGGCGTGACCGCAGAGATGCTCCTCGCGGAGCATCGCGTCGCCGTCGCCCCGGGCGAGGGCTTCGGCCCGAGCGGCGCCGGCTGGGCGCGGCTCTCGCTCGCCGTCACCGACGAGACGATCGAACGCGGCGCCGAGCGGCTGCAGCGCGCCTTCGAGAAGGCGACTGCATGAAGATCGGGATCGTCGTCCCGTTCTCGTGGTCGTACTGGGGCGGGGTCGTCGAGCACGCGGAGCACCAGGCGGACGCGCTGCGGCGGCGTGGCCACGACGTCAGGGTGCTGATGGGCAACGACCCCGAAGGCAGGTTCACCCGGCTGCTCCACCCGCGCAGCGGACGGCACGGAGAGCTGCCGGAAGGAATCCTGCCCGTCGGGCGTTCGGTCGTGGTGCCTGCGAACGGGTCGCTACCGAACATCGTGCTCTCGCCGCGTACCATCGGCCGCGTTCGCCGCATCCTGGCGGAGGAGCAGTTCGACGTCGTGCACGCGCACGAGCCGATGACGCCTGCGATCTGCGTCGCGGCGCTCGCGTTCGCGCGGTGCCCGATCGTCGTTACCCACCACGCACACGGCGAGCTGAAGTGGATGCGTCCGGCGGTGTGGGCGTGGGGCTTCCTCGCGGACCGGATCGACGCGCGTATCGCGGTCTCCCCGATGGCCGCCGAGTCCGCTGCGCGCTGGCTGCCCGGCGAGTACGAGGTGATCCCGAACGGCGTGCTGACGCCCGACGACGCCGACCCGGCGAACCGCGACGACGCGGTCGTTTTCATCGGGAGGCACGACCCGCGCAAGGGCCTTCCGACCCTGCTCAGGGCGTGGCCGCGCATCCATGCGGCGACCGGCGCGCGCTTGCGCCTGATCGGCACCGACCCGATGCAGTACCGCCTGCTGCACGCGCGCATGCGCTTCGACGAGTCAGGCATCGACGTGCTCGGGATCGTCACGAACGAAGTGCGAACGCACGAGCTGCTGCGCGCCAAGGTGTCCGTCACGCCGGCGCTCGGCGGCGAGAGCTTCGGTCTCGTGCTCGCGGAGGCGTTCGCGTGCGCGACGCCCGCGGTCGCCTCGGACATCCCGGGCTACGCGGCGGTCGCGCGGCCCGAGGCGTCGATGCTCGTGCCGCCCAGCGATCCGCAGGCGTTGGCGGCGGCGGTGACCGACATGCTGAGCGACGAGGCGCGCCGCGTGGACATGGGCCGCGCGGCACGTGCGCACGCGGTGGCGAACTACGGCTGGGACGACATCGCGCGCCGCCTGGAAGAGACGTACGTTGCGGTGGCCGCATGATCGCGTGGCGCGACGGACGCTGGCGCATCCTGCTCGTCCTGCCCCTGCTCGCGCTGGCAGTTGGGCTGATCGTCTGGCACGGGCCCGACTGGGGCAATGTCGAAGACGCGTTCAGCCTCGTGCGCTGGGAGTGGGTCGCGGCCGCGATCGCGCTCAATCTCCTGTCGGTGCTCTCGCGCGCGTACGCCTGGGACACCGCGATCAAGCAGTCGATTCCTCCGCCGCACCCGCGCTTCCGGCTCGTCTTCTCCTCGTTCTCGGTGGGGCTGTTCGCGAACGCGGTGCTGCCGGGCCGAGTCGGCGAGCTCGCGCGCGTCGCGGTCCTCCGCCGTCATCTGCCGGGCCGGCGGGGAGCGACTGCCACACTCGTCGGATCGGTCTTCGCGCACCGGATGTTCGACCTCGTCCCGGCCGCCGTGCTCGTCGTCTGGGTGCTCGCCACCGCGAAGATCCCCCGCTGGGCGCTCACGTCGATCGCGCTCGTGCTCGCCATCGGCGTGTTGCTCTTCATCACGGCGATCGTGCTCGCGCGGCGCCACCACCGCGACGCGCTCGAGGGCATGGGCCCGTTGCGCGCGCTGCTCGTGCGCGCGCGGCAAGGGCTCGCCGTCATGCGGTCGCCCGCCGCCGCGGCGACCGCGGCGATGTTCCAGACGTACGGCTGGACGTGCCAGCTGTTCGCCGTCTGGGCCGCGATGCGCGCCTTCCACATCTACGAGTCCCTGACGGCGGCAGGCCTCGTGCTCGTGCTGATCAACGTCGCGACGATCTTCCCGCTCTGGCCGGGGAACTTCGGTCTCGTGCAGATCGCCATCGCGCTCCCGCTCGTCAACTACGGCGTGCCGTATGCCAAGGGCGTCGCATTCGGCGTCGGCCTGCAGGCGATCGAAGCCAGCGTCGGCGTCGGTGTCGGCCTCATCTTCCTCGCGCGCGAAGGCATCTCGTACGCGATGCTCAAACAGATGGAAGACAACGAGAGCGAGAAAGAGCGTGCCGACGAAGTGTCTCGCCTCGCCCGCTAGCCTCAAGGGTGTCCTCGCCCCGCGGGAGGCGGCCATGCTGCTGGCGAGCGGCATGCGGCGCGTCGACGGCGTCGACGCGATCGAGGCGCCCGTCGCGGACGGCGGAGAAGGAATGGCCGACGTGATTCACGGCGCGCTCGGCGGCGAGTGGCGCACCGCCGTCGTCTCCGATCCGCTCGGCCGGGCCGTGCCCGCCCAATGGCTGCTGCTCGACGACGGCACAGCGGTGGTCGACTCCGCCGCCGCGCTCGGCCTGCCGCTGCTGCGGCGCGAGAAGCTCGACCCGATCAACGCCACGAGCCGCGGGCTCGGCGAGCTCCTGCTCGCGATCCTCGCAGCAAGCCCGACGTCGATCCTCGTCGGGCTCGGCGGCACCGCGACCGTCGACGGCGGCGTCGGCATGCGCGGGGTGATCGGCAGCTGGATGCGCGACGTGCCGTTGCGCGTCGCCTGCGACGTGCGCAACCCACTGCTCGGCGTACGCGGGGCCGCGCGCGTCTTCGGTCCACAGAAGGGCGCGACGCCCGATCAGGTCGAGGAGCTCGAGCGCCGCCTCGCGGAGCTGCACGAGCTAGCGCCGTACCGCGATCGACCGGGCGCGGGCGCGGGCGGCGGCCTCGGAGCCGCATTCGCCGCGATGGGTGCCGAGCTGGTCGAGGGCGCCGAGCTCGTGCTCGACATCACGCGGTTCGACGAGCGCGCTGCGGGCGCGGCGCTCGTGGTGACGGGCGAGGGCGAGGTGGATGCCTCTACGTTCGAAGGGAAAGGCCCCGGCACGGTGCTGCGCCGCTGCGCGGCGCTCGGCGTCCGCTGCGAGCTCTTCGGCGGCGTCGTCCGAGACGGCTTCGAGGCGCACGCGCTCTCGGGCAGCCGCGCGCTCGCCGGCGAGGATCTCGTGCGACTCGGTGAGGCGCTAGCCCTGTCGGCTCTCGACTTCGCGTAGCCGGTGCGCCATCGAGACGAGCAGCGGCCAGGCGATCGATGCGTTCTCCTCGACGAGCGGGCGGAACTGCCACGGCGTCAGGCCATAGCACTTGACATCCGTCTTGGCCTCGATCGTCGCCGAGCGCGAGCCTTCGTCGATCAGCGCGACCTCGCCGAAGTAGTCGCCGGTGCTGAGCGTGCGCCGCTCCTCGCCCCCGACGATCACGACGGCCTCGCCCTCCTCGATGATGAAGAACCCGGCGCCTCCACCGCCTTCGCTCGTGATCGCCTGGCCCGCGCGGAAGGTGCGGTCGGTGAACGTGCGTGAAAGCGTGTCGATGTGCTTGTCGTCCAGGCCCTGGAAGAGCGGGACGCGCTTGAGGAGTTCCTTGGGAGCGGCCATGCCGCGATCCTAACCTGAGTCTCCGTTCTCCCGGGTCGAACGGCCGAGCTCCTCGATCTTCCCCTGGACACCTTCGAGCTTGGCCGCGCAGATCCGGTAGAGCTCCTCGCCGCGCTCCCACAGCTTCGTCAGCTCGTCCACGCCGGCCTCGCCGCGCTCGAGGCGCGCGACGATCTGCTCGAGCTCCTGCTGTGCCTCCTCGAACGTCATTCGACTCGAGCCCCGAACGTGCCGTCGGTAACGCGGACGGAGAGCGCGTCGCCGGCTGCAACCTGGTCGACGGCGCGCACCACGTCCTCGCCCCGCCGCACGATCGCGTATCCGCGCTCGAGCGTTGCTGCAGGGCTGAGCCCGCCGAGGCGCGCGTGCACGGTGTCGAGCCGAGCGCGGCGCCGCTCGAGGGCGAGCAGCGGCGCGCGGCGCAACCGCTCGTGCAACGCCGAGAGACGCTGCGCGTGCAGTTCGGCCGCGCGGTGCGCGCCGCGACGCAGGCCGTCGCGAGAGCGCACGAGCCGCGCCCGAAGCTCGGCGATGTCGGGAACGACCAGCCGCGCCGCCGCCGTCGGCGTCGACGCCCGCACGTCGGCAGCGAGGTCGCACAGCGGCGTGTCCTGCTCGTGCCCGACCGCCGAGACGATCGGCACGGCGCAGCCGGCGACGGCTCGCACGACGCCCTCGTCGGAGAAGGGGAGCAGGTCCTCGAAGCTGCCGCCGCCGCGTGCGAGCACGATCACGTCCACACCGCGCCGGCAGAGGTCGCCGATCGCGGTCGCGATCGAGACCGGCGCTCGCGGGCCTTGTACGTACGTCTCCGCGACGAGGACGTTCGCGGGCGGAAAGCGCTGCGCGATGTGCGTGAGCACGTCGCGTTTCGCCGCCGCGTCGTTGCCCGTGACGAGGCCGATCAGTCGCGGGTACCGAGGCAGCGTCCGCTTGCGCTCGGCAGCGAACAGCCCCTCGGCCGCAAGCTTCCGCTTCAACCGCTCGAGCGCCGCGAGATGCGCTCCGAGGCCGAAGCGCTCGATCGTGAGTGCCTTCAGCCGCAGCTCGCCCCGCTGCTCGAACAGCTCGGCACGGCCGAACACGTGCACGCGCTCCCCTTCCTCCAGCCCCAGGTCGAGCGCGTCGAACTGGCCGCGAGGCATCTGCACCGGGAGCGTCGCGCCGTCGACGGGGTCCTTGAGCGTGAAGAAGACCGAGGCCCAGCGCTGCTGGCGACGGAGCTCCGTCACCTCGCCCTCGATCCAGAGTGTCGGCAGCTTGTTCAGCCAGCGCGAGACGCCGTTGTTGAAGCCGCGGACGGAGTAGACCTTGCGCCCGTCGACCTCCGTCGCCTCGACCTTCACGAGGCCGATGCTAGCGCGGCGCTAGAGGAGGATTTCCGCGGCGGTCTCGAACGTGCAGCCTGCGAGGACGAGCTCCACCGCACGGTGCAGGTCGGCCTCCGAGTGGGCCACCTTCTCGGCCAGGTGCAGGGGATAGCCCGCCTCGATCAGCACGTGGAGGCGCCAGGATTCGACCTTTTCGCGCTCCGTCTGGGTGGTTTCGATCGTCTGGGGCATGGTGTGCGCCTTTTCGCTTTCCTACAGACGAACCCTGCCTCGGGAAGTTGGCCGCCAAACAGAACCATTACGCACGGGCGGCAAGCTCCTCGACCCGGCGAGTCAGGTCGTGGAGGCGCGCGTCCAAAACGGCCCGTTCGGCTTCTGCGTCGGTGGCGATCTCGGCCAGGCGCTCGCGCAGGGTGGACTCCACCTTGTGCGCGCGATCCTCGAGCGACTGGAGGGCGTCGTCGCGCTGCCGCTCGAGCGCCGAGCGCAGCCGCGCGAGGCGTTCCTCGACCCGCTGCGCCGCCGCGTCGCTGACGTGGTTCACGCGCTCCGTCAGCACGCCTTCGGCCTCGCGTGCGAAGCGCTCCACCGCGAGGTCGAGCTCGCGGCTGAGGCGGCGCGCGGCCTGTTCGCGTGCGCTGCGAATCGCCGTCTCGAACTGCTGTGACGCGGCCTCGGCGTAGCGCGTCGTCTCGCGCGAGACGATGCGTTGGAGCTGCTCGACCTGGCGGCGCTCGACGTCCCCGAGTGCGAGCTGGATGCGCTGCGCGGCCTCGTTCCCTTCGCGCTCGGCGAGCTCCTGCAGGTCGAGCTCGCGCTTGCGCAGCCGGTCCGCGAGCTCGTGCAGCGCGTGACGGCGTTCGGCCGAGTGCTGCTCGAGATCGGTGTTCGCCTGCTGCATCAGCTTCTCCGCCGCTGCCGCGAACTCGGTCCGAAGCCGTGCGAGCAGCTGTCGCTGCTCGTCGATCTCCCCCTGGATCCCCTCGGCCGCCTGGGCGGCCCTTGCCTCCGTCTCGGCCATCAGCTGGCGCTGACGCACCTCTGTTCGGCGCAGCTCCTCGTGCAGCCCTTCCTGCAGCTGCTCGATGTCGCCGGCCCAGTCCGCCAGCCGTTGCTCCACCGAGCGCTGTACGTCCGCGAGCTGCACCGCAAGCCGGTCGCCGGCGTCCCGCTCGCGCTCGGCGACGTCGCGCCGCCGCTCCTCGGCGATGCGTCGCTCCTCCTCCGTCAGCTGCGAGAGCGAGTCGGCGCGCAGCCGCGTCATCGTGCGTTCCAACTCGGCCGTACGCTCGCGGACCTCGCTCGCAACCACCTCGTCGAACTCGCTCTTGCCACGCTGGATCTCCCGCTCCAGAAGCTGCTCGTGGCGCTGCGCCTTGCGAACCGCGAGCATGCAGCCGCCGAACGCGAGGAGCGCCAGAGCAGCGGCGATGATCGCGATGACGGTGGCCGCGGTCACGTCCTCATCGTAGGCGCGCCGCGACCAGCGCCACGGCAAGTGCGACGGACGCCCACGTGAGGAGCTTCAGCGCGCGCTCGAGCGTCGCGACGCCGTCTGTCGTGCCGTGCTCGCGGCGCGCGAGGCGCACGGGCGTGGACAGCGCTCGTTGCACGAGACTCAATCCCACCGCGTAAGCCGCGATCGCCACGGCCTCGATTCGCAGCGTCTGCGCCTCCACGAAATAGCCGGTGAGCGCCGGGAAGGCGCCCCACGCCAGCGCGAAGCCCCAGTCGGTGTGCAGCGCGAGCTCGAGGTTGTAGGCGGGCACGAGCAGCGCTCCGAGGACGATGAACGGGAGCAGCCACCAGCCCCAGGCGTACGCCGCGCCGGCGCCGATCGCGCAGGCGAGCGCGAGCGCGACGACCGCCACGGCGACCAGCATCCGGGCCGAGATGCGCGTGCCCAGCGGGCGCCCCTTCAGCTCGTCGAGCGCGTGCGCGGCGATACCGAGCGCGAGGAAGAACGCGACGAGCGCCCACGCGAGCCGGTCGAGGTGAAACTGCGGCGCGAGCGCCGCGCCGGCGGCGACGTACGAGAGGTGCCACAGCGTGTACGGGGGGTGCAGCAGCGTGACGTAGTCGCGCCAGCCGCCGCGCTCCAGCGCGTAGAACGCCGGCCTTACTTCCGGCGTCCCCACGTCACCAGACCGCCGCCGAGGCTCAGCCGTTTCGCCTGCACGTCTTCGATCCCCGCCTCGCGCCACGCAGCGAGCAGCCGCGGCACGGGCCACGCCGCGTAGTGCGCTCGGATCGACGGCCCGAGGAACGCCCCGACCTCGTGCCAGCCGTCGTCGATCAGGCTTCCCGCGCCGGGGAGCCCCACCCGCACCCACGCCTCCCAGAGTAGGCGCCAGATGCCGCGCGGGACGCCGAACTCGAGCCCGGCGATCGTCCCGCCGGGCTTGACGACACGCGCGAGCTCGCGCAGCGTCGCCGCCGGGTCCTCCACGTACCGCAGCAGGTAGGTGAACGTCAGCGCGTCGAACTGGCCGTCCTCGAACGGGAGCGATCGCGCGTCCCCCTCCTGCAGGCGCACCTTGCGCGTCGCAGCCGCGAGCGCGACGCGACGCGTGCCTTCCTCGAGCATCCCCGTGCTCTGGTCGATGCCGACGACGTAACAGTCCTTCTGCCGCACGAGCTCGAGCGCGACGGCGGCCGTGCCGGTCGCGACGTCCAGCACCGTGTCGGTCGGCCCCGCGTCGATCCGCGAGACGAGGAAGCGCCGCCAGCGCGGGTCCTGCCCGAACGACAGCACCGCGCCCCAGCGGTCGTAGGTCGGGCCGAGCGGAGCGAACAGCGTGGCGGCATCCATACGCTTGACTCTATGACCCTCGCGGACGACCTCGCACGCGTTGCGGCTGGCGCGGCAGCGCACGGCGCCGTCAGCGGTGTGCTCGCGGCCGAGCCGGGTGGACGCCGGCGGCTGTACCTCGTGGCGTTCGGTGCGGAGGAGGAGCGCGAGTGGCTCGTCCTCGACGGCGCCGGGGAGCCTGTCCGCCGGCGCGACGACGTCCGGGACGCGGCATCGATCGTCGCGATGTGCGAGCTGGCGGGGGACCTCGCGGGCGGTGGCGAGCTGGAGGCGCTCCGCGCGCAGCTGGCTCAGGTGCGGATGGTCGAGCAGCCGCCGGGGATCGAGGAGGCGGAAGAGGCGGCGCTCGCACTGGAGCACGCCGTCGGCGCCCCGCCGCGTGTGGCCACGCCCGCCTACCTCGACGAGGTGGGGGTCGCGACGATGGCGCTGGAGCGCGCGCTGGGAGAGACGACGTCGCCGTTCTCGGCCGCTGTCCGCTCCTCGACCGGCGCCGTGGACGAGTTCGTCGCCGAGGTCGAGCGCGGCTACAAGGTCGACCTCCGCTAACGTGAACGCATGTCAGAAGGTGGATTCGGTTTCCCGTTCGGCGGCGATCCTGAGGATCTGCTCCGCGGGCTGCGCGAGTTCGCGGAGCAGCAGGCGGAGTCGGTGCAGGAGGCGCAGCGCGAGCAGTTCGCGACGCTGACGCTGAACACCGCCGTCGAGCTGACCGC
>Ga0136846_1237553_pt1 | contig 14081 bp, 9 predicted proteins | sample HopSoiMetagenom2_FD_96841 | JGI IMG/M metagenome (GOLD analysis project Ga0136846, IMG submission 96841) | Grasslands soil microbial communities from Hopland, California, USA - 2 Assembly 2016 (version 4) | ecosystem: Environmental > Terrestrial > Soil > Grasslands | place: USA: Hopland...
AGCGCCGGTTCGGCGAGGCGGTGGCGTGGTTCGAGAAGGCGCTGGCCGAGCGGCAGGACGACACCGACGCGCTGCAGGGCCTGGGCATCGCGCTGGCGGAGTGCGGGCGCGTGGAGGAGGCGGTGCGCTGCTGGCGCGCCGCGGTCCAGATGGGCGTCGGCACCGCGCACGTGCACGAGAACCTGGCGCGGGGCCTTTCCCTCCTGGGCCGCAAGCCCGAGGCGCGCGCGCACCGGGCGACCGCGCGCCGCATCCAGGGCAAGAGCCGCTTCGGGCTGGATCTGCTGCGCGACGCATGGCAATGGCTCTCTGGTGGATCCCGCCCCGGCCGCTGAAGAAACGCTGCTGCCTCCGCCTCCCCCCGGTCCCGGGACGCTGGGAGCGCTGCGCCCGCCGCTCCTGAACATCCTCCTCTTCCTGCTCACCTTCGCCTCCGCCTTCATGGCCGGCAGCGTCCTCACCGACACGCAGCTTCCCGAGCCGACGCGGACGGAGATGTTGCAGCACGGCCTCGGCTTCTCGCTGGCGCTGCTCTTCATCATGCTCTCGCACGAGATGGGACACTTCTTCCTCGCGCGCAGGCACGGCGTCGACGCCACCTGGCCCTTCTTCATCCCGGCGCCGCTGCTCTCGGTGATCGGGACGCTGGGCGCGGTGATCCGGCTGCGCTCGCTTCCCCGCACGCGGCGGGCGCTGATCGACATCGGCGCGGCCGGGCCCATCCTGGGATTTTTGGCCACCATCCCCGTGCTGCTCCTCGGCCTGCGCTGGTCCACGCTGGTGCCCATCGAGCCGGAAACGCGGCGGTGGACGCTGTTCGAGGCCTGCATCCAGTGGTTCCACAGCGGGACCTGGCCGGCGCTCAAGGAAGCCTTCGACCTGGGCTACCCGCCGGGCATGCTGCTGGCGCAACACCTGGTCTGGGGAGCGCTTCCCGACGGCAAGTCGCTGGCGCTGCATCCCATCGCGGTGGCCGGCTGGTTCGGCCTCTTCCTCACCGCCCTCAACCTGCTTCCGCTCGGCCAACTGGACGGCGGCCATGTCCTCTTCGGCGCTTCCGCGCGCCTGCACCGGCTGCTCGGACCGCCCGTCTCGGCCATCCTCCTCGCGCTGGGCGTCTTCACGCCCTTCCCGGGCTGGATGCTCTGGGGCCTGTTGATGGGCCTGGGACTCGGCTTCCACCCCCGGGTGGCAGAGGCCGAGGAGCGGCTGGACGGGCCGCGGCGGCTGATCGTCGCCGTCTCCCTGCTGCTCTTCCTGCTCTCCTTTTCGCCCGTGCCCCTGGCCCTGCTCGCGGGGTAGAAACGCGGCGTGCCCGATTCGTTGCGCGAAGTGCTCGGCCCCGGGGGTGCGCTGTCGCGCGCGCTCCCCGCCTACGAGCCGCGCGGCTCCCAGCTGGCCATGGCAGAGCGGGTGGAGGACGCGCTCCGGCACGGCCGCGCGCTGATGGTGGAGGCCGGAACGGGAACGGGCAAGACGCTGGCCTACCTGCTCCCGGCCGCGCGCAGCGGACTCAAGGTGGTGGTCTCCACCGCCACCAAGACGCTCCAGGAACAGCTCGCCGACAAGGACGTCCCGCTGCTGCGATCCCTGGGCGTCGACGCGAAGGTGGCTTTCCTCAAGGGTCGCCAGAACTACCTCTGCCTCTTGCGCTTCGATCAATTCCTGCGCAACCCCACCTTCGCGGTGCGCGAGGAGGCGGCGCTCTTCGACGGCATCGCGCGCTGGGCAGAGACCACCCAGACCGGCGACCGCGCCGAGCTGACCGAGCTGCCCGACAACCTGGCCTCCTGGCGCGACCTCTCCGCCACCGCCGACCAGTGCATCGGGCAGAAATGCGCGCACTACGACCGCTGCTTCGTCTTTCGCATGCGCAGGCAGGCGTCGGAGGCGGACGTGATCGTGGTCAACCACCACCTCTTCTTCGCCGACCTCGCGCTGCGCAGCTCGTCGGCCGGAGATGCCGGCGCCGCCGTGCTGCCCAGGTACGACGCGGTCGTGTTCGACGAGGCCCACGCGGTGGAGGAGGTGGCCACCGAGCACTTCGGCGCACAGCTCTCCAGCTTCCGCGTGGCCGAGCTGGCCCGCGATGCGCTCAAGGCCCTGACCGCGCGGCCGCAGCTGCTGGAGGCGGCCGGGCTGGCGTCGCGGCTGGTCGCCGAGGGCCGGGACTTCTTCGAGGTGGCGCTGCAGACCGCGCCCGAGGCGGGACGGACGCGCGAGAGCCGTTGGGGACTGTTGCCCGGCGCGCTGGAGCCTGCCGAGCCCGAGCGGCAGAAGCTGTCCGAGCTGGTCCGCGCGCTGGGCGCGGCGCTCTCCTCCCGGGACGACGAGGAGCTCTCCCTGCTGGAGCGCCGCTGCCTCGCGCTCACCGCCGACCTGGAGCTCTTCTCCGGGGCAGAGCAGGCGCCCGACCTGATCCACTGGGCGGAGTCTCGCGCCGGCCATCTCCTCCTGCACGCCTCGCCCATCGAGGTGGCGGGCATCCTGCAAGACAAGCTCTACGACCGCATCGGGCCGGTGGTGTTCACCAGCGCCACGCTTTCGGTCGGCGGCCAGCTCGGCTACTTCGCGCGCAGGGTCGGCCTGGCCGACGAGAGCGGGCCGCTCTTCCCCCTGGAAGAGGCGGTGCTCGCCTCGCCCTTCGACTACGAGCGGCATGCCGCGCTCTATCTGCCGCGGCAAATGCCCGATCCGCAAGATCCGGGGTTCGCCGAGGCGGTGGCCGACGAGCTGCGCGCGCTCTTGCCCGTGACGGGCGGTCGCGCCTTCGCCCTCTTCACCTCGCTGCGAAACATGCGGGCCGTTCACGCGCTGCTCGCGGACGAGCTCCCCTGGCAGGTGCTCCTCCAGGGCGATGCCCCCAAGGCGCAGCTGCTCAAGCGCTTCCGCGAAAAGCCCAGCGTGCTCTTCGCCTCGCAGAGCTTCTGGGAGGGCGTCGACGTTCCCGGCGATGCGCTCAGCCTGGTGGTGATCGACAAGCTGCCTTTCGCCGCGCCTTCCGAGCCCATCGTCGCCGCCCGGATCGATCGGCTGCGCACAGCCGGCGAGGACGCGTTCTACGGCTACCAGGTGCCGCAGGCCGCTCTGGCGCTCAAGCAGGGATTCGGCAGGCTCGTGCGAACAGCCACCGATCGCGGCATCGTGGCCGTGCTCGACGCGCGGATGACCCGCAAGGGCTACGGCCGGCTGTTCCTCGAGTCGCTGCCCCGCTGCCGCATCCTGAGAACGCCGGAAGAGGCGCTGGACTTCTGGCGCACCGCGTCCGGCGACTGAGGGGGTGCGACAACCGCGCCCTGGCACGCCCTGGACCCTACCGCACGCCGATGACGAAGGATCTTGGCGCGGAGCGGTGTTCGGTAGACACTACGGGGCTGATTCTGTCACCTGCCTGCGGGCAGGTCTTGCGCGGGAGACGGCGCCTGGCCGCGGCCAGGCGTGACGGTCAGGGTGAATCAAGCGTGCAGTTCAACACGGGCCAACGCGAGCTGACGCTCAAGATCGTCTATTACGGGCCCGGCCTGTCGGGGAAGACGACGAATCTACGCGCGCTCTACAGCCGCATCCAGCCGCAGCTTCGCGGTCACCTCATGACGCTGGACACGGCGGACGACCGCACCCTCTTCTTCGACACGCTGCCGCTCGTCTTCACCGCCGGCAACCTCAAGGTGAAGCTCAAGCTCTTCACCGTGCCCGGCCAGGTGATGCACAACTCCACCCGCCGCATCGTGCTGCAGGGCGCCGATGCCATCGCCTTCATCGCCGACAGCCAGCCCTCCAAGCGCCAGGAGAACTACCGGTACTGGCTGAACATGGTGGAGAACCTCAAGTCCAACGGCCTCGACGCCGAGTCGATGCCCAACGTGGTGCAGTGGAACAAGAAGGACCTCGGCGACTCCAGCACCGACGAGGCGATCGAAAAAATGCGCCGCGAGAACCGCCAGCCCGTATACGAAGCGGTGGCCGTGCGGGGCGAAGGCGTCGTGGAAACCTTCCTGGGGTTGGTGGATCTCACCTTCGAACAGATCGATCGCGTGTATCAGCTGTCGCAGAAGATCGGCCTCGACCGGCGCGCGTTCGTCGAGGAGCTGAGGAAGTGCCTGCTGGACCCGCCGCCCTTGAAGGACGGCGGCAGGACGGGCTAGCGCCGTGGCCGAGAGCATCCTTCAAAAACAGCTGGTCCTCGGCGAGCTGCTCGATCTGCAGAGCTTCACCAACGTCTGCAAGACGTTCGTGGACCTGTACAAGATCGGCCTCAAGGTCTTCGACGCCCAGGGCACCAAGCTGGTGGACATGAAGGTCGCCTCCGGCGACTTCTGCGCCTACATGTTCACCGGCCCCAACGGCCGAAGGCTCTGCACCGAGACGGTCACGCACATCAAGGTCCGCCCGCTGGAGACGCAGAAGGCCGCCGAGAACATCGCCGTGCGCAACTGCTTCAGCGGCCTGCGCTATCTCATGATGCCCATCGTCTACGAGGGCGATCTGCTGGGCCGCATCATCTTCGGGCCCTTCATGCCCGACGAGGTGGGCGACCTGGGCGCGGAGCTCAAGGATCTCCAGGGCGAATTCGACCTGCGCAAAGCCAAGGACCTGATCGACCGCATCCGCCGCGCTCCGGAGACCACGGTGCGCCGCATCCTCGAGCACTTCACCCGGCTGGTGGACGTGCTGGTGTTCACCTCGCACCGGGCGATGATCTCCTCGCAGCTGCACATCGAGAGCGTCACCGAGAGCTACCGCGAGGTGCAGGAGAAGAACCGCCGGCTCTCCGACGCGCTGGAACGCCTTCAAGAGCTCAGCCGGATGAAGTCGAACTTCCTCGCCACCGTCTCGCACGAGCTGCGCACGCCGCTCACCAGCGTGATCGGCTACAGCGAGATGCTGCTCGCGGGGCTGGCGGGCGAGCTGAACGAGGAGCAGAAGGAGTATCTCAAGACCATTCTGGAGAAGGGCGAGTCGCTGTTGCGGCTCATCTCCTCCATCCTCGACCTCTCCCGCATCGAGGCCCGCGGCGTGCAACTTGTGCGCAAGCCCGCCAGCCTGGACGACATCGTGCAGAGCGCCATGGAGAGCGTGCTGCCGCAGAGCTTCAAGAAGAACCTCCAGCTCAAGAGCGAGCTGTCGCCCTCCATCCGCAACGTCATCGTCGACGGCGACAAGGTGCGGCAGTGCGTGGTCAACTTGCTCTCCAACTCGGTCAAGTTCACGCCGGCCGGCGGGCAGATCTTCGTGCAGGCGGGCCCCGCCGAACGGCCGCCGGTGGCGGCAGGGCCCTTTGGCAGCTCCGGCTTCTTCCAGATCTCGGTCACCGACAACGGCATCGGCATCCCCGAGGAGCTGCAGCACAAGGTCTTCGAGACGTTCTTCCAGGCCGACTCCTCGGCTTCGCGGGAGTACGGCGGCGCGGGCCTGGGCCTCTCCATCGTCAAGAGCTACGTCGAGGCGCACGGCGGCGAGGTCTCGGTGCGCAGCGAGCTGGGCAAGGGCGCCACCTTCACGCTGATCCTGCCCATCGAGCCGCCCGGCAGCGGCCTCGAGATGCCGCGGAATTGAGCTCCGAGTTCGACCTGATCGACGCGTTCCTCTCGCCCTTCGGGGCCGGGAAGGGCGTGGTGGTCGGGCCCGGGAGCGACTGCGCGGCGGTGCAGCCGTCGAGGGGCAAGCGCCTCGTGGTCACCACCGACGCGGTGGTGGAAGGCGTGCACTTCGACCTGCGCCGCTTCGCGCCCGAGGACGTGGGTTGGAAAGCGCTGGCAGTGAACCTCTCCGATCTCGCGGCCGCCGGTGCCACGCCGCGCTGGTTCCTCTGCGCTTTGGGCGTGCCGCGCAAGCAGCGCGCCGATCTGCTGGCGCGTCGCATCGCACGGGGCATGGCACCGCTTTCGCGGAGCTCCGGGTGCGCGCTGGTGGGCGGCAACGTCACCTCGGCAGCGCAATGGAGCATCACCATCACCGCGATGGGCGAGGCTGTGCGGCCGCTCTCCCGCAGCAAGGCCCGGCCCGGCGATGCGCTGGTGCTGATCGGCCGGCTGGGCGATGCGGCGGCCGGACTGCGGCCCTACCCGCACGCGGCAGCGGTCCGGGCACAGCGACGGCCCCGCCCGCTGGTGCGGGAGGGCCGGATTGCCGCCGGCTTCGCCTCCGCCGCCATCGACGTCAGCGACGGCTTCCTCCAGGATCTGCGCCATCTCTGCGACGAGAGCGGCGTGGGGGCCGTCGTCGAGTGCAGCTCTCTTCCGCTGGGCTCCGCCGCCCGCGCGCTGCCCGACGGAATGGAGCTGGCCTTGAGCGGCGGCGAGGACTACGCCTTGCTGCTCTCCGTCCCCCGCCGCAAGCTCGCCGCGCTCCGCAAGCAGGTTCGCTGCATCGCGGTCGGCCGCGTCATCCGCGGCGCCGGCATCACCTTGACCGAGCTCGGCCAACCCCGCCCCCTCCCCCGCAAGGTCGGCTTCGACCACCTGAAGTAGTCCGTTCCTGGCGTGCTCGGCGCGCTTGGCGGTTGATCTGCAGCTTTTCCGGCCTTAAACCATTCGCCCCGCCCCGCGCGCCCATCGCGCGGAGGCGGTCGTGTGCTTTGGAAACGACCGCAACCCAGTTCGCGCCTCCTTTCAAAGGCAGCTCCACCGCGCTGGCCGAGCTGCTGGCCGCTTTCCGCGACGGCGCCCGCAAGGCCCGCGCCCGCGGGCTGTTCGGCGCCGCCCGCGGGTATGCGCTCGCGCAGCTCGCCCAGGAGCAGAAGCGGCCGCTCGTCTGCGTGGAGCCCGACGAGGACGCCGCCGACGCGCTGGAGAAGGATCTCCGCTTCTTCCTCGGCAACGATCGCGCCGTGGTGCGGCTGCCGGCGGACGAGATGCTGCCCTACGAAGGGCTCACCCCCGACCGCTTCGTCGCGCAGCAGCGGCTGGCCTCGCTGTTCCGGCTGCACCTGGGCGAGGCCCTCCCGGTGGTGGTCTGCTCGGTGCGCTCGCTGGGGCGCAGGGTGCTGCCGCGCAGCGCGCTCGACGTCCGCAGCCTGCAGATCTCGGTCGAGATGGAGCAGGACCGCGACGAGCTGGCCCGCAAGCTCGTCGCCGCCGGGTACGCCAAGGTCCCGTTGGTCGAGGACCCCGGAACCTTCGCCGTCCGCGGCGGCGTCTTCGACGTCTGGTCGCCGCTCGAGGCGCAGCCGGCGCGGCTGGAGTTCTTCGGCGACCTGGTGGAGAAGATCCGCGCCTTCGATCCGCAGACGCAGCGCACCTCCCGCGATCTCCGCGAGATCTCGCTCTGTCCGGCCCGCGAGATCGTGCTCGACGACCAGGGGCGCCGTGCCGCCATCGCCACCGTCCGCGCCGCGGCCGACGCCGTAGAGACCCCGTCAAGACAACTGCGCGAGCTGATCGATGATCTGTCGACCTTGTCGCAGGACGACGAGCTGTTTGCCGCGGGGCTGACGGCGATCCTCCCCGGCTTCTACCCGGGCGGGCTGTCGCCCGTGACCGAGTACCTGCCCAAGGACGCCATCTGGGTGCTCGAAGATCCGCTCGAGTTGGAGCGGCAGTGGGGCGACCTCTGGAGCGGGCTGGAGGAGGCGTTCACCGAGACGCGCAGGAAGGGCGAGCTGGCATTGCCGCCAGACCAGCACTACCTGCACGAGCGCGACGTGCGCCCGCTGCTGGAGCAGGCCCAGGTGCTGGAGCTTTCCGGCCTGACGCTCGGCGGCCCGGAGGCGGCTGTCGGCACCGCCGAGATCGACTTCGACCTGCAGCCCACCGCCACGCTGCGCGCGGAGATCCAGAGCCACCACGGCGAGGACGGCGCGCTCCAGCCGCTTGTGCGCAGGCTGGAGGCGCTGCGCGAGCGCGGCACCGCGGCCATCGTCGCCTGCCATTCGTCGGCGCAGGCGGAGCGCGCGCGGCGGCTGCTGCTCGATCGCAACCTCATGGCTCGGATCGTGCCGCTGGCCGAGGCCACCTTCTCGGCCAACGTCCACGCGCATCTGGTGGTTGGCGAGATCAGCGCGGGCTTCCTCGATCCGCACAACCGCATCGCCGTCTTCTCCGACGAGGACATCTTCGGGCCCCGCGCACAGGCGCGGAAGGCGGCGAAGCGGCCGAAGACTTTCGGATCCGACGGCGCCGACTTCCGCGACCTCAAGGAAGGCGATCTGGTGGTGCACGTCGACCACGGCATCGCCCGCTACGACGGGCTCACGCGCCTGAACGTGCGCGGATTCGCGGCCGACTTCATCCTTCTGCAGTTCGCCGGCAAGGACAAGCTCTATCTTCCTGTAAGCCGCCTGCGGCAGATCCAGAAGTACACCGGCGGCGATCCGGAAAAGGTCAAGCTCGACTCGCTCAAGAGCCAGACCTTCCAGAAGCGCAAGGCCCGGGTGAAGGAGGAGCTGCTCAAGATGGCGGCGGAGCTCCTCGACATCTACGCCGCACGCGCCGCGCACCAGGGCTACGCCTTCTCGCCTCCCGACGTGATGTACCGCACCTTCGAGGCGGACTTCGAGTTCGACGAGACGCCCGATCAGGAGCGCGCCATCGAGGAGGTGCTCTCGGACATGCAGCAGAAGAAGCCGATGGACCGGCTGGTCTGCGGCGACGTGGGCTACGGCAAGACCGAGGTGGCGCTGCGGGCGGCCTTCAAGGCGGTGGAGGACAAGAAGCAGGTTGCCATCCTGGTGCCCACTACCGTGCTGGCGGCGCAGCACTTCCGCACCATGTCCCGCCGCTTCAAGGACTATCCGGTGGTGGTGGAGATGATCTCCCGGCTGCGCGACGAGAAGGAGACGCGCGAGACCCTGGCCCGCGCCCGGGAGGGGAAGGTGGACGTGCTCATCGGCACCCACCGGCTGCTCTCCGCCGACGTGGGCTTCAAGGACCTCGGGCTCGTGGTGGTGGACGAGGAGCAGCGCTTCGGCGTCAAGCACAAGGAGCGGCTGAAGAAGCTGCGCAAGCTGGTGGACGTGCTCACGCTCACCGCCACCCCCATCCCCCGCACGCTGCACATGTCGATGATGGGAGTGCGCGATCTCTCCATCATCGGCACGCCGCCGGTGGACCGCCGCGCCATCCGCACCTTCGTCTCCAAGTTCGACGGCGCCACCATCAAGGAGGCCATCGAGCGGGAGCTCTCGCGCGGCGGCCAGGTCTTCTTCCTGCACAACCGCATCGAGACCATCCGCGGCGTGCTCGACTACCTCCAGAAGCTGGTCCCGCAGGCCAAGATCGCCATCGCCCACGGGCAGATGGCCGAGGGCAAGCTGACGAAGGTGATGACGGAGTTCGTCGACAAGCAACACGACGTGCTGCTCTGCACCGCCATCATCGAGAGCGGCCTCGACATCCCCTCGGCCAACACGATCCTCATCAACCGGGCCGATACGTTCGGGCTCTCGCAGCTCTACCAGATCCGCGGGCGCGTCGGCCGCAGCCGCGAGCGGGCCTATGCCTATCTCCTCATCCCCGCGCGGCGCAGCATCACCCGGGACGCGCAGAAGCGCCTTCAAGTCTTGCAGCAGTTCACCGAGCTGGGTGCGGGATTCCAGATCGCCTCGCACGATCTGGAGATCCGCGGAGCGGGGAACCTCCTCGGTCCGGACCAGAGCGGCAACATCGCCTCGGTCGGCTTCGATCTGTACACGCAGCTGATGGAGGAGGCGGTGGCGCAGCTCAAGGGCGAGGAGGTGCGCCAGGAGTTCGAGCCCGACGTCGAGCTGCCGGTGCCGGCGCTCATCCCCGAGGACTACGTGCCGGAAGTGCAGCAGCGGCTCTTCTTCTACAAGCGGCTGGCGTCCGCCATCTCCGAAGAGGCGCTCTACGACGTGAAGGGAGAGCTGCGCGATCAGTGCGGCGAGCCGCCAGCCGAGGTGGACGCCCTGGTGGAAGTGATGTCGCTCAAGAACGAGCTCCGTGCGCTGCGCATGCGGGGGCTCAAGCATGGGCCCGGTCGGCTGGTTGCCCAACTCGGCCCGGACGCCGCCCTCGATCCGGTCAGGCTGGCGCAATTGGTCGACAAGGGTAAGGGGAAATACCGACTTACCCCGGGTATGGAACTGGTGGCGGTCGTGGACGATAAAGCGGCCGTGCTGGAGAGCGCCCGCTCGCTCCTCCAAGACCTCCGCAAGTGCGCGACCTGAAGGCGTTTTAGGACGAAGCCCTGCGCGGAAGTAAAGCTTTGCGTGGTCTGTTGGGTCTGATATCTCCTCTCGGCCCTCACACGAAGGACCTGTCGAATGAATACTCGCCTTGCAAGCTTCCTCCTCGCCGCTGCCGCGCTCGCCGCTTGCAGCAAGTCCTCCTCGAAGTCCGGTCCGGTGGTTGCCACCGTCGGCAATGAATCGATCACCGCCGACGAGATGAGGCAGCGCCTGAACGAGACCAGCCCCTTCCTGCGCGCCCGGTACAACACGGTGGAGCGGAAGAAGGAGTTCCTCGAGAACCTGGTCCGCAACGAGCTGCTCGCCCAGGAGGCGGTGCGGCAGGGCTTCGACAAGAGCCCGGCGGTGAAGGAGCAGATGAAGCGCGCCATGATCCAGGAGCTGATCAAGCACCAGCTCGACGAGAAGCTCACCGGCGCCGACATCCCCGACGAGGAGATGAAGAAGTTCTACGAGGCCCACATCGACGACTTCGTGAAGGCCGAGCGCGCGCGCATCTTCCACATCTTCCTGCCCGCCAAGGACGCCAAGGAGAAGGCGGAGCAGAAGAAGAAGGCGGTGGCGCTGCTCAAGGACATCGACGCCCGCGAGAAGAAGGGCGAGGTGAGCGCCTTCCAGAACGCCGCCACCAAGGAGAGCAAGGACGCGGCCTCGGCGGCCATCGGCGGCGACCTGCGCTTCCTCTCCAAGGACGAGCTCACCAAGGGCTACAACGCCGAGCTGGCCAACGCCGCCTTCGATCTGAAGAACCCCGGCGACAAGGGGGGGCCCGTGGAGACTCCCACCGGCATCGAGCTGGTGAAGATGCAGGTGAAGACGGTGGCGATGAACCGCTCCTTCGAGGAGAGCAAGGAGTCCATCCGCCAGCGCATGGCTCGCGAGCGGCGCAGCCGGGACTACGACGAGTGGATGAAGAAGCTGCGCGAGTCCACCAAGGTGAGCATCAACGACTCCGAGCTGGAGAAGGTCCAGGTGGAGCCCGCCGCTGCTCCTTCGGGCATGCCCGGCGCGCAGCCCATGGCCGGTCATCCGGTGCCGGCGCCGGTCCAGAAGCCGCCGCCCACGGCAACGTCGAAGATCGGCGGGAACTAAGGGCGCCGTGAAGTTTCCGTTGCATCCCGGAGGCCGATCCGCGCTGGTCGCGGTCGGCCTCTTGCTTTTTCCCGCGGCCTGCCGGCGGGCAGCGCAGCAGGCGCCTGTTCTGCCACCCGCGGCGGCTACGGTGAACGGCGCCGCCATCCCGGTCAGCCGCGTCCAGGTCGAGCTGGACCGGATGCGGCGCGGCACCGACAACGGCGAGGCCAAGGTGTCGGCGCAGGAGGTGCCCAAGCTGGCGCGGGCCCTGCTCGACGCGCTCATCGACCGCGCCATCGTGCTGCAGCGCGCGAAGGCCGCCGGGATGTCGGTGAGCGAGGCGGAGGTGCAGAGGGCCACCGACGCGCTGGCCGATGATGCCCGCAAGGGTGGCGCCGCCTGGAACGAGCAGCTGGCCCAGGCCGGACAGAGCGCGGAACAGCTCTCCGACGAGATGCGCGAGCGCCTGCTCGCGGCGCGCTACGTCAGCGAGCAGACCCGGGCGGAGCGCGCCTCGCCCGCAGAGACCCGCGCCTACTACGACACACATCGCGCCGGGTTCGAGGACCCGGAAGCTGTCCATTGCCTGCAGATCGCGCTGCGCGCTCCGGACGAGGCGAAGAGCGTGCTGGATCAGCTTCGCGCCGGCGTGGCCTTCGACAAGCTGGCCCGCCAGGTGGGCACCTCGCCCGACGCGCGTGCGGGAGGGGACCTGGGGTGGGTGGCCAAGGGGACCATGCCCAAGGTGTTCGAGGACACCTGCTTCTCCCTGGCCGCCGGGAAGATCTCCGGCGTGGTCCAGTCGTCGTACGGGTACCACGTCTTCAAGTCGCTGGGACGCCGGGCGGCGCGGCCCAAGAAGTTCGAGGAAGTGAAGGCGCAGGCTGAGCGCCGGGCCACCGCCGAGAAGCGTGCCCAGGCCGAGCGCCAACTCCTGCACCAGCTCCGCTCCACGGCCGAGGTCAAGATCAACGACCCCATCCTCGCCCAAGTGCGCTAGGGCGGAGGATCAGTTATCTTCCGCGGCCTGATGAAGACGCTCTGGGTGCTGGCGTTGTTGCCGTTGGCGGTGTCGGCCGAGATCAAGGACCGGATTGCGGCCGTGGTGAACGGTCATCCGATCACCCTCTCCGAGGCGGAGGAGCGGGTCGCGCCCGAGCTGGCCCGGGTTCCGCCCGGTCCCTCGGGCGTTGCGCAGCGCAAGGATCTGATCAAGCGCTCGGTCCAGGAGCTGATCGACGAGAGCCTGGTGGAGAGCGAGGCGACCGCCCTGGGCATCGACGTCTCCGACGACGAGCTGCAGAAGCTCATCGAGCAGCTGGCCAAGCAGAACAACCTCGACATGCCCCGGTTCCGCGAGGCGCTGGCCCAGCAGGGGCTGAGCTTCGAGAGCGTGAAGGACCAGCTCCGCCGGCAGCAGCTGATGATCCGCCTGCTGCAATACAAGGTGAAGCCGCGCAAGGTGAGCGACGAGGAAGTGCAGGCCGCCTACGCCAACATGAACCGCGATGCGGAATTCGAGGTGCGCGCCCGCGACATCTACATCGCCGCTCCCGACGGGGCCACCCCGGCGCAGCAGCGGGCCGCGGGGGCGCGCGCCGATGCAGCCCTGCGGCGCATCAAGGACGGCGACAGCCTCGCCCGGGTGGCGCGCGACGTCTCCGACGGCCCCACCGCCAAGGAGGGCGGCGACCTGGGCTACTTCCGGCGCGGCCAGATGTTGGAAGCGCTCGAGGACCCTGCCTTCAAGCTCAAGCCGGGCGAGGTCTCCGGGCTGATCCACGTGCCCGGCGAACATGGCGGGTATCACATGGTGATGGTGGAGGACCGCCGCCGGGTGGCGCCCAAGCCACTCTCCGAGGTGCAGGAGGAGATCCGCCAGCGGCTCGCGGGTGAGTCGGTGCTCAAGGAGCGCGAGCACTACCTTTCGCAGCTCCGCAAGACGGCGCAGGTGGACGAGAAGCCCTGATGCGGCTGGCCATCTCGATGGGCGATCCGCTCGGGATCGGCCCCGAGGTGGTGGCCGTGGCACTGGCCGGCCTGCCCACGGGCGTCGAGCCGGTGGTGTTCGGAGATCGCGACACGCTCGCGCGGGCCGCGTCGCTCCGCAGCGTGCCCTTCGACGCGCGGGTCGTGCAGGTGGGCTCCTTGTCCCAAAAGCCCTCGGCCCGCGAGGCCGGAGCAGCAGCGCTCGCCTACGTCGATGGGGCGGCGCGCGCATGCATCGCAGGCGAGACCGAGGCGCTCTGCACCGCGCCACTCTCAAAAGAGCGCGTGGCGCTGGAAGCTCCCCGGTTCGTGGGACATACCGAGCATCTGGCTGCCCTGACGGGCGCGCGGGTGGCGATGATGCTGGCCGGGCCGCGCCTCCGGGTGGTGCTGGCCACCAACCACCTGGCGCTCGCGGACGTGCCGCGGCGGCTCTCAGCGGAGCAGATCGCCTTCGTCGCGACGCTGGCTGCGCGCGAGCTGCGAGAGCGCTGGGGCGTCGCGGCCCCGCGCGTGGCTGTGTGCGGCCTCAACCCGCACGCGGGCGATGGAGGCATCTTCGGTGACGAGGAGGCCCGCATCGTGGCGCCCGGCGTCCAGCTCGCGCGCAGCGCCGGCATCGACGTCGAAGGCCCGCTGCCCGCCGACGGCCTGTTCCCCCGCGCCGCGAAGGGGGCGTACGACGCGGTGGTCGCCCTCTACCACGATCAGGGACTGATCCCGGCCAAGCTGCTCGACTTCGACGCCACCGTGAACGTCACCTTGGGCCTTCCCTTTCCCCGCACCAGTCCCGACCACGGCACCGCCGACTCCATCGCCTGGAAAGGCGAGGCCAACCCCCAGCCGATGATCTCGGCGCTCCTCCTCGCCG
>Ga0136846_1244109_pt1 | contig 14080 bp, 11 predicted proteins | sample HopSoiMetagenom2_FD_96841 | JGI IMG/M metagenome (GOLD analysis project Ga0136846, IMG submission 96841) | Grasslands soil microbial communities from Hopland, California, USA - 2 Assembly 2016 (version 4) | ecosystem: Environmental > Terrestrial > Soil > Grasslands | place: USA: Hopland...
TCGCCCGCGCCTGGTTCAAGCTGACCCACCGCGACATGGGGCCCAAGGTCCGGTACCTCGGCCCAGAAGTCCCCGCCGAAGATCTTATCTGGCAGGACCCGATCCCGGCCGGCACCAAGCCGTCGGATGCCGACGTCGCGGCAGTGAAGGCGAAGATCGCCGACAGCGGCCTCACCGTAAGCCAGCTGGTGAAGACGGCCTGGGCGTCGGCTTCGACTTACCGCAAGTCGGACCATCGGGGCGGCGCCAACGGCGCTCGCATCCGCCTGGCCCCGCAGAAGGACTGGGACGTCAACGAGCCGGCCGAGCTCAAGAAGGTGCTCGACACCCTCGAAGGCCTGCGCGGCAACCTCAGCATGGCGGACGCCATCGTACTGGGCGGCGTGGTCGGCCTGGAAAAGGCCGGCGCGACCAACGTCCCGTTTGTCGGGGGGCGCGGCGACGCGACCGAAGAGCAGACGGACGTCGACAGCTTCAAGTGGCTGGAGCCGGAAGCCGACGCCTTCCGTAACTATGTCGGCAAGAAGAAGCTGGCCGTGAAGACCGAAGAGATGATGCTTGATCGCGCCAGCCTGCTGGGCCTGTCGGTGCCGGAGATGACGGTGCTTATTGGCGGCCTCCGGGTGCTCGGCGCGAACCATGGTGAGCGCGGCCACGGCCGCTTCACCAAGCGGTCGGGCCAGCTGACCAACGACTTCTTCGTCAACCTGCTCGACATGACCAACGTCTGGAAGGCCGTCGAAGGCAGCAATGACGAGGAATATGTCGCGACAGACCGCAAGAATGGCGGCGAATGCTGGCGTGGTACCCGCGCGGACCTGATCTTCGGGTCGAACGCGGAGCTTCGCGCTGTGGCCGAAATCTACGCCCAGAAGGACGGACAGGAGAAATTTGTCCGCGACTTCGTGAAAGCATGGACGAAGGTCATGAACGCCGACCGCTTCGACCTTGCTGCGAACACCGCTCAGCAGACAGCGACTGAGCGGCCGCTCGAACCGGCCAAGTAACTCCAGCGTTTCCCGCCGCGGCGTCCCAGCCCTCCCCACTCCCCGGGGCGCCGCGGCAAACGGGGTCAGGCCGGCTCGAACACCTTTTCGGGTGCTTCGGGAACAAGACCGCCGATGATGCGGCGCAGAGTCGCCGAAAGCAGGCGGAACTCGTTCTCGCGCGGGCTCGACCGGCGCCAGATTAGGGCGACGCGGCGAAAGCCGTTGTCCGAGCGCAGCGGCTTGGCCAATACCCGCGTACCGTCGAGGATGCCCGCTTCGATCGCCATCGACGGGACGAACGTGACGCCAAGCCCATTGTCGACCATCTGCACAAGAGTGTGCAGCGACGTGCCCATCATCGCGGCGTGAGCACGGAGGTCGGGCCGGTTGCAGGCGGACAGCGCATGGTCCTTCAGGCAGTGCCCGTCCTCGAGCAGGAGCATCCGCGTCTCGTCGAGTGCGTCGACTTCGACGGTGCTGCCTTGCGGCGCCTCGCCGTCCGGGAAAGCGACGAACAGGCGGTCGTCGATGAGCACCTCGGATTCAACCTCCCCGCACGGGTAAGGCAATGCCAGCAGCACGCAGTCGAGCTGGCCGCGATGAAGGGCCTCACAGGCCGCTTGGCTCGTTTCCTCGCGTAGGTAGAGCTTAAGGCTCGGCCACTCCTTGCGGAGACGCGGAAGCATGGCCGGCAGGAGGAACGGCGCGATGGTCGGAATGACGCCCATCCGCAGCTCTCCATGCAGCGGCTTGCCCTCGGCGCGCGCCAGTTCGGCGAGCTCCTCCGCCTCACGCAGCACCCGGACTGCCTTGTCCGCGACCTTCTCGCCAAGCGCGGTGAAGCGAACGATGCGACGAGTGCGCTCGACCAGGACGATGCCAAGCGAATTCTCAAGGTCTCGCAGGCCGGCTGACATGGTCGACTGGGTGACGAAGCAGGCTTCGGCCGCCTTGCCGAAGTGGCCATGCTGCCGAAGCGCGACCAGATATTGCAGCTGCTTGATGGTGGGCAGGTGGACTGTCATCGATCCTTCCAATTACAACTTACGCTGTAATCGGATTTGTCGATTTAAGCCAGTGCCCGATAGAGCCCGTAAATGCTGACGACCGTGAGCAACGCGCCGACGAACGTCAGCAGCGTGTCTGGGTTGACCCGCTTGGCGATCCAGGCGCCGAACGGCGCCGCGCAAACGCCGCCGATCAGCAAGCCCACCGTCGCCGTCGTGAACGCCTGCCATCCCAGCGTCGCCAGGAAGGTCGCTGAGATCGTAACCGTCAGAAAGAATTCGGCGGTGTTGACCGTGCCAATCGTCTTGCGCGGATTGCTGCCTTGCACGAGCAGGTTGGACGTCACGATCCCGCCCCAGCCGCCGCCACCCGCAGCGTCGAGGAAGCCTCCGACCAGGCCGAGGGGGGCAACTACCCGCGGCCGCCGTTCCGTGTGCCGGTGCATTACGCCGCGATAGAAGAGATAAAGCCCGAGCGCCGTCAGGTAGACGAGCACGAAAGGCTTCGCGACCGACGCGTCAACCGAGGTCAGCACGTAGGCGCCAAGAACGCCGCCGATGACGCCCGGCACGACCAGCCTGGTGAACAACTTCCAGTCGACATTGCGGTGTGCGGTATGACTGATCCCCGAGACCGCCGTCGTGAACGTCTCAGCGGTATGCACCCCGGCTGACGCCATGGCCGGTGGAACGCCCATGCTGACAAGCAACGTGCTCGAAATCTGCCCGTAGGCCATGCCGAGCGCACCATCGACCAACTGAGCCGCGAACCCGATCAGGATGAACGGGATCAGCACCGAAGGGTCGTTGATAATGCTCGGTAGAATGATCTGAATCCCCCGTATCAGGCGCGATGTGCCGGACGCTCGGAGCCTCTGCAAGGTTCCGCGATGGCACAGATGTTCGGCTCGGCTGGAATTTGCCTCATGCGCGACATAGATTGTGCGCCATGCAGTCAGGCCTCATCGCCTATCTCGATTCAGTGAAGTCACGCGATCCCGCGGCGCGATCGCGCTGGGACGTCTTGTTCTACCCGGGCGTCACTGCCCTTGCGCTGCACCGCCTGGCGCATTGGCTCTGGGAAGGTAAGCTTTATTTCCTCGCGCGGCTGGTGAACCACTTCTCGCGGTTCCTGACCTGCATCGACATCCATCCGGGCGCAAAGATCGGCGAGCGGTTCTTTCTCGACCACGGGTTCAGCGTGATCGGCGAGAGCGCCGAGATCGGCGACGACGTCACCATCTACCAGCATGTCACCCTCGGCGGCACGAACCCGACGACCGGGGTCGGCGGAAAGCGCCACCCGACGCTGCGCAACGGCGTCGTCATCGGCTCCGGCGCACAGATCCTCGGCCCGATCGAGGTCGGCGAGGGAGCGAAGGTCGGGGCCAACTCCGTCGTCACCAAGGACGTTGCGCCGGGCCAGACCGTCGTCGGCATTCCGGCCAAGCCCGTTCCGGTCGACGCTATCCACTACAGCACCGGGTTCATGCCTTACGGAACACCGTTCGGTGAGGACGTCGATCCGGTGCGCGCCCGCCTTGTCGAACTCGAACAAGAGATCGAGGAGCTACGCAAGGAGCTCAAGGTCGTAAAGGCGACCCGCCAATCCCAACCCAAGGCCAAAAGCGCTTGAGCGTCATCGCGCCGTTCCCCAGTGAATGGGACCGGCGCCGGATTGATACGTTCGATCGGAAGGAACTTACCCGGATCCTGGACCTCTACGGCCGCATGGTCGCGGCTGGGCATTGGCGCGATTACGCGCTTCGTATCGACGCCGACGTCTCAGTCTTCGCCGCATATCGCCGTCATTCGGAACGGCCTGAGGTGCGCATAGAGAAACGCCCCTCGCTTCGGATGAAGCAAGGGGCGTTCGCCTTGATCAGTGAACATGGTCAGGTACTCAAGCGGGGCCACGACCTCGCGGGCGTGTTGGCCCCGCTCGAGCGCCGCCTCATGCGGCTGGTTGGGTAATTACCCCCGGACGATCGAGGTTCGGCAGCCGGTCCTGCAGGTTAGAAGGCAGGCGGTTGACCACCAGTCTGCGCGCCTGGTGCCAGTAAGCCGATAGCAGCAGCAGTGCCGAGCCGATGACGAGCGCGGTCAGTGCAATGTTGAGTTCGACGGCACCAAACTGCTTGAACAGCTCGGTCAGCGCGTAAAGCACGTAAGCGAGCGCCGACACGAGCAAGGCACGGCGATCGATCGCAAGCGCCGTCAGTCCGAACAGGACGTACAGCCCGACCACCGCCAATGCTTCACCAGTGTTCACCGTTCCGCTGTTCAGGCCCATCAGGCTGAAGATCGGATGGGCGATCATCGGCGCCGCAAGCAGGTGGAGCCAGAAGGCGACATCCGAACGGCGCGTGGTGCGCGAACGGTCGGACGAATCCCACCACATCGCGAACAGGAAGACGCCGATGCCGAGAACCAGGACGAAGCTCAGGATGAGGTTCTTCGTGGCTTCGGGATCGTGAGGCTGAACGATGCCAAGAACAATGGCAAGGACCAGGCCAGCGACAGCGGCGGCACCTGCGGCAACCGTGATCGGCACATGGAACTTACGCCAGTGAAGCCAGGCGGCGCCCGCCGCGATCGCTGCGCTTGCTCCACCGATCAAGGCCGGCACCAGTTCGTTGCCGTTATTGTCGAAACGGTCCGGCCCGACGATCTGCACGAGCAGGAAGCCGCTAGTCGTCAGGACGGCGCCCACGAACGCGAGCAGCAACAGGATCGATGGGAGAGCCATCCGGCGCTTTGCCGTAAAAAACAAGGCGAGGCCCCAAGACGCGCCGGCAACGAACAGCGGGCCGAGGAAGCTCGGGCCAGTGCCGCCATCGTCGGTGACGACCAGGCCGCTGTTCTGGCCGATCCATTGGCCGATCCAGCCAACCGCGAACAGCAGGATTGCCGCAGCGATCGAAACGAAGATGTCGTTGAACCCGGTGATGAGCCGGAACTGCTCTTCGTCGGGGATGCTAAGCGAACGCTGGCTCTCGATGTGGGAACGAAGCGCGTCGGCGGCGTCGGCGCTGATCACTCCAGCGGCAACGGCGTCGTCGAGCTCTTGTTGAGAATACATAGTTGGTCCTCCCTGTGGTTCTGGAGGATAGCTGATGGTGTATTATCGTGTCAATACACTGGGGCAGCGCGTTAACCATGAATTGAGGTTTTGGCAGCGATATCCGGCAACCATGAAGCCCATTGCCGCCATGGCGTCGAACGCTTGCGAACAAATTGCAAGTTTGACAGTTGGATAGCCGATGCGCTGGAAGCTCGCCGCCGCGACTGTCTTAGCCCTGTCCGCCACAGGCAGTGCCGACGCTGGACCGGCACCTCTCTACGATCCGGTAATTCTCAACATCGGTTTCGTCTGCCGATGGAATGCGCATTGCATGGACAAGCAGAAGGACGCGATGAACCGCGCCCTGAAGTTCGTCCGCAAGAAGGACCCCCCGAACTGGCGAATTCAGCGCTGCAACAAGAATGCCGGGAAACGCGGGTCAAGGATCGACTGGATCGGTTTCGACAATTGCATCCGAAACGTCAGCCTTGCGCCGCTGCCGCCGAGGCCGATACCGAAGCCACGGAAGCGGCCATCCAGTTTCATTGCTGAGCGGGGCCACTAAGACGAAGGGGTGAGTCGCCCGTCAAAGCCACGCCTGCTGCTGTTCGCGTTCGGGGACTTCGCGTTCAATCTCTACTGGCAGAGTGTCATGCTCTTCCTGCTGTTCTACTACACGGACGCAGTGAGCCTGCCGATCGAGGTCGCGGCCACGACCTACATGATTGCGTCAGTCTGGGATGGGTTCGCGAACTTTGCGGCCGGGGTTCTGGTCGACCGGCGACAGGCGAGAATCCGCTACGGGCCGTTGATCGCCGTTGGCGGAATCCCGCTCGGGCTCACCTTTGTCCTCGCATATTTGCCGCCGCTCGGCACGGGCTCCTGGGCAATTGCCGCCGTGTTCTTCGCACACCTGCTGTTTCGCTCGGCTTACGCGGCAGTCAATGTCCCCTATCTCGCGATGTCCGCGCGCGTGAGTCCGGACTCCAGCGACCGCGCTTTCGTCGCCGGTGCGCGCATGCTGTTCGGGACTGCAGCATCGGTCATCGTTGCTCTCGGCACCGTTCCGATCGGCAGCTGGCTGACGGGTTGGACTGCCGCGCAAGCCTATTTTGGGGCCGCTGTCGTCTTCGCCATTATAGCTTCGCTCATCCTAGTCCTCGTCGGATCCACCTATCGGGACCTCGGCCAGGTGGATCGCCCGCCTCCAGCCAGCCTGAAGGCTGCACTGCTGAGTCTCGCCCGTAACCGTGCGTTCGTTGCGCTCAACGCAGCGATGTTGTTGATGATCGTCGCCGTGTCCATCCTCGGGAAATCGGTGCTCTACTACTTCAAATACCTGCTCAACGACCCTGCTGCCGGGCAACTGGCGCTGGCTTCCATGGGCATTGTCAGCGCGATCGCGATACCGCTGTGGATGCTCGTTGGACGATATATCGGGCTTAGGGCGCTATGGCTGCTCGCGACCGGCCTTGCGGTGTTTGCGCTCGCCATATTCGCTCTGGCCGACATCGGCACTGCGTTCGGAATGCAGGCCTTCCTGGTCATCACCCAGACGATCGTCGTCGGGCTGCATTTCACCTTTTGGGCAATGCTTCCCAACACCATCGAATATGGCGAGCGGGAAACCGGGCTTCACGTCGAAGGTGCAGTCTTCGGGGTCGCAGCGCTCCTCCAGCGGATCGGGATCGGCATTGCCACGGCAATCCTGGGCTGGACTTTCGCTTCGGCGGGCTATGTCGCCAACATCCAGCAGGGCCCGCAGGTGCTTGCGGCCATGCGCAACACGGTGGCCTTCGTTCCGATGCTCTTCCTCGCGCTATCCGGAGTGGCGATGCTTTTCAGCCCGTTTCGGCGCGGAACCCACAACCGGATCGTGCGCGAGCTGGCCGGCGAAGCGGCCGCTTAAGCGACCAGGTCGAAGCTGCCGTGCACCCCGTCGCTCTCTGCAGACGGGGCGATCCAAACATCGAACGTGCCGGGTTCGACCGTCGGACGGTTCTGCAAGCCAACGAAGGCGAGGTCGCTCGATCGCAGCGTGAACGTCACAACTTCCGACTGCCCCGGGGCGAGTGCCAGCTTTCGGAACGCCTTCAGCTCGCGGATCGGCCGAGTGACGCTGGCCGTGCGATCGTGCGTGTAGAGCTGCACGACTTCCTCCGCGGGGCGCGTACCGCGGTTGGTGATCCGCGCGGAGATCGTGATCTGGCCATTCATCCCAAGAGTCGGCGCGCCGAGCGCGAACTCGGAATACTCGATCTTCCCGTAAGTAAGGCCGTGGCCGAATGGGTAGAGCGCGCTGTTCGGGATGCCGCGGAAATGCGCCTTGTAGGGCTGCAGTGGCCCCGGCGGGTTTGGACGGCCGGTGGTCTTGTGAGCGTAGTAATAAGGCTCCTGCCCCGACGCTCGCGGGAAGCTCGCAGGCAGGCGGCCGGATGGGCTGTACGCTCCGAAGAGCACGTCGGCGATGGCGTTGCCTGTCTCGGTCCCGAGGAACCAAGTCGCCAGGATCGCCTGTGCGTTAGCCACCGCGCCTTCGAGGGCAAGTGCTCGACCGTGCTTAAGCACAACGACGACCGGCTTGCCGACAGCTGCGACGGCTTCGGCGAGCGCCTGCTGCGGTTGGGGAACGACGATTTCGGTGCGGGACTGTGCTTCGCCGGACATGCCCTGGTTTTCGCCAATCGCCAGCACGATGATGTCGGCCTGGCGCGCCGCGGCGACGGCCTGTTCGATCCCGCCAGACAGTGGCTCTTCGACGCCGGACCCTTGGGCGATGATGACGCCGCTCTTCTCGGCCAGGGCTCCGCGAACCCCAGTCGCCAGGTCGACCGCCTTGGCATCGTCACCATAGACGACCCACGGCCCCACCAGGTCATGCTGCCCGCTTGCGAACGGGCCGATGAGCGCGATCTTCTTGCCCGATCGCGGCAGCGGCAAAAGGTCGCCGTCGTTCTTCAGGAGAACGATCGCCTTACGTCCCGACTCGCGCGCCAGCGCCCGCGTCTTCGGCAGCAGCGAGCGCGCCGCTTCTCGTTTCTCGTCGATGCGCCGGAAAGGATCGTCGAACAGGCCCAGCATCGCCTTGGCGGCAAGCACCCGGCGGACCGACTGGTTGAGCACAGCTTCCGGCACTTCGCCCTTACGTACGAGGTCGGGAAGGTGCTGGCGGTAGAGGCCGCTCTGCATGCTCATGTCGACACCGGCGAGCAGCGCCAGGCGCGCCGCATCGCGGCCGTCCTTGGCGTAGCCGTGGAGGATCATCTCCTCGTCGCCGGTATAATCGGACACGATGAAGCCCGGGAAACCCCACTCGCCGCGAAGCAGGTCGGTCATCAGCCAATGATTGCCGGTCGAGGGCACGCCGGAGATTTCGTTAAACGACGCCATTCCGGAGCCCGCGCCAGCGTCGAAGCCCGCCTTGTAAGGTGGCAGATAGACCTCACGCAGCGTCCGCTCCGAGAAATCGACCGTGTTGTAATCGAGGCCAGCCTCCGCACCGCCATAGGCCGCAAAGTGCTTGATGCAGGCCATCATGCGTTCGGTCGATTTCAGGTCCGTGCCCTGGAAGCCGTGCACTCGCGCCGCGGCAAAGAGACGTCCAAGCAGGACGTCCTCACCGCCGCCTTCGACGCCACGGCCCCAGCGCTGGTCGCGGGCCACGTCGACCATCGGCGAGAAGGTCCAATCGATGCCGGCGCCCGCGGCTTCGAACGCCGCTGCCTCAGCGGTCCGGCGCGCAAGGTCAGGTTCGAAGCTTGCGACTTCAGCGAGGGGCACAGGGAAAATCGTGCGGTGACCGTGAATGATGTCGGCGCCGAAGATCAGCGGAATCTTAAGTCGCGATTCCTTGACCGCCGCGGTCTGCAGGATGCGCGCCATGCGCGCGCCATTGCCGTTGAAGACACCGGTGAGCTGACCCTGGCGAGCTTCTTCCGTCTGCTGCGGGAAGCTCGATCCCTCGCTCGGGGGATTAAGAGCGGTGGCGATGCCGCCGCCCCAGGCCGACGCCATCAGCTGCAGCTGTCCAGCCTTTTCCTCAAGCGTCATGCGCCCGATCAGATCGTCGACGAACGCAGGCACTGACGCATTCGCAGCGGCTTGGACCAGAGCCCGTACCGGGCTTGCCAGCCAGGCCGCGACGGCGCCTCCGCCGATCAACGCAGCCCGACGCGAAATGCGCATGTCTTGCATGGCTCCCCCTTCAATGCCGGCGTCCAATTGGCAAGCGAGCCCAAATTATTTGGGATGAGCGCGGCCTGCTTGACCACCGATGTAACCGGTTACATGACGAACGTCCCGAGCAAAATCAATCTGCCAGCACGTGACTTTTGGCGCAATTGCTGTCGATAAGGAGAGACATGGGACACGCGACCATCCGTGATGTCGCCCGCAGGGCGGAGGTCTCGGTGGCATCGGTGTCGCGGGTGCTCAACGGTTTCGACAACGTCAGCGAGGAAACTCGCGCGCGCGTCCAGGAGGCTGTTCGGGAGCTCGGCTATGTTCCGCACGCCGGAGCGCGAAGCCTGAGCCTGGCGAAGACCAATGCGATCGGCGTAGTGCTCCCGGCGCTTCACGGTGAGTTCTTTTCCGAAATTGTGCGCGGAATGGACGATGTCGCGAGTGCCCGCGATTACTTCCTGCTGCTCTCGAATATGCATCCTGAGACTCACGGCAGCACGGCGGTTCTGCGCGCCATGCGGGGGCGGGTCGACGGCCTGCTACTCATGGCGCCGCACGTCCGGGACCAGGACCTCGTGGACGCGCTCCCTGCGGGACTTCCAACCCTGCTCATCAACACTCGTGCGCCGGTCACCGATCGTCCGGGCATCCATCTCGACAATGCAGCCGGAGCCGTCGCAGTCGCCGACCACCTAATGTCGCTCGGTCGCCGACGGATCGTTCACATTGCTGGACCTCTGGGCAACATCGACGCCAAGGAGCGTGCGGAGGCCTTCGCCGCCCGTCTGGCCTCGCAGGCAGATGTGCAGCTCGAGGTACTTCAGGGCGACTTCTATGAAGAATCCGGCGCGCGAGCCGTCGAAAGCCTGCTCGCAAAGGGCGCGTCGTTCGACGCCATCTTCGCGGCCAACGACAATATGGCCATCGGCGCCTACGAAGCGTTGCGCAAAGCCGGCATCAGCGTCCCGAAGGAGGTTGCCGTCGCGGGCTTTGACGATATCCCGCTTGCGGCCCACCTCGGCATCACAACGGTTCGGGTTCGCATCGCCGAGCTGGGCCAGCGGGCCGTCGAAAGGCTCTTGGCAATACTCGACGGGGCGGAAAGCCCCGGCGACGAATTGCACAAGCCCGAGCTCGTTATCCGCGACACGACCGGAGAGTAAGATGATCCTCAACCGCCGCGAGTTGATGAAGGCGACGGCTATCGTCACGTCCAGCGCGGCACTGGCTCCGAGCGTTTTCGCGAAAAGCCCCGCCCTCCCCGCTTCGTACGCGGAGATCGAGAAGCGGACCTTCCAATGGTTCTGGCAAACGGTGAATCGCGAGAATGGGCTGGTCCCCGATCGCTGGCCCACGCCGTCATTCTGCAGCATCGCCGCCGTGGGTTTCGCACTCCCCGCCTATGCCATCGGCGCCGAGCGAGGTTGGTGCAGTCGGAACGAGGCGCGTGACCTCACGCTGACCACTTTGCGATTCTTCTGGAACGCGCCGCAGGGGCCGGGTGCCAGCGGGACCGCGGGGTACAAAGGCTTCTTCTACCATTTTCTCGACATGGAGACCGGCACCCGCTTCAGGCAGGTCGAGCTATCGAGCGTCGACACCACCCTTCTCTTCCTCGGGGTGCTGTTCGCCGGCCAATATTTCGAACGCGACGACCCTGCGGAGCGCGAAATTCGGAAGTTGGCAATCGACCTGCACGAACGGGCGGATTGGGATTTCTTCCGGTCCGACGGCCGCAAGTCCATCTCAATGGGATGGCACCCCGGCCAAGGCCTCATCCCCGCCAATTGGGTCGGTTTCAACGAAGGCATGTGTGTCAACATCCTCGCGCTCGGCTCTGAAGCGCATCCCGGCCCCGCAGACCTTTGGGATCAGTGGACCGCGACCTATCCGAAATTCTGGCGAGGCAGCGGAGCGAACCGCCGGGTCGCGTTCGCGCCTTTATTCCCCGGGCAGTACAGCCAGATCTTCATAGACTTCCGCGGCATCCGCGATGCAGTGATGCGCGAGGCGGGCTTCGATTATTTCGAGAACAGCCGGCGAGAGACCTACGCCAACTGGGGCTATTGCGCTGCCAATCCGATGGGCTGGCAGGGTTATTCCCGAAGCTTGTGGGGACTGGCCGCCTGCGACGGCCCGGGCGATTTTCAGCTGCCTTACCGCGGACGCCCCGCTCAATTCCACGGATATTCGGCGCGAGGCCCCGTCGGCGATCCGGACGGCATGGACGATGGGACCCTCACTCCCTCAGCAGCACTTGGCGCACTGCCCTTCGCGCCGGAGATCGTAATCCCGTGCGCTGCTGAGCTGCTCAAGCAGCCTGGCCTTTTCGACCGCTACGGGTTCAAGGACAGCTTCAACCCGAGCTTCACCTACACCGATGCGAAGCTCGAGACCGGAAGCGTGGATCCACAGCACGGCTGGGTTGCCAAGGATTATCTCGGCATCGACCAAGGCCCCATCATCCTTCAGGCCGCCAACTATCGAAATGAGTTCATCTGGCGCCACATGCGGCGAGTGCCGGCGATCCGCCGCGGATTGCAACGCGCCGGGTTCACCGGTGGGTGGCTTGCTGGCGGACCTGGCGAACGCGGCTGAGCTTCGACACGCCGCTCTCGTTGAAGGCTTCGACGGCGACCCAATAAGTCACGACCGAGTTCAGCGAGCGAAGTTCCTTTGTGAGGGTCGGTCCATCGCCGAGTTCATCTGCCCAAAGTTGGTGCGTCAACGTCAGCCGGTCGGGGCGAATGCCGAAGCGGATGTTGTAGCCGATTGCTCCCGGCACCCTCGCCCAACGGATCGTTGCGTCGCGCTGATCGGGGTGGCGGTTTGCGGTCAAGTTGACGGGAACCGCAGGTGCCCGGCCCTCTGCGCTGCCGAACACGCGCAGGTCGCTGATCCCCAGGTTCGCGGCGCCCACATGACCGTGAACATAGCGGATGAAGCGCGCTCGCAGCGGCTGGGCTAGCTCAAAATAAGCATTCGGCCGGTCACGCCGCGGCGCTTCGGTTTGAGCAATTTTCGTCCAGTTCTTGCCGTCAATCGAGCCCTGCAGCTCGAATTCGGTGTAGATATCCGGCGCATCGCCGAAGCGGCCGGACTTGTAGTCAGCGAAGTTCACCTGGGCCGCGCGAACGGTGTCGACCTTTCCCAGATCGACCGTCAGCATCTCGCCTGATTGGTTCTTGCCAGCCACCCAGAAGGTTTGCGGGTTCTCGTCTGTAACCCGGCTCGCGGCGAAGTCGCCCATCGTTGAGCTCGCGCTCGCAGGCTTACGGTAGGAAAGCAGCATCCAGCCGGTGAACAGGCTGTCGGGATCGTCGACCTTGGATGTCGGCGCGTAATAGGGGAAATCGGCAAAGCGCGACGTGAATGCTATCTGCCCGTCGGAGTAAACCTTACCCGGCAGCAGGTCGATGCGCCGCTCGAAGGTCCAGTTGTAGCCGATCCAGGGGGTGCCGGTGTTCCACCAGTTCCCGTAATTGTCCTGGAACGACGATCCGTGCCCCGCGCCGTGGACGAACCCGCCGGGCTTATAAGCGATGGGGTTGTAATCGGCATATTTGAAGGGGCCGAGCGGCTTGTCCGACACGTAAGTGCCGTTCGCGTAGGCGTTGAACTCGGTGCCGGGCGCTCCGTACTGGAGGTAGTAACGCCCGCCGACTTTGTTCACCCAGGCGCCTTCGACATATGGCTTGGTGGGCTGGCCGTTGGCGAGCAGGCCGCTGTGATCTTGGCCGAAGCGCTCCCACCCGTGCTGCTCGGGATGCAGGACGAACAAGGGCGTGGCCTTGTCCTTGTAGATCAGCTTGCCGTCCTCGAACGCAATCTCGATCCCGTAGATCGGAAAGACGTTGCTGCTGTCCCAGTAAAGGTACCAGCGGCCGTCATCGTCCTTCAGCAAGCCCGGGTCCCAAGGTCCTGGCGGGATCGCGCCGGGTGACATCTTTTCGGGATATCTGTCGTCTTCGGCTCCGGGCAGGTCGGGCATCGAACGAACAAGGTAATCGAGCTTGCCGGTCTCCGGCGCCGTCGAAACGTAGATCGACCCTGGACGCGTGAAGGACATCGACGGCCAGAGGATCAGCCGGTCTCCGTCGGACGCCACGGCCGGCGCGACGATGCCTCCGCCCGGCCACATGCTCGGCGTAATGAACGTCCAGTGCATGAGGTCGGTCGAGCGCCAGTAGCCGTCCGCCAGCGTCTCGAAGAGATAATAGGCCCCCTTGTGTCGGACGACGGCCGGGTCGGCGCCGGTGCGATAGCTCACGCCGCTGTTCGTCTGTTCCCAATTGTAGCGGTAATCGATGTCGATCGGATTGATGTAGGTGCGCTGCTGAGCGCCCGCGGGAGCGGCCAAGGACGCTGCCGCAAAGGCCGTCGCAATCAAGGTACGCATCTCAATATCCTCGAACGAACAGGTTGGCGGTCAGCCGCCCCTGACGCGGGTCGGCGCTGAAGGTCATTTCCTTAGGAATGATCCCTGAATGAAGCAGGCTGCCCTGATAAATCAGCAAACGATCCGGCACGGCCTCAATCGCTCCGATCTGTTCGTAAGCATCATCCGATCCCACGATGTAACCGGCGTCTTGGGGGAGCGCTGCCGCGGCCTGTCGCGCCGTCGCAACAAACGCATCGACATTCTCTTCCGTCACCCGCTCGATACCGGTTGCTTTCTGCCGATAGAAAGCCGTGCCGGTACCTTCCGGCACCCGCAGATAATGCAGCAATGCAAAGTAAAGCTGGTCGGTTGAATCGAAGTGCGGCGCCCGCTGCGCTGGTTGAAGCTCGGACGGCTGGGCGGAGACGATGGAGAAGCTGGCTTCGACGAGATCGAA
>Ga0136846_1239278_pt1 | contig 14079 bp, 11 predicted proteins | sample HopSoiMetagenom2_FD_96841 | JGI IMG/M metagenome (GOLD analysis project Ga0136846, IMG submission 96841) | Grasslands soil microbial communities from Hopland, California, USA - 2 Assembly 2016 (version 4) | ecosystem: Environmental > Terrestrial > Soil > Grasslands | place: USA: Hopland...
AAAGATCTCGACGGGTGGGAGCCCCTGGGGGGTCGTGGTGATCGAGAAGAAGTGATCGAGAAGAAGTGATCGAGAAGAAGTGATCGATTCAGCGATCGTACCGCAGCCGCACGGCGAATGTTCGCGGCGCGGCCAGCGCGGTACCTGAAAAGAGCCCGGCAAAATTGATCACGTCGAAACGGTTGGTCAGGTTTCGTACTTCCGCCTGAAGTCGAAGCGTCTGCTTGGCTGACTTGGTGAGCGTGATTCCGCTGGCAACATCCACGGCGGCATTCGGTCGCACACGGCCGGTTTCGAAATTCACGCGATTGACAACCTGCTGACCGAACTGCCCGATCGCTTCTTCAGGCGTTCCCTGGAAATCCTCGAACGGCAGACCACTTCCGTACGATCCGGCGATCGCAACCCAGGCTGATGGCGAAAACTGATATGTCACGCGGCCGCGAATCGTGTGTCGCTGATCCTGTGTCAGCGCAAAGTGCTCGGTGGACTCGAGCTGTTCGATATCCTCGCCGAGGAACAGTCCACCGGTCACGGGCAGTTCGCCGACGCCGTGAAGATACGAGTAGCCGAGGAACCCGAACAGCTTGCTCGATTGACGCAGCTCGAGCTTCGCTTCGGCGCCGTAGATATTGGCGCGTAGGAACGCAATTGGAAAGCTGACGCCAGTATTCAACAACAGGTCGTCATCCGCCACGTCGGTCATGCGCCGGTTGAAGCCGGTGACGTCGAGTCGCGCGCGGGCGGCGAGGCCTTTCGACACACCCGCTTCGAAGAAGTCACCGTGCGAGGTCGGCACGGGCAGCCGCGCCGTCTCGGTTCCAAGACGCTCGAATTGGTCCGTACTCGCCAGCAGCAGATTCTCGATCGCCGGCGTCTGAAATGCGCGGTCGTAGGAGGCGCGGAGCACGAGCTCCTTCCCGGGCCATGACCAGGCCACCGCCAGGCGAGGGCTGAAGGCGTTGTCGTCGACGACGAGGCTGTAGTGATCCCACCGCAAACCCGCGTTGACGGTCCAGGAACCGCGGCGGATCTGGTCCTGAATGAACAGCGCCTGCTCGCGATCGTGACCTCGGCCGGCAAACGTGAAATCCAGCGGCACGCCGGAATCGAAGTCGTCCTCGTCCGTGATGGTGTAGGCGAAGTCCTCGCGCACGGTTCCGGTATTCATGTCGCCGCCGGCTTTCCACTCGTGCACCCCGCGGTGCCAGGAGAGCGTTCCGTTCAGGTAGAACTCGCGAAAGCCACGATCCTGAGATGCCGCAATTGGCGTCGATTCGGGATTGGACCAGAGCTTTGCCGAGACATCGCGCGCCATGCCTCGAATGTCGCCAACCATGCTGGAAGAAAAGATGCGTTGAATAGAGAATTGTGCGGCATTCTCGCGGCTGTTGCGATCCTGGCGCTGCCCGGCCTCTTGCTGGATATTCTCGTTCGGCACCAGGAACTGAGACGAGCCGTGGCGAAAAATGACGCCAAGACGGCTGGAGGACGACAGGTCGCGCTCGACTCGCAGCGACCCGCTCGCGGTCGCGCCATGGTTTGTGAAATTCCCTTCCACCGGCGGATCGAGATACCGGTCCGTACTCGAGCCGCTTGCGGCCACGGTGATCGTGGTCTTCTCCCCTCAGTGTTCGACAGTCGCCTCACCGCTGCGAGTATCGAAACTACCGATCGACGCCGACAATGAACTGCCGAACCCCTGTCTCGAGGGGGAGGCGTTGACGACCTCGATGACGCCCCCGAGCTTTCGGCCGTATTCAGCCGGATACCCGCCCGTCATGATCGTCATCGAGTGCACGTCGTCGGCGCCAGCCTCGGGTGCATAGACCGGCGACCGGTTGTCGGTCATCGGCAGGCCGTCGACGACGAATTGCGTCTGATATTCGGAACCGCGAGGGTGCAGAATCCCGTTCGCTTCGAGCAGCCATCCCGGCTGGGTATTCACGAGGTCAGGCAACGCGCGCCCGGGCAGCGCCGTCGTTCGTTGCTGGAGCGTGTCGGTGCCGATGCGATGGGCAGAGGTCGCTTGATGCGGATCGAGCAGCGTCGCCTCGGCCGAAACTGTCGTTTGCGTTTGCACCGTCGCCAGGTTCATCGTCACCCGAAGTTGCGTCGGCAGCGCGGACCGTACCTCGACGATCTGGGAGGCGTCGGCAAATCCCGTGCGGCTGACGCCGATGCGATAGGAGCCGAAAGACAGCCGTCGAACGACGAGCACACCAGCGGCGTCGGTATCGAGTTTTTGATGAAACTCGTTGGCCTGGCTGACGACTTCCACGGGACCAGGCAGGGGCAAACCGGTGCTGTCGGTGACCGTAACCTGTAGCTGGCCGGTGTTCGCCTGGCCGAACTGGCCGGCGGCGAGCAGAAGGGCAAGCACCCACGAGGGCATAGGCCATTATCCCTTGTCGCTTTTGCCTTTTACCTGTGAGTCTGCTAACGTCATTCCTAGATGCCCTCGTTGCTTACCTGTTGTCGTCCGGCTCAGGCCGCACCGATTTGTTGTCGATGCGCCTGTACGATGCCGGCGTTGCGCGGGTGAGGCACCTCTAAGATCTTCAGCTCCAACACTTCCAGCTCTCCTCGCACATCGCTCGGCCTTAATCCATAAACGCCGTATGTGAGTCTAGGCGCGCCACCGGCGCGCCCGCCGGGGCAAAGCCCCCCGGATCTAATTTGGAGTTGGAAATGCACGTCGCCCCAGGGGTTGTTCCAGGTGATTCGGAAACCAGCGTAGCCGTCAGTCAGGCGGGACCCGCCGGTCGTACGCCCGCGCCATCGCTTCGCCTCGACCACCTGCGCGCGCTCGAAGCCGAAAGTATTCACATCATTCGGGAAGTCGTCGCCGAGTTCGAGCGGCCGGTGATGCTGTATTCGATCGGAAAGGACTCCTCGGTGCTCCTGCGGCTGGCGCAGAAAGCGTTCTACCCGGGGCGCATTCCCTTCCCGCTGCTGCACGTGGACACGTCGTACAAGTTCCGCGAGATGATCGAGTTCAGGAACTCGTACACGCGTCAGATCGGTGCGACGCTGATCGTTCACACGAACACCGAGGCACTTGCCGAGGGCACGCAGCCGTTCGCCGTCGGCACGCAGCGCTGCTGCGGCTTGCTCAAAACCAAATCGCTCCTCGATGCACTTGCCGAGGGGCAGTTCCAGGCGGCGTTCGGCGGCGCGCGGCGCGATGAAGAACGCTCGCGCGCCAAGGAGCGCGTCTTTTCGCTGCGAGACGAAAAGGGTCAATGGGATCCGAAGCGGCAGCGTCCGGAACTCTGGCAGCTGTTGAACGGCCGCATCCGGCCGGGCGAGAGTATTCGCGTGTTCCCGTTGTCGAACTGGACGGAGCTCGACGTGTGGCACTACATCGACGTCGAGCAGATCCCGGTCGTCCCACTCTATTTCGCCAAGGAACGCGACGTGATCGTTCGCGGCAACTCGCTCATCGTCGACGAGCAGCCATTCGTTCAGCTCCTGCCCGGAGATCGCCGCGAGCGCGTCATGTGCCGCATGCGGTCGCTCGGGTGTTCGCCGTGCACCGGCGCGGTGCGGTCGACCGCAGATACGGTTCCGAAGATCATCGACGAACTGGTGCGCGTCCGTCAGTCGGAGCGTCAGCTCCGCGTCATCGATCACGATCAGGACGGCTCGATGGAGCTCAAGAAACGGGAAGGGTATTTCTGATGCCCGATCTGCTCCGCATGTGCACCGCCGGGAGCGTGGACGACGGGAAGAGCACGCTCATCGGCCGTCTGCTGTACGACTCACGCGGCGTCTACGAGGATCAGATCCATTCGGTGACCGCGGCGTCGCGTAACCGGGGCGCCGGCCCGATCGACTTCTCGCTGTTCACCGACGGCCTGCGCGCCGAGCGCGAACAGGGGATCACGATCGACGTCGCCTACCGGTACTTCGCGACCGCGAGGCGGAAATTCATCCTCGCCGATACCCCGGGGCACGAACAGTACACGCGCAACATGGCAACCGGCGCGTCGACCGCGGATGTCGCGATCCTGCTCGTCGATGCGCGGCATGGCGTCCGGGAGCAGACCCGCCGTCACGCGCGCATCGCGGAACTGCTCGGGATCGGCGATCTCGCGCTCGCGGTCAACAAGATGGATCTGGTCGAGTTCGACCGCGAGGTCTTCGACGAGATCTGCCGGGAATTCGACGCCATTCGCGGCAGCGCCCGCGTGCACGCCATTCCGCTGAGCGCGCTCAACGGCGACAACGTGATCACACGGAGCGCGAACACTCCGTGGTTCACCGGGCCCAGCCTGCTCGAATATCTCGAGACCGTCGAGATCGAGCGCACGGCCACCACCCGTCCATTCCGGTTCGCCGTCCAGCTGGTGGTGCGTCCGTCGGATGATTTCCGTGGATACGCCGGTCAGATCGGATCCGGGGTCATCCGGGTCGGCGATGTGGTCACCGTCTGGCCGGCAAACCGGTCGAGCCGCGTGAACCGAATCGTCACGTGGGACGGGGATCTGGACGAAGCCTTCGCGCCGATGTCGGTGACGCTGACGCTCGACGACGAGATCGACATCAGCCGCGGTGACGTGCTCGCGAATGGTTCGACGGAGGTTGGCACCCGGTTCGACGCGGATATTGTCTGGATGGACGAGCGGCCGCTGGATCCCAAGCGCCTCTATCTGTTGAAGCATGGCGCCACGACGGTATCGGCGGAAGTCGATCGCGGGTTTGCGTTGAACGAAATCGCGATCGCCAGCGTGTCGACGTCACGGCCGATCGTGTTCGACAGCTACCGCACGAATCGGACGACCGGCAGCTTCATCCTGATCGATCCGGCCACCAATTTCACCGCTGGCGCGGGAATGATCGTCCGTCGAGTCAACGAGCGCCGCGGCGACGCTCAAACCGTTGGCGCGGCCGGGCGACTCGCAAAGGCCGCCCGTATGGCCGGCTCCGAGGCCGAAGCGGTAGACGCCGTGCGGCGCGTGCTGGAGGAGATACTGACGTGAGCGATGCAGCCCTGGTTATCGCCGGACAACTCGACGCCGCCGACGCGCCGTGCATCACGTGCAGCTTCCAGGCGGAAGACATGGTGGTGCTTCACATGCTGCGACGGACGAAACCGGAGATCCCGGTTCTGTTCCTGGACACGGTGCATCATTTCGCCGACACCTACAAGTACCGCGACGAGCTGAGCGAGAGGTGGGGGTTGAACCTGATCAATCTCCAGGCGAGTGAGCCATCCCCTGGTTTATGGAAGACGAGCACGGACGCCTGCTGCGCGCGACACAAAGTAGGTCCGCTGTTCTCTGCGCTCGAGAACTACGACGTCTGGTTCACCGGATTGCGGCGCGAGCAGTCGCCAAGCCGCGCGAACCTGTCGCACCTGGAACCGTTCACGCTGCCCTCAGGGCGCGTGATCCGCAAGGTCAGTCCGGTCGCGACCTGGACGACCCGCGACGTGTGGATCTACGCGCGCGAGCACAAGATTCCGCTCCTTCCGTTATACGATCGCGGCTACACGAGTATCGGGTGCGAACCGTGCACGACGACTCCCCTCGATCCGTCCGACCCGCGCTCGGGACGATGGCAGGGACAGAAGCTGGAGTGCGGCATTCATATCCAGCCGGTGACCACTACCCGGTGACCAGCCGCGGACACGACCGTCCACCCGCGCCGGACGAGATGCTCCGGTTGATCCTGACGAGTCGTGTCTACGACGTCCCGCAGGAGACGCCGCTCGATCCCGCCCCCCGCCTGTCGCGCCGCCTCGGAAACGAGATCCTGCTGAAGCGGGAAGATCTGCAGCCGATCTTCAGCTACAAGCTGCGCGGCGCCTACAACCGGATTGCGCACCTCGGGCCGGAGGAGCGCCGCCGCGGCGTCATCGCCGCGAGTGCGGGCAACCACGCACAAGGCGTCGCCTTTGCCGCCCGCCATCTCCGCATTGAAGCGGTCATCGTCATGCCGCAGACGACTCCGGAGATCAAGATCGACGCGGTGCGCGATCTCGGTGCGGAAGTCGTCCTGTCGGGTGATACCTACGCCGACGCGCAGGTGCGATGCCATGAGCTTGCGCGCGAACGCGGCATGGTCTTCGTGCACCCGTTCGACGACCCGCTGGTCATCGCGGGACAAGGCACGGTCGGCGACGAAATCCTGAGGCACCGGCTGGGTGATGTCTCGGCGATCTTCGTTCCAGTCGGAGGGGGCGGACTGATCGCCGGCATCGGCAGCTACGTCAAAGCGCTTCGTCCGACGGTGCGGGTGATTGGCGTCGAGCCGTTCGGAGCGGATGCGATGTTTCAGTCACTCGCGGCCGGCCGCCGGGTCGCCCTGGATTCGGTGGATATCTTCGCCGACGGTGTGGCGGTGCGCGAAGTTGGAACGCTGACATTTCCGATCGTGCAAACGACCGTCGAGGAAATCATTCGCGTATCGAACGACGAGATCTGTGCCGCGATCAAGGACATCTTCGATGATACGCGGACGATCATGGAACCGGCAGGCGCGCTCGCCGTCGCCGGCGTTCGCGCGTGGGTGGAACGCGAACGGGTGAAGGACGCGCGGTTCGCCGCGGTCCTCAGCGGCGCAAACATGAATTTCGATCGGCTCCGTTTCGTGGCGGAGCGCGCCGAGGTGGGCGACGCGCGTGAAGCGCTCTTCGGCGTCACGATACCGGAGCGGGCCGGCGCGTTCCGCGCGTTCTGCGCCACGATCGGCCGGCGCGTCGTCACCGAGTTCAACTATCGGCTCAGCGGACGAGATGTCGCTCACATCTTTGTCGGCATCGCCACCCGATCGCGCCAGGATGCCGTCGACATTGCCGCGGCGCTCACCGCCGGCGGGTACGACACCGTAGATCTGACGGACAACGAAACCGCGAAGCTCCACGTCCGCCACATGGTCGGCGGACGCAGCCCCGACGTCGCGCACGAGCAGTTATGCCGGTTCGAATTCCCCGAGCGCCCCGGCGCCTTGATGGCCTTCCTCGAGAAGCTCGGAGGCCGCTGGAACATCAGTCTGTTTCATTACCGCAACCACGGCGCCGACTTCGGGCGCGTGCTGGCGGGATTTGAAGTGCCTGATTCCGACACGCGCGACTTTGAAGCGTTCCTCGATACGCTTGGGTATCGGTATCAACGCGAGTGCGGGAATTCGGCGTACGATCTGTTTCTGGCAAAGTAGAACCTCGCACCCAGTCAACGTCATTCACTGTCACACTGCGATGATCTCTTAGGGAGCATTTTCCTCCCTTCTCCGTTCTCCTGTGTTTTTTACGTCACGATCGCAGAGTGACAATGAAGGCGGTTGATTATTCCTTTGCGTCGGAACCCCCGATACCAAATCTTGATTCTCCCGTGCCCGACGTCATCAATTCCTAACGGCTGAGAACGACCTGATCCGTGCGCGAGGGTACGCGACATGCAACGGATCGGAGTGCCGCCATGAATGGATATGAACAGGGAGGGAAACCGATGAGACGAACGACAAAAGGAATCATGGGAACGTTAGCGGCGCTGGTCCTCGGCGCGACGCTGGCGACTGCACAGGCGCCCGATACGAACAACACGACGATTGTGACTTTCAGCGCACCGGTGTCACTACCGGGTGTAACGCTGCCGGCCGGCAGCTACATGTTCAAGCTGGCCGACTCTCAGGTGAATCGCAATATCGTTCAGGTGTTCACCAAGGATCGCAGCAAGATCCTCGCAACCATCCTCGCCATTCCCGCCGAGCGCAACGAACCCGCCGATGAGACGGTAATCACGTTCGCGGAGTCGCCAGCCAATTCGGCACCGGCGATTCGGTATTGGTACTATCCGGGGGACAAACGGGGTCAGGAGTTTGCGTACCCGAAGAAGCAGGCAACCGAGATTGCCAACGCGGCACACACGTCGGTGCTCTCGATTGATACCGAAGACAACAGCGCCGAGGGGATGACCAAGGGAAAGATGTCGCGAGTGGAACCAGGCGCGCAGGCGAGTCAGTCGACCGCTGAAGCCACACAGCCCTCCACTGCGGCGCAGGGTGCACAGCCATCGACATCGCCGAGCACGATGAGTCAGTCGAGCACGTCTCCGACGACCTCTCCGTCAGCGGAGTCGCAGACCGCGACGTCTACGCAGCCGCAGTCCTCGACGCAGGCGCCCGCGACTGAGCAGCCGAGCGCCACGCCGTCCGCCCAGGCAGCACCCGCGCCAAGCACGACGCCGAGCACCTCGATGCCGAGCGCGACGCCGAGCAGCACGCACGGTGCGGTTGGAACGTCGGGTTCCACTTCAGGCCGTTCGAGCCTGCCGAAGACCGCGAGCACGATCCCGCTCATCGGCTTCGCCGGGTTGCTGGCGCTCGCCAGCGCGTTCGGCGTCCGCGCGCTGCGCCGCGCGCACGCGTAGAAGCTCGTTACTAGTAGCGCAGTCTTGAGGCAGCCCTTCACGGCTGCGCTACGCATTCCAACTACGGTCGGTGACGTAGGGGGGCCGCGGGGGGCGAAGCTCCCGGATAGGGGACAGAGGTCATGCAGCTGCAATCAGCATCGCGAATTGCCGTGATGTCGATACTGCTGGGTGGATCTGCCCCCTCTTTGTTTGCGCAGGATTCACCACCGAAGGTGTTCTCCAGCGGATCGGAAGTGGTCGTCGTGCACGCGACGGTGACCGATGGCAAATCGCGACCGATCGCGGGTCTCCCGCGCGAAGCCTTCACGGTCTACGAGGATGGACGCCCGGAGACCGTGAGTTTTTTTCACAATGAAGACAATCCGGTGACGGTTGGACTGGTCCTCGATTGCAGCGGCAGCATGCAGCGGAAACGAGAAGCCGTCATCGCCGCTGGGCTCGCCTTCGCGGCATCGAGCCATCCGAAGGACGAGATGTTCACGGTGAACTTCAACGAACATGTCTGGGATGGGCTGCCGCCATCGATGCCGTTCACGACCGAGGTCACCGAGCTTCGTGCGGCGCTCGAGCGCTCGACATCACGGGGCAAGACAGCCATGTTCGATGGTCTTCGCGCCGCGCTTGAACATCTGGACAAAGGACACGAACAGAAGAAGGTGCTGATCCTGGTCAGCGACGGCGGAGACAACGCCAGCTCGTCGAAGTTCGACGGCGTCCTCGACCGGGCCCTGCGAATGGATGCGGTCATCTACACCATCTCCATCCACGATGAATACGACACCGACGCAAAGCCGGATATCCTCAAGAAACTCTCGCGAGCTACAGGCGGTGAATCCTTCTTTCCACACAAGCTGGAAGAAGTGACGGAAGTTCTCGAGCGAATTGCGCACGACATCCGCAGCGGCTACACGCTCGGGTACAGCCCGTCACAGCAGGCGCCCGGATATCGGGCAATCCGGGTCGAAGTGCACCCGCGTGACGGACGAAAACTGAACGTTCGTGCGCGATCCGGTTACATCGCCGCCGGCTCGAGCGATCATGAACCCCACTAGACGGCTTCAGCGGCTCGACTCTCACCTCAGCCACCACCTTCCTCTCGTCGAGCGCGCACTGTTTGCGCTCGCCGCCATTCTTCTCGGTTGGTATCTCTTCGAACACGCGATGACGGCGTACGAGCAGGCGGCGGCAAATCGCGAGCTCGAATCGGTGCATCTCGCGGTCGATAAGCCGGCATCGGCTCTGCCGCGACCGACTGGTGGTGCACTCATCGGACGCGTCGAGATCCCGCGCGTCGGCGTGTCGGCCATGGTCCGCGAAGGAGACGATGCCGCGACGCTGCGGCATGCGGTTGGCCATATTCCCGATACCGCGCTTCCGGGCGAACCGGGCAACGCCGGCCTCGCCGGACATCGCGATACGTTCTTTCGCGGTTTGAAGAGTGTCCGAGAGGGCGATCGCATAACGATGACGACTCCCGGCGGAGTTCTCGAATACATCGTCCGGCACACCACGGTCGTCGATCCAGACGACGTGTCGGTGCTCAGTCCGAGAGGTCGTCAGACACTCACCCTGGTGACGTGCTACCCCTTTTATTACATCGGCTCAGCGCCGCGCCGCTTCATCGTTCAGGCGGAGCTGGCACCGGATCGGTCACAATAGGCGCGTGACATTATCCGAGTTCAAGCGGAGCACGTCGGAGACCAAACCGCCTGCGATGCTGTCTGCGCCACTCCTCGCCCTCTGGCACGATGCGAAAGGTGAGTGGGACGCCGCGCACGAGGTCGCGCAAAACGTCGACGATCCGACCGGCGCATGGATTCATGCGTATCTCCATCGTAAAGAGGGAGACCTCGGGAACGCGGGCTATTGGTACCGGCGCGCGGAGAAAGCCGAATGTCGAGCCAGCCTCGAGGCAGAGTGGGAAGAGATAGCGTTGGAACTACTAAACAATTGGTGAATTGGTGAATTAGTGAATTGGCGCCACCCGGTTCAGCGGTGTCTCCTACCTCAATTCAACAAATTCACCATTCACCAATTCACCAATTCACCAATTGAATTCACTCATATCTCAGCGCGATGATCGGATCGACGCGGCTGGCTCGCCGGGCGGGGATCCAGACAGCCAGAAGCGCGACGAAGGTCAGTAACATCGGGACGCCTGCAAACACCATCGGATCCCGCGCCGTCACACCGAACAGGAATGTCGCGATCAACCTTGCGAGGCCGAATGCGGCTGCCACACCGAGTACGACGCCGACGAGAGCGAGGCGCATCCCCTGGAACACGACCATGTTCTTGACCTGCGCCGACTGAGCGCCAAGTGCGAGGCGGATTCCGATCTCCTGAGTACGTTGCTCGACGGAATACGCCATCAACCCATAAATCCCGATCGCCGCCAGTAGCAGCGCGGACGCACCGAAGACGGTCATCAGCCACATATTGAAGCGCTCCTGTGCGGTCGACCGGGAAACCACTTCGGTCATCGAGCGCACGTCGGTGACTGGCAGGCCGGTGGCCTGGCGCAGTTGTTCCTGAATCGCCGTACTCAACGCGTGCGGCTCCATTTGCGAGCGGACAACCCACGCCATCGGAGTCAAACGGACGTTGAGTGCGTTGGCAGGATCGGGCACCTGCGCCTGCGGAATGAACATCTTCGGTCCAGGGTCGCTGTTGAGACCGTTGTCGCGTGAGTCGCCGACAACGCCGATGATTTGACGCTCCGGTTCGTCGGCGAACTCCCGCATGATGCCGCGCCCGATGATGAGACGCTCACCGATCGGACTCCCCTTCGGCCAGAACTGCTTCGCCATCGCCTCGTTGATGATGACGACGCCAGGTGCATGACTGTCGTCGCGTTCGACAAATGTTCGTCCCTGTCTGACGGGAATCTTGAATATCTCGAAATATCCCGGCGACACCGTCATCCAGCTTCCGCCGCCGTCGAACGGCCCATCGGATTTTCGGCCGACGATCTTGAATGGAAGGCCGTATCCTCCCTCTAGCGGCACGCAGCACGTCGCGCTCGCATTCACGACACCGGGAATTGCACGCAACCGCTCGACGCCATCACGCACGAGTTGTGCGACCGCCTCTGACCTCTGAAAGCGCGGTCCGGTCAAGGACATGCGCATGGTCAGGACGTTCGTGGCGTCGAAACCCGGATCCACATGCGAGAGCGCGAGTGCGGTTCTGATCAAGAGCGCCGATCCGATCAGAAGTACGAGCGCGAGCGCGACCTCCGTCACGACCAGAACGGAGCGTGCCTTGTTCTGCCGGAATCCGGTGCCCGATCGGCCGCTGCTTTCCTTCAGCGTGGTGGTCAGATCCGCTTTCGAGCTTTGCAGCGCTGGAATCAGGCCGAAGAGAATGCCAGTCCCGAGCGAGACGAGGATGGTGAAGGCGACGACGCGCCAGTCAACGCCGACGCCTGCGCCGTCTTCGCCGACCCGAGGAAGTCCGGCGGTGCTGATCGCCAGCAGGGCGCGAATGCCAATGATGCCGAACACCAGCCCAAGCACGCCGCCCAGCGATGAGAGGACGACGCTCTCGGTCAACAGCTGACGGATAATCCGGCCGCGTGACCCACCGACCGCGGCCCGGATCGCGATTTCGCGCCGCCGGCCGGTGGCGCGGGCGAGCAGCAGGTTCGCGACGTTGGCGCAGGCAATCAGCAGGACAAAGCTCACCGCACCGGCCATCACGAGGAGCAGCGTTTTCACGTTGCGGACCAGCACTTCTCGAATCGGCTGCACCGAGAACGTCTGGTTCGGACCGAGCGCATTGGGAAATTTTTCGGTGTAGCTCTTGGCCGACAACTTCAGTTTTGCCTGCGCCTGTTCGAGTGTCACGCCGGGCTTCAAGCGCCCGGCCGCCTGAAAGTAGTGCCCCTGATCCTTGGTAGAAGGATCGAGCTGGAAAGGGAGCCATACCTGTGGCGACGGCCCGAAATCGTCGAAATGGAACTCGCCGAGCACGCCGATGATCGTGTAGGTGTCCCCACTCAACGAAATCGATCGGCCGATGATGTTCGGATCGCTGTTGAAGCGAGTCGACCAGAATCTGGAACTGAGCACGACGACTCGATCGCGATCCGGAAGATCCTCCTCAGGGCTGAACGTGCGGCCCAGGGCCGCGGGTGCGCCGAACAACCGGAAGAAATCCGCCGACACCTGGCCGGATCGCAATTGCTCGACCACACTGCCGCCGGTGTAATTGACCACCCCGGTCCGAAATGCGGCGACGTCCTGGACAACGTCGGATTGCTGTCGATAGTGTTGAAATTTCGCCGGAGACGCGGCCGGGCCGCCGCCCTGCGGCGAGGCGTTCATGAAGACGACCAGTCGGTCCGGATCGGGAAACGACACCGGACGAAGCAACACCGCATCAACGACTGAGAAAATCGCGGTGTTGACGCCAATGCCGAGAGTCAGGGCTGCCACGGCCGCGAGCGTGAATGCCGGGCTCTTGGCGAACATTCGCAATGAATGCGTCAGGTCTTTGAAGAAGGTTTCGAAACGCATGAAGTCATCCTGTCAATGAGCCGAGGAACGCGAATAGTGGTTAGACGCCACTGGGCAGGATTTTGTTGTGCGGCAAGCGAACGGTTCCCGTCCCGCAATTTGTCACACAAGGTAGGATCAGCGCGGTGGACGGTTAGAGAGGAGTCATGAGTAAAGCGCGCCTGGAAGCATTCAGCGACGGAGTCATCGCCATCATCATTACGATCATGGTGCTGGAACTTCGTCCGCCTGAAGGGTTCGAGATTGCCGACTTGAAAGACCTGGGCCCCGATTTATTCGCCTACACCCTGAGCTTCGTCATCCTCGGCATCTATTGGAACAACCATCACGTCCTGGTCGGGGCGATGCGGCGGGTCAGCGCCGGAGTGCTCTGGGCCAATTTGCATCTGCTCTTCTGGCTTTCGCTCATGCCATTTGCGACAGCCTGGATGGGACGCAATCACGAGCGACCGATTCCGATCGTGATCTATGGAGGCGTGCAATTCCTCGCGGCCGTCGCCTACACGATCCTTCAGATGACGATCATCGCCGCGGATGGTCGCGGTTCGAAACTGGCGCAGGCCGTCGGCAATGACATGAAAGGGCGCATGTCGCTCGCCGCCTACGCGCTCGCGATTGTGCTCGCGTTTGCGAGCCACTGGCTCTCGTACGCGCTTTTCGTGTTCGTGGCGCTCGTCTGGTTGATTCCAGACCGCCGGTTTTCTGCGAGGGCCGCGGAGTAACCTCAATGGCGTTTGAAGAACTGGACGGCACGCTCATGCTTCTCGGCCGCCGCGCGGCTCCAGTCTCCTGCGTGCGTATTCGGCTCGGCTGGGGGAGGACTCGATGAGAACCGTAGTGGCAGCTTCGGTGGGACTATTGTGTGCTCTTCAGGTGGTCGGGGCGCAACGGCGTAGCGACATCCCGGCAGCGATCGAGAGAGCCGACAAAACGTTTGCAGAGGCGATGGTCAGATCTGATCTCGTGACGCTGGCCAACACGTACGGTGACGACTACGTCTTCACCGACCCCGCTGCGCGTGTCAGCCACAAAGCCGAACTTCTTGACAGCTTCCGGAGCGGCGTGATCAAGATCCGCTCGCAGGAAATCAGCGACGTGCAAGTCAACGTCTACGGCGATGTCGCAGTCGAGACCGGTAAGCTTGTGAGTCAGGCGACGCGAGACGGCAAGGACAGCGGTGG
>Ga0136846_1214160_pt1 | contig 14078 bp, 14 predicted proteins | sample HopSoiMetagenom2_FD_96841 | JGI IMG/M metagenome (GOLD analysis project Ga0136846, IMG submission 96841) | Grasslands soil microbial communities from Hopland, California, USA - 2 Assembly 2016 (version 4) | ecosystem: Environmental > Terrestrial > Soil > Grasslands | place: USA: Hopland...
AAACCTACCGGGTTTACACCTACGACGGGGAGATCCGCAACGCTGACGCGCAGCCTGACGTCCAGGCGCCCGAGGGGCACCTGGGCAGCGGGACCTGACCGCAGCTGGCGGAGCGAGCGCTGGCATGCGTCCCGGCGGATATTAAGTCCGGCCGATCGCGTGTCGGAGCCATGGCGAGGGGTAGAACGACGCGTTCCGCAGGGAAACCACCCGCCGCGCCGCGGCACCGGCAGGCACGAGGAGGGTTCATGGCGAGCAGCAACGAGACCGGCCTCGGCGGCGAGACTCATCAGGTAGCGGCCGGGAACGCGTCCCGGCTGACGACCCAGCAGGGCATCGTCATCTCCGATGACCAGAACACGCTGCGGTCCGGCGAGCGCGGACCGGCCGCGCTGGAGGACTTCCATTTCCGGGAGAAGATCTTCCACTTCGACCACGAGCGGATCCCGGAGCGGGTGGTGCACGCCCGCGGCTACGGGGCACACGGATACTTCGAGAATTACGAGCCGCTGACCGAGTTCACCCGGGCCGACCCGTTCTCCGAGGCCGGCCTGCGCACCCCGGTGTTCGTCCGGTTCTCCACCGTGGCGGGCAACAAGGGTTCCACCGATCTGGCCCGCGACGTGCGCGGCTTCGCGACCAAGTTCTACACCAGGCAAGGCAACTGGGACCTGGTCGGGAACAACATCCCGGTCTTTTTCATCCAGGACGCCATCAAGTTCCCCGACGTGATCCACGCGGCCAAGCAGGAGCCCGACCGGGGCTTCCCGCAGGCCCAGACCGCGCACGACAACTTCTGGGACTTCGTGTCGCTGATGCCGGAGTCGGCCCACATGCTGATGTGGATCATGTCCGACCGGGCCATCCCGCGCTCCTTCCGGTTCATGGAGGGCTTCGGGGTGCACACGTTCCGCCTGGTGAACGCCGACGGCAAGTCGACGTTCGTGAAGTTCCACTGGAAGCCGAAGCTGGGCTTGCAGTCGGTGGTGTGGAACGAGGCCCTCAAGATCAGCGGCGCCGATCCCGACTTCCACCGGCGCGACCTGTGGGACGCCATCACCGCCGGTGACTTCCCCGAGTGGGAACTCGGTCTGCAGCTGTTCGACGACGACTTCGCCGACCGCTTTGCCTTCGACGTGCTGGATCCGACCAAGATCATCCCGGAAGAAGAGGTCCCGGTCCGCCGGGTCGGCCGCCTGGTCCTGGACCGGGTGGTGGATAACTTCTTCGCCGAGACCGAGCAGGTGGCCTTCTGCACGCAGAACGTCGTCCCCGGCATCGACTTCACCAACGACCCGCTGCTGCAGGGCCGGAATTTCTCCTACCTGGACACCCAGCTCAAGCGGCTGGGCAGCCCCAACTTCACCCAGCTGCCGGTCAACGCACCCAAGTGCCCGGTCGCGAACTTCCAGCAGGACGGGCACATGGCGATGGCCAACCCGCCGGGCCGGGTGAACTACGAGCCGAACTCGTGGGATCCGCCCGGGCCGCGCGAAGATCCGGTCACTGGCTTCCGCAGCTATCCTGACGGCCGGGGCGACCAGTCCGGACCCAAGCGGCGGCTGCGGCCGGAGAGCTTCGCCGACCACTACAGCCAGGCGCGGCAGTTCTTCGTCAGCCAGTCCGAGACCGAGCGGCAGCACATCATCGACGCGTTCGTGTTCGAGCTGAGCAAGTGCGACCGGGAGACGATCCGGACCCGGATGGTGGCCGGGCTGCGCAACGTCGGCGATGACCTGGCCGGCCCGGTGGCCGAGGGCCTGGGCCTGCCCGGGCTGCCCGATCCGCTGCCCGCCGCCCGGGAACCCGTCCGCGATCTGCCGGCCTCCGCGGCGCTCAGCATCCTGGCCAACGGCCCGGACAGCTTCGCCGGCCGCAAGATCGGCATCCTGATCACCGACGGCGTGGATGCCGCCAAGCTCGAGGAGGTGAAGACGGCGGCCGAGCAGGCTGAGGTTAACGTCGAGCTCATCGCTCCCGCGATCGGCGGCGTGGACGACAGCGAGGGCAATCATGCGCCGGCCGACCAGAAGATCGACGGCGGCCCCTCCGTGCTGTTCGACGCCGTCATCCTGCTCGCCGCCAGGCATGCCACGCCCGCGCTGGCCGCGCAGCCCGCGGTGCGTGACTTCGTGGCCGACGCCTACGCCCACTGCAAGTTCATCGGCTACACCGGCGACGCCAGCCCGCTGTTCGAGGCGGCCGGGCTCGGCGGCCTGACCGATGGCGGCTTCGTCAGCCTGGACGAGCATTCCGCCACCGACTTCATCGCCCGCTGCGCCGGGCTGCGGTTCTGGCCCCGGCAGGCCAGCATCGCGCAGCGGGCCGCCGTGCCGAAGGCGTCCGCGGGCCAGGACTGACGGATGACTTCTGGTCCTTGCGGCGGCCCGCTGGCGCAGCGGCATGGTGCCGCCAGCTATCCAGGCCGTCCGGTCGCCCGGCCGCGCCCGCCGGGCACCTCGAACGCCACCGTGGACGCTCTCGGCAAGCTCTCCGAGGCGCTGGAAGCGGCCGAGCAGGCCCGTGGCCTGCTCTACGGCTTTCACCGGTTGTGCGGCACAGCGGACCTGACGCTGCAGGAAGCCGTCAGCATGCTGCGAGAAGCGGGGCATGCCGCGCTCGCCGACGACATCGAGCAGACCCTGGTGGGGCGGGACGTCATCTCCGGCTGCTGGAGCTTTGAGCTGGTCGAGGCCTACGACGCCGGGTACTGGGAGGTATTCCGTGACGCCGACGAGCACGCTCGCGCCGAGCTCGGCGTCCCGGCCCGGCATGTCCTGGAGGCGGAGATGAAGGAGCGCGAGCAGCGCGCTCCCGCCGGCAGCAGCAGGACGCAGGAGCGATCACGGCACGTCCCGTAGACCGCGCCGTCTGATTGAATGCCCGGATGACTACTAGTGGCAGCTCTGGCTGATGGGCGAGACGCTTGTGGTCAGGCGGCCACTGGGCCGCTCCGGTCTCACGATGTCCCGGGTCGCGCTGGGCTGCGGCAACTTTGGCGGTATCGGCTCGGCGCCGGCCTTCTTCGGCCAGGGCCTGACCCAGGACCAGGCGTTCGAGCTGATGGACGCGGCCTGGGAGTTCGGTCTCACCCACTTCGACACCGCCGACGCCTACGGCGGTGGCCGCAGCGAGACCTCGATCGGCCGCTGGATCGCCTCCCGCGGCGTCCGGCCGCAGCTCACCACCAAGACCTACAACCCGATGCGGGCCGGTGCGGACCACGGCCTGAAACCGGAACGCATCGCCCGGCAGCTGCCCGCGAGCCTGGAACGGCTCGGGGTCGACCACGTCGAGCTGTACCTGGCGCACGAGTTCGACCCGGACGTGCCGCTGCCCGAGACCATCGGCGCATTCGAGATAGCCCGGGCCGACGGTGCCATCGGCGCCTACGGGGTGAGTAACTTCACCGCTGCCCAGCTGGATGCCGCGCTGGCGGCGGGAGCGCCCAGCGCCGTCCAGAACAGCTACTCGCTGCTTGACCGGCAGCACCAGCAGGACGTTCTCGCCCTGGGCGCCGAACGGGATGTCTCCTACCTGGCGTTCGGCCCTCTCGCCGGCGGCTGGCTCACCGGCAAGTACCGCCGCGGCGAGCCATTCCCGGCCGGTTCCCGGATGACCCAGCGGCCCGAGCCGTACCGTGAGTTCGCCAGCGGGCCGATCTTCGACGCGCTGGACCGGCTGGCCGCGACCGCCGCGGACCGCGGCATGTCGATGGGCGGCCTGGCGCTGGCCTGGCTGCTGGCCGACGAACGGGTGGGGCAGATCGTGGTCGGCCCCGGCCGGCCCGAGCACCTGGCGGTCGTCGGCGAGGCGCTGCGCAGCCCGCTAACCAAACAGGAGGCCGCGATGGTGGAAAGGGCACTGGGCTGATGCGGGTGCTGGTACTCAGCCACCGCGACGTGCTGGCGGCCTTGCCGCCGCAGGCGCACGCCGAAGAGATGGCCGCTGAGGCCGCCGCCGGGCTGGCCGGCGTCACCGTCGCCGCCAGCGCACAGGCGGCGCTCCGCGACGCCGACGTGGTCGTGACGGTGACCAGCGCGCGTGAGCCGGTGCTGCGGCGCGAGTGGCTGAAGCCGGGCGCCCACCTCAACGCGGTCGGCGCCAGCTCACCGCAGAATCGCGAGATCGACACCGCCACCGTGGCCGCGAGCGCACTGTTCTGCGACAGCCGGGAGTCGCTGCACAACGAGGCGGGTGAGTTCCGGCTGGCGGTCACCGAGGGCCTGATCAGCGGCGACGAACACGTCCGGGCCGAGCTGGGTGAAGTACTGGCGGGGACGGCGGCCGGCCGCCGTGACGCGGGCGAGCTGACGATGTTCCGCTCACTCGGCCTGGCGATCGAGGATCTCGCGGCCGCCCAGTGCGCGGTCGCGACGGCCATAGAGCAGGGCATCGGCACGGAGGTCGAACTGTGATCAAGCTGGCGGAGATCGAGGCGGCCCGCGAGCGGATCGCCGGCACGGCGGTCCGCACCCCGCTGCTGCGGCTGTCCGTCGAGGCCCCGGCCGAGATCTACCTCAAGTGCGAGAACCTTCAGCCGGTCAACTCGTTCAAGATCCGCGGCGCGACCAACGCGGTGCTGCTCGCTTCCGCCCCGGAGCGCGCGAAGGGACTGGTCACCGCCAGCGCCGGGAACATGGCCCAGGGAGTCGCGTGGGCGGCACGGGAACTCGGCGTGCCCGCCACCATCGCGGTGCCCGAGCACGCGCCGCAGGCCAAGCTCGCGGCCATCGAGCGGCTCGGCGGGCGGATTCTCAAGCTGCCCTACGACGACTGGTGGAACGTGATCGTCACCAGCCGGGTCGATGGGGTCGAGGGGCTGTTCGTGCACCCGGTGCAGGACCCGGGCGTGATGGCCGGGAACGGCACCATCGGGCTTGAGGTTCTCGACGACCTGCCCGATCCGGACGCGGTGGTGATCCCTTACGGCGGCGGCGGCCTGACCGTCGGCATCGCCAGCGCGGTCAAGGCGCTGCGGCCGGACACCAGGATCTTCACCGCCGAGCCCGCGACCGGCGCCGCGCTGGCCGCCGCCTTCGCGGCCGGGCAGCCCACCACCGTCGACTACCAGGCCTCGTTCGTCGACGGGGCCGGCAGCCGCCGGGTGCTCGACACCATGTGGCCGCTGGTCAGGCCCCTCGTCGACGAGGCGCTGTCCATCCCGGTCGCCGAGGTCGCGGCCGCCGTCCGGCTGCTGGCCGAGCGCGCCCGGATGATCGCTGAGGGCGCGGGTGCGCTCGCGCTGGCCGCGGCGCTGTCCGGCCGCGCTGGACCGGGCAAGGTCGTCTGCATCGTGTCCGGCGGCAACATCAACCTGAGCACGCTGGCCGAGACGTTCAGCGGTACTCCCGCCTGACCCGCCCCGCAGCCTGACCACGAGGCCGCGGGGGAGGCGGGCTAAGGCGTGTCCCGTAGTCCCTTCAGCTACCTCAGAAATTCAGTGGTTGTGGCGCTCTACCCTCTCTATCCGGTAGAACGCCACAACCACTGAATCGAAATGGTGCGAACGGGGCAGGTGGGTTGATGGTGCGTCGAGACCGGACCGGCGGGACGCTGAGGTCCGCTTCATGATCCGCTGAGGCCCGCTTCATGATCCGCGCGTCGCTTCCAGGGCGGCGATAAGCCGGTCCACCTCGTCGGTGGTGTTGTAGTGGATGAAGCCGATGCGGACCGACTTATCGGCGTAGCCGAGCCGCTTGTACAGGTTCAGCGAGTACCAGGAGTCGTGCGCCCACACCCCGATCTGCGCGTCGGCGAGCTTGCTGGCGACCTCCTCGGCGGGCACGCCCTCGACGTTGACGAGGAACGTCGGCACCCGGCCCTCCATCCCCGGCAGGCCGTACACCGTGACCGCGTCCGAGATGCCGTCCAGGAACCGCTGCCCCAGCGACCGCTCGTACGGCGCGACCGCCGCGATGCCGCCAATGGACGCCAGGTAGTCCATGGCGGCGTTGAACCCGGCCAGCAGCTCGTAGGGGTGCGTGCCGGTCGCGAACCGGCGGCCGAGCGGGCTGGTGGGCGCGGGCCTGGCCTTGTACGGCCGCCAGGTCTCCATCAGCTCGGCCCGCCCGCAGGCCATCCCCAGGTGCGGGCCGCAGAATTTGTACGGCGAGCAGAGCAGCACGTCGGCGCCGACCGCGCGGACGTCGATGGGCTCGTGCGCCGCGTAATGGACGGCGTCGATCCAGGCGAGCGCGCCCGCCTCGTGGGCCAGGTCGCAGACCCGGCGGGCGTCCACCACCGTGCCGACCGCGTTGGAGGCCCAGGCGAACGCGACCACCTTGGTCCGGGGCCCCAGCTTGGACCGCAGGTCGTCGAGGTCGAGAGTGGTGTCGGGGTTCAGCTCGATGTGCCGGACCACGAGGTCCTTGTCGTGCGCGAGTTCCAGCCACGGCGCCACGCCGCCGTCGTGGTCCAGCGAGGAGACGAGGATCTCGTCCCCCGGCTGGAAGCCGCGGCCGGCGGTGCGCGACAGCGTGAAGTTCAGCGAGGTCATGTTCGCCCCGAACATCACTTCGGCCGGGTCGCAGCCAAGGAACGTGGCGGCGTTCTGCTCGGCTTCGGCGAGGATCCGCCCGATGCGCTGGCTGGTGGCGTAGACCGCGCCCATGTTGGCGCTCGCCTCGCGCAGCGTTCGCGCGATCGCGTCGCCGACCTCGTCGGGCACCTGTGACCCGCCGGGGGCGTCGAGGAACGCGAAGTCCCCCTTCAGGGCCGAGAAGCGGTCCCGTACGGCGGCGACGTCGATGGTCGTGCGGAGTACCTCGGTCATCGGCAGCGTCCTCTCCTGCGCAGGGGCGCCGGCGGGCGCCCGCATTGCGATCGAATCACAATTCCCGCTCGAAGATCAAAGTGCTTCTCTTGCCCGGCGTTCGGCGCAATGGTTTGATCAACGCACATTCGGCCGGTCGGGGGGTTGCGAGTTCCGCTGCGGTACCACGCTCGGCCCGCGGCCGTATCGCCAGCGTGCTGACCAGCAGGGAAAGAGGACCGGGCGCCTGCCGCCGGTGACTCGCCGGGCGGGGATAACACCCGGCGCGAGCTAACGCCGCGGTAGCAGGGATTGACGAACTGAAATATCACATAGAGATGGAGGGACGTTCCATGAAAGGAACGGTCGTGATCGCCGCGACGGCACTCGGTGCCCTGGCCTTGGCGGCATGCAGTAGCAGCGGTAGCAGCAGCAGCGCAAGCGGTGGTGGCGGCGGCAGCAGCACCCAGGCCTGCGTGGCCTCAATCGGCATGGAGGGGCCGCTCACCGGGCCGGTCGCGAACCTCGGGCAGGAGCAACTGCACTTCGCCCAGCTCGCGGTCAGCCAGGACAACACGGCCAACAAGACGAAGATCTCAATCGTGCAGGGTGACACCCAGCTGAATCCCGCCCAGGCGACGACGGTGACCCAGCAGTTCACCTCGAACTCGAAGATCGTCGCGGTGGCCGGCCCGGCGGGCAGCCAGGAGGTCGAGGCGGTCGGCCCGCTGATGGCCCGGGCGGGACTGCCGTTCATCACCGGGTCGGCGACCGCCGCCGCCCTGACGACCGGGAAGTACCCCACGTTCTTCCGGGTCGTGTCCAAGGACAGCGTGCAGGGACCGCAGGACGCCAAGTACATCATCGACAACCTGCACCCCAAGGCGCTCATGATCGTTGACGACCAGGAGTCGTACTCGACCGGCCTGGTGGCGGCCATGACGCCGGTTTTCCAGGCCGCCGGGATCAAGGTCGACCATGAGTCGGTGTCGCAGAAGCTCACCGACTTCTCCTCGCTGGTGGCCAAGGTCACGCCGTCCACCTCCGTCGTGGTGCTGCCGTGGCAGGTGGCCGCCAACGCCCAGCAGTTCGGCCGGAACCTCGCCCAGCAGCACAAGAAGGCCGTGATCTTCGGCACGGACGGGCTCTTCTCGCCCGGCACGTTCTCGATCAACGGCTCGTACGTGTCGTCGTTCGGCCCGGACATCACCGCGATCGCCTCTGATAGCGCCATCGCGGCCCAGGCAAAGGCGAAGTACGGGGCCTTCGGCACGTTCGGCCCGCCGGTGTTCGCGGCGACCCACGTCATCGACGAGGCGATTGCCTCGGTCTGCAAGGCGGGCCAGACTCCGAGCCGGGCCAACGTGCTGGCCGCGATCAAGAAGACGGATGAGCCGGACTCGATCCTGGGGCAGCCGATCAAGTTCGACGCGCACGGCGACCTGGTCAACGGCAAGTTCTTCCTCTTCAAGATCGACTCGGCCGGCAAGTACCAGCTGACCCCGGGCTGACCCGGCAGCACATCAGCAAGACCGAACCGCCCCGGGTGGCGCGCAGGCCACGAGCCGGCGCGCCACCCGGGGCGATCTGACCGCGAGCAGGCAGGCAGGATCTGGCGCATGGCCTTCTTCTTCCAGGAACTGGTGAACGGCCTCACCACGGGCGCGCTGTACGCGCTGGTAGCACTCGGGTTCTCGATGGTCTACGGGGTGCTCAAGCTGCTCAACTTCGCCCATGGGGACCTGTACATGGTCGGGGCCTACGTCGGTTTCTTCGTGATCCAGTGGTTCGGCGGGGCGACCTCGCTGTCGATCCCCGTGCCGCTGCTGCTGGTCATCATGTTCGCGCTGGCGGCCGGCCTGGTGGGTGGCCTGGGGGTGGCGATCGAGCGGTTCGCGTACCGGCCGCTGCGGGACGCCCCGCGGATAGCGCCGCTGATCACCGCCATCGGCATCTCGTTCTTCCTGGAGAGCGCGGCGTTGCTGCTCTTCGGTGCGCAGTACCGCGTCTACAACACGCCAGACTTCATCAACGCCCACTCGGGGATCACGATCGGCTCGGTCACCATCAACTCGGTCCAGATCCTGGTCCTGGTCATGGGCCTGATACTGATGGTAGGGCTGCAGCAGCTGGTCAACTGGACCAAGCTGGGCAGGCAGATGCGGGCGGTGGCCGCCGACCGGGAGGCCGCCGAGATGCTGGGCGTCAACGTGAACTTCACGATCGCGCTGACGTTCTTCCTCGGCTCAGCGCTGGCCGGCGTGGCGGGGGTCATGGCCGGGCTGCTGTTCAACCAGGTGACGAGCACGATCGGCTTCATTGCCGGCCTCAAGGCGTTCACCGCCGCGGTGGTCGGCGGCATCGGGTCGATCCCCGGTGCGATGCTCGGCGGCCTGCTGATCGGCCTGGCGGAGTCCTTCGTCACCGGCTACCTCTCCTCGACCTACAGCAACCTGCTGGTGTTCGGTCTGCTCATCGCGGTGATGCTGGTGCGGCCCAGTGGGCTGCTCGGCCAGGCCCAACTCCAGAAGGTGTGAGCCCGTGAGCCTCGATTCGCCGCCTCCCGCCGGCCCGCGGGTCGGGTCCGACGAGTGGGTTGCCCGGCAGGCGCACCGGCGTGAGTACCTGCCGTCCTGGCTCGGCTCGCTGGAGCGGGCCAGCGAGCGGGCCGGCTGGTGGCCCAAGCTCGCGGCCGCCGCCGCGGCCGCCGCCGTGCTGCCCCTCTTCGGGCTCGGCCAGTTCCAGCTCCAGGTCGGGATCGACGCGCTGGTCATCGCCCTGCTCGCGGTCGGCCTGAACATCGTGGTGGGCTGGGCCGGGCTGCTCGACCTCGGCTACGTCGCGTTCTTCGGCTGCGGCGCCTACGGGTACGCCCTGGTGTCCTCCGGCCAGATCGGCGCGAACGGCATCCACCTGCCCTCCTACCTTTCTATCCCGCTGGTGATGGCGGCCGTCGCCGGTCTTGGGCTGCTCGTCGGCTGGCCCTCGCGCCGGCTGATCGGCGACTACCTGGCGATCATCACGCTGTTCTTCGGCGAGGCGTTCGTCGAGTTCACCAACAACGTCGCCCCCAGCGTGCTTGGCGGCCCGAACGGGATCGTCGGGGTCGACGCGATCCGCCTGTTCGGGTACACGTTCACCACCAATAAGTCCTACTACTACCTGCTGGTGATCGTGCTGGTGGTGACCATGGGGGTGCTGCGGCTGCTCGACACCTCTCGCACCGGCCGGGCCTGGCGCGCGGTGCGGGAAGATCCGCTGGCTGCGGCGTCGATGACGATCCCGGTGAACCGGGTCAAGCTGATGGCGTTCGCGTTCGGCGCGGCGGTCGCGGCCCTGGCCGGCACCCTCTTCGCGGCCCAGCAGATCAGCGTGTTCCCCACTGACTTCGACACGCCCATCCTGATCCTGGTCTACGCCGGGCTGATCCTCGGCGGGGCGGGCAGCATCGCCGGCGCGTGCACCGGCGCCCTGGTGGTCATGGTCGTCTACGACGGTCTGCTGCGCAGCCCCACCGAATCCGGCTACCTCTTCTACGGCCTGATCCTGCTGACCCTGCTGGCCAAGCTGCGGCCGTGGCGCCGGCTTGCGCTGGTCCTCGCGGCGACCGTGGCGCTCGGCTACGCCATCCACGCGATCGCCGCCGCCGTCTCGGACAGCGCGGTGGCGGGCGGGCCGCACTCGGCGGGCTTGATCGCCGGCGCGCTGCGCGACTGGGTGGTCGTCCCGGCCAGCGCAACCGTGGCCGGGAACTGGGGATTCGTGGCGCTGGTGTGCCTGCTGGTCGCGCTCGTCCAGGTCAGCAGCCAGTGGCGGACCATCCTGTTGCCGCCGACGCTGTACCTGGCATCATTCGTGTGGGAGACGCGGCTGGCCGCCGAGCCGGCCATTACCAGGCAGCTCATGATTGGTGCGATCCTGATCGTGATGATGAACGCGAGGCCGCAGGGCCTGTTCGGGTCGCGGCGGGTGGAGGCCCTGACGTGAGCGATCCCGTCCTGGAACTTGACCGCCTGTCGCTGTCCTTCGGCGGCCTGCGGGCGCTGTCGGAGCTGGACCTCGGTGTCGGCGAACGGGAGATCGTCAGCCTGATCGGGCCGAACGGCGCGGGCAAGTCCACCGTCTTCAACGTGATCACCGGCGTGTACGAGCCAAGTTCGGGCGACGTCCGGTTCGCCGGGCGGTCGATTGCCGGGCTGGCGCCACACCGCGTCGCCCGGCTGGGGATCGGCCGGACATTCCAGAGCCTGCGGCTGTTCCTGAACATGTCGGTAATCGAGAACGTGATGGCCGCGACCTACGGCAACACCAAGGCGATGCCGTGGGAGTCGGTGCTGCGGCTGCCGCGGGCCCGGCGGGAGGAACGCGAGGTGCGGGCGCTCGCCGAGGACGTGCTGTCGTTCTTCGGCCAGCGACTCGCCGGGTACCGGTGGGAGCAGCCCGCCTACTCGCTCTCCTACGCGAACCGGCGGCGGCTGGAGATCGCCCGCGCGCTCGCCACCAGCCCGCGGCTGCTGCTGCTCGACGAGCCGGCCGCGGGCATGAACCCGGCCGAGACCCACGAGGTCACCGAGCTGATCTCCCGGCTGCGGGACGAACGCGGCGTGTCGATCCTGGTTATCGAGCACGACATGCACGTGGTGGACTCCTGCTCTAACCGGGTGGTCGCGCTCGACCACGGGGTCAAGATCGCCGAGGGCGGCTTCGACCGGGTGGCTGCCCACCCGGCGGTGGTGGAGGCCTACCTCGGCAAGGATCCGGGCGCACTGTCGGACGGGGGGTGAACGACATGCTGCTGAGCCTGGAAAGCGTCACCACGTACTACGGGCAGATGCGGATCCTGGAGGGGATCTCGCTGAACGTCGCCGAGGGCGAGATGGTCTGCCTGCTCGGCGGCAACGCCTCGGGCAAGTCGACCACGCTGAAGACGATCCTGGGCATCGTGCGGCCCCGCACCGGGCAGGTGCTGCTCGACGGCGAGGACGTGACGCAGTGGCAGGTGCCGCAGCGGATCTCCGCCGGGCTGGCCATCGTGCCGGAGAACCGCCGGCTGTTCGGCCAGATGACGGTCCGGGAGAACCTGGAACTCGGGGCGGTGCTGCGCGGCGGCGAGAAGCTGGACGATGACTTCGACCGGGTTCACACGCTGTTCCCCCGGCTGCTCGAACGCCGCGGCCAGCTCGCGGGGACGCTGTCGGGCGGCGAGCAGCAGATGGTCGCGATGGGCCGGGCGCTGATGTCACGGCCCCGGCTGCTGCTGATGGACGAGCCGTCGATGGGCCTGTCGCCTGCCCTGGTGCAGCAGAACTTCCAGATCATCAAGGACATCCACGCCACCGGGGTGTCGGTGCTGATGGTGGAGCAGAACGCGACCATGGCGCTTTCGATCGCCAACCGCGGGTATGTCTTGTCCACCGGCGAAATCGTGCTCGACGGACCGGCGTCGGAACTGTTGCAGAGCGAGGACCTGAAGCGGGCCTACCTAGGCCGGTGAGGAGGCAGCGGTGACGGCAGGCACTGACGCCACGGTCCGCACGGTTCTCGATACCGGCGGCGGGCTGGTCCGGCGGCAGGTAGAGGTGCCGGCCGGGGCCCGCCACGCCGGCGCCGCCGGGCCCGGCGGCGAGCTGTGCTTCGTAATCGAAGGGGCCGGGCAGCTCAGCTCCGGGACCGCCCCCGGCCGGCCGGTCCAGCCCGGCACCGGCATGTGGCTGCCGCCCGGCACCAGCTACTCGCTGGCCGCCGCCGGGCCCGGTCCGCTGCGGCTGGACAGCGTGCTGCTGCCCGCGCCCGGCGCCGAGCCGCCCGGCGCCGAGCCGGCCAGCCCCGGGACGGCCAGCCCCGGGACGGACAGCACCGCCGGGCCGCTGCTGGCGGACCTGGCCGGGCAGCCGCCGGAGATCACCGGTGACCGCCAGTTCCGGGTGCTCTTCGCGCCGGGCCAGGGCTGCCCCGCCGCCACCCAGTTCGTGGGGGAGATCCCGCCCGGCCGGGCGCCCTTCCACAGCCACACCTACGACGAGGTCGTGCTCATCCTGGCGGGCGAGGGGGTGCTCCACGTGGGCGACGAGGACCGCCCGCTCGCCCCCGGCAGCTGCCTGCACCTCGCCCCCGGCACCCCGCACTGCCTGGAGAACACCGGCCAGGCCACGCTGCGGGTGCTGGGCGTGTTTCACCCCGGCGGCAGCCCCGCCGCCAAGAAACCGGCCGGCGGGTGAGGAACCTGATGACCGACTGGAAACCGGCGATGCGGGTACCCGACCCGGCGGTGCGCGTCCTCGACGAGCGCTTCCGGCCCTACGTGCTGCCCCTGGCGAAACTGGAGCGGCTGGCCACCGGGTATCGCTGGGCCGAGGGCCCGGTCTGGTTCGGTGACCACCGGACGCTGGTGTGGAGCGACATCCCCAACGACCGGATGCTGCGCTGGGACGCGGCGAACGAGACGCTGTCGGTGTTCCGCCAGCCGTCCAACTACGCCAACGGCAATACCCGGGACCAGCAGGGGCGGCTGGTCACCTGCGAGCACGGCGGCCGCCGGGTCACCCGGACCGGGCATGACGGCACGATCACCGTGCTGGCCGACAGCTACCAGGGAAAGCGGCTGAACGCGCCCAACGACGTGATCGTGGCGGCCGACGGGGCGGTCTGGTTCAGCGACCCGGTCTTCGGCATCCTCGGCGACTACGAGGGCTACCGGGCTGAGCCGGAGCTGCCGACATACCTGTACCGGCTCGATCCGGACGGCCGTCTCGAGGCGATGGCCGAGCTGCGCTCGCCCAACGGCCTGGCCTTCTCCCCGGACGAGTCGGTGCTGTACGTGGTCGAGTCGCGGGCCGTCCCGCACCGCCGGATCGTCGCCTACGACGTGCGGGACGGCTCGCTGGGGGAGCAGCGCCCGTTCATCGACTGCGGCGACGGCATCCCGGACGGGCTGCGGATCGACGAGGACGGCAACCTGTGGTGCGGCTGGGGCGGCGGCGAGGGACTGGACGGGGTCCGCGTCTTCACCCCCGACGCCACCCCTATCGGCCACATCGACCTGCCCGAGCGATGCGCCAACCTCGCCTTCGGCGGCCGCGCCCGCAACCGCCTGTTCCTGACTGCCCACACCTCCCTGTATTCCCTCTACGTCAACACCCGCGGCGTCCGCTAGCGACCCAGCGGCCGGACCAGGCTCCCGGCATCCATGTCGTTCGGAGAGAACGACGACATCGAGCCGGCTGACGTGCTGGTGCGCACCGCCGGTGCGTCACTGTCCGGCGAGTTCCTCTACCACTGGTGCCAGCGCGTCCAGGTCGTCGATCAGGAATGAGCTGATGCCGAA
>Ga0136846_1226951_pt1 | contig 14075 bp, 9 predicted proteins | sample HopSoiMetagenom2_FD_96841 | JGI IMG/M metagenome (GOLD analysis project Ga0136846, IMG submission 96841) | Grasslands soil microbial communities from Hopland, California, USA - 2 Assembly 2016 (version 4) | ecosystem: Environmental > Terrestrial > Soil > Grasslands | place: USA: Hopland...
ATGAGCAGGCTGAAGATGAGAAACCTCCGTATTTACGGACAGGTATTGAACCGCGGTTTGATCTATTCAAAGATCAAATACATCGATCCAGACCTGAATGCAAAAGTGAAAACTTCAGATGGCGATCCGGGTGTATCTACTTATAACAGAGGTTTTGTAATTGGTGTGAATGCCGGTTTTTAACTATTAACGATTTAATACTACATATGTTACGTTCAAAAATATTGATTCCTGCAAGCGCATTAGCGTTGATGCTTGCAATAGGAGGCGCCTGTAAAAAATCATTCCTTGATGAAACCCTGATCTCTTCAAAAAGTACTCATGATTATACTACAACAATAGGGTTGGATGGCCTGTCTACAGGCATGTACCAAAGCCTTCGTTTTCATTTTAACTACGAATGGGCTTATAGTACTACCAATTTGGGGGTTGACGAATTCACCATTGGCGACCCTGGTATGACAATGTGGAATGCATACGATAATAATCTGAATTCGCTTACAAAAGAGGTAAGAGACGTATGGGATAACATGTACGGCGCCATTAACTCGGCTAATATTCTTATTCAAAATGTGCCTTTGTATTATAACGGTGCAAACAAGAATACCCGCCTGGGTGAAGGATATTTTATGCGCGCCTTCAATTATTTCAAGCTGGTGAACCAGTACGGAGGTGTGCCTATAAAACTCACCCCGTCTGAGGCCGTTGCATTTGAATTTCCCCGTAACAGCGTACAGGAAGTATACGACCAGATGATAAGTGATGTGAAACAGGCATACGATCTGTTGCCTGCCACACCGGCACAAAGAGGCCGCATTACCAAATGGGCGGCAGCACATTTCCTGGCCAAAATATACCTGTTCCGCGCCAGTGAAGCAAACAAAAGCTGGAACGGTTCAACCGTTACAGCCGACCTGGACAATGCGATCAAATATGGTACAGATGTGATCAATAACAGCGGTCATAAACTGGCTACCAACTTCAGCGATCTGTGGAATTATACCACGCCCAATGGCGCCAACGAAACAAATGCCGAGATCATCCTGAGTGCCCAGTTCTCAGATAATACTGCTACCCAGGGCCGTTATGGTAATCAAACGCATTTATATTATCCTTCGGTTTACCAGAACATTCCGGGTATGGTACGCGATATTCCGGGTGGAAGGGAGTTTCAACGCCTGCGTTCAACCGATTATGCAATGGATGTGTATGACCGCGTGAACGACTCACGGTTCTGGAAAAGCTTTAAAACAAGATATCTCTGTAATAACCCCAGCAGTGCGCCTAAATATACGAAAGGTGTAGATTCAGGAAAGGTTAGGTTTAAAGGTGGAGAGGAGTCTATTCGCTATATCGTGAACAATGCCGGTGATGCCCGGTATACTTCAGACACTCTCAACTATTTCGCACCCTGGATGTTCGTTCGTTATTTCAAGGGCGAAGCCCAGGATTTTTCGGGCGCCCATGGCAATTATTCCGTCTCCCGTTATGTAGGGTTGTCAAAATTTGCCGATGGCTCCCGAGCTGATGTGACATCACAGTTCGGCCGCCGCGATGGTATACTGGCCCGCCTGGCCGATACTTATCTGATGGTTGCCGAAGCTTATGGCCGTAAGGGACAATACACCGATGCATTGCCCTTTATCAATGCCATACGCGATCGTGCTGCTTACAAGGCTAAGGAAGACCGTGCTGCCTATGTTGATGGTGGTATCTCCTATAAGACCAATCCGGCAGCCAATACCGCTACCTGGGTGTCTTATAGCGACAAGAACACCTATTACGAATCGAACAACCTGGTTGCGCCGGCAGACCCCAGCATTAACCCCAGCACCCTCAGCGCGCTGCATATAAACAGTGTGAACGATATCCTGGCTTCAACAAACGAATTTTACGACAAGTTGAATGTAGGCAGCGATGCAGACAGATTCCTGAACTTTATTTTGAATGAACGTTCACGCGAATTGATGGGTGAGTTTTTGCGCTGGGAAGACCTGGCCCGTACCAGAACGCTGGTAGCCCGTTGTGCTGCCTTTAACCCTGTAGCAAGGCCGGTGCCTACTAAAGATTATCTGCGGCCGATACCGCAAAATTTTCTCGATGTAATAAAAACGGATGGACAGCCATTGACATCAGATGAGAAAGCCGTCTATCAAAACCCTGGTTGGTAATATTCCTTTCAATAACAGTTGTGGATTCTTCAAGCCTTCCCGATTAAATCGGGAGGGCTTTTTTTAGTACTATCCGGTTTTTAGCCTACGCATTACCGCAATTATTCATGCATGTTACCGTGATTTTTCGAAGTAGGGTTACTATTCGTTGTAACAGATTGTATTACATTGTATTATTTTAAATGTCTGGCATTGGATTTGTGTAAAGAATGCAATACTTTGCAGAAGTATACCTAATATCTAATCCATTACCAATGAAAATGAACATTCTTTACGCCATTTGCGCAATGGCTGTTTTGGTAGCATGTAGTGCACCCTACCAGGCCCAAAAGTCAGTCTGGACTGTAAAGGAAGTGCAAGAGTCATTTAATAAAGATTCAGCTAAAAAGTACAACACCAATTGTATCCTTTACCGCGGCACCGACAGTCTTTCTCATTATTTCTTAAGTCAGTTTACCGACAAATGGGTATTTCTTAGCATCAAGAAAAGCGAATTATCGCTTATTGAAGAAAAACCTTACAAGATTGATTCTGCCGTTAAATTGGGCTACTATTATGTTGATCCCAATAATCATTTCGTAAAAACCCGGGACTTTAACTAATTAAGACTATCCGGATCTGGTAGTAATACTATTTCCAGGTATGCCTGTTTACCTCGTGTAATACCACATAGGCACAAATTTTTCCTGTTAGGGAACCAGCTTGTGACCTATGTGGTTAAAAAATATATTGATCGGGCATTGCATTTTATACAGCTAATATTTATATTTCGTATTAATTATCAATTGGTCAGTAATAATCCGTATTAATCAATAAAAATCCAGTACCCATGTGGAAATCTCTAACCAACTCAAATCGCGTTTATCAGGGCGATAGGATAAGATTCAACAATGCTCCCCGCGAATTAAGCACCGGTAACTTGTTCCAGGTTGTAAGAACCGACGAACATTACTTTGAAGTTTGCCCCATTACCCAGGAAGCAGACACTTTGCTTGATCTGTTCACCAGGAAAATTGTCAGGTATTTCGATGTAGGTTATCATCTTCAAATTGATGTCTGGAACGAAGAATAACCACCTGCACAAAAAAACCAATGCATAGTAAATTTAATTTATAAATAAAATAAATAACATACCTTTAGACTAACACTTCGTTAGCAATATGAATTGTTGACACGAATTGCTTATTTGATTTTCGGTTATACTTATTCCAACCCCTTTAGAACTCTCTCTATTCATTCCGGCCCGCACGCACTATTCACCAATAAATAAGTGTATATGCTGGAAAATCTTTTCAACCTCGTAAAGCAACAGGCCGGGGATGCTATTATTAACAATCCTGCTATTCCCGATCAGCACAATGAAGAAGCTGTACAGGAGGCGGGTCATTCAATTGTAGATACCCTTAAAAACGCCTTATCGGGTGGACAGCTCAATGATGTATTAGGCATGTTTGCAAACGGCCAGGCCAATGCCAGTGCGCCGGTTGTGCAACAGGCTACCGGGAATTTTATGGAACGACTGCAAAGTAAATTTGGTTTGAACAGCAGCCAGGCATCCGGTGTTGCCCAAAGCGTGATCCCCCAGGTAATGAACCAACTGGCGCAAAAGACCGCCAATCCCAACGATAACAGTTTTGATGTACAACAGATCTTCAACCAGCTCACTGGCGGTAAAACCGCTGGCATGAACCTCCAGGGCATGATGAACAGGCTGAAAGGCGGCCTCGACAGCGATAAAGATGGCGATGTTGATCTGCAGGACCTGAAAGCTATGTTCTCAGGCGGCGGTTCGATGATCGATAAGCTGAAAGGCATGCTGGGCTAGATCAGCTATAACCACTCTTCTTATTGCTTTTCTCCTCCGTGAAGCCAGAGGAAAAAATGCTTATTTTAGTAGATAGTAAACCTGCTAAAATGAACCTGCCAAAACAGCTATCCACACACTTCAGAACATTTTATACCGGTGGTAATTACACCGGGGTGAATTTAAAAGACAGCATGGAAGGGGTAACCTGGCAACAGGCCACCACTTCCATTTTTAATTGTAATACCATTGCGGTCCTGATCTATCACATGAATTATTATGTACGGCTGGTGACGAAAGTATTGCAGGGACATCCGCTCGAGGGGAGTGATAAATATGCTTTTGATGCGCCGCCGGTTCAGTCGGCCGAAGATTGGGAACAGTTAAAGAACAGTGTTTTTACCGAAGCAGAAAACATTGCCCGGATCATTGAACAGTTGCCGCCCGAAAAACTGGATGAAATATTTCACGATGAAAGATATGGCAACTATTACCGCAATTTGCAGGGGATTGTTGAGCATAATAATTATCACCTGGGGCAGATCTCGTTGTTGAAGAAAATTATGACTCAGGTCCCAGCCAACCCAAACATCCCAGTTCAGACAAAATAGCCCAACAATCCAACTAAAGCTGCTATAAGCGTATTCAGAAAATTAACCTGATCATTCTTGATCCATCCTTTTCTTTCAAGGGCGGCGCCGAGAATGGAGTCGGTTATATTGCCAATAAAACCAGCCAGTATGATCCACCAGGTTAATGAAGGGTGACCATAAGCGGCGAAATAAATTAAAGCGATCAGGATGCTGCCCGCAATACCCCATAGCGTGCCTTCCAGGCTTATTACGCCGTCCAGCCCGCAGGTGTCTTTTTTAAAGGTGAGAATGTTGTAAAAATTCCTGCCATATATACTGCCTAATTCGGAGGAGAGCGTGTCGGCGCTGGCCGAGGCCAGGGAAGCGGCAACGGCGAGTTGCCATGCAACAAGGTGTTGCGGATATAGCCAGGCCAGAAAGCCCGCTAATGCGGCTACGCCGCCATTGGCCAGTACCTGCGAGGCGGTTCGTTGTCCTTTATTTTTTTCAGCTATGCCTAATTGTTCTTTTTTACGGCGGCCAAGCGAAGTAGCCAACGTGCCTGCTATAAAAAAAGCGCCCAGTAAAACAATACCGGTAACGCCGAGGCCTTTATACAGCTGCGCTGCCAGTAAGCCACCGGTAAACGCACCAGCGATGGTTAGTTTGCGAAAAACGATGGTGGCGGCTACGCTTGCAACAATAAAAACCAGCACGATCCAATCAGAAATATGCATCGGAGCAAACTACTGTATCTATCACATTTAACCAATAAATTCCTTTGTTAAACCGGCTTATTGTATTGCTTTCAACAAATAATACTTTTTTATTTTGCTTTCTACCAGTATTTTGCCACACAGCACAAACAGCCAGCAAACTATTTTCGAATTTCCCATAACAAGCAACCCGATTGAACAAGATCCCCGTTTTTTGTATTGCTTTATTAGTCCAGGTTGCAGTTTACGCCCAGCCTGCACATAACGGCAACAACAGCTCTGTTACACTAATAAAGTCCTATTCCATTCTACCTGACCATGGTTTCTCTTTTAATACAATACTGGCCGATTCAACCCTGCGGTTTGCGATAAATGATTCAATACGATGCCGGCAGGCTACCAGCTACTGGCTTAAATTAGTTATAGATAATTTTTCCTCAATGAGGTCCTGCCAGCTAAGGATCTTTCCTGGCATGGCCAACCGCTTGTATTATTTCGACGCCAATGCACGGGAATGGTTGATGGAAGAGGCCGGTATGATGCCTGGGCGCGACAATGGCCGTATCAACCGGCGGGGAATGGCTTGCATATTGCGTGCTGACACTATCAATACCGTATATGTTCATATCGATCTGAAACACCTGGGGGCATTCGCTGAGGCATTTAAACCTGACATCCGGCTCGAAACAGCGGCCTTTGCCAGTAAGCAGGATCAATTGGTATGGATCACCTGGATCACCTCGCTTGCAATTGTATTACTCTTTTTGCTGAACAATGTATATATCTATTTCAGTTTTAAAGACAAAGCCGTTCTTTATTATCTTATCGGGCAATTGGGTGGCCTGATCTATATGACTGCCCATAAACAACTATTCCCGGCTTTTTTCCCCGATCTGGTGTTTACAGCCGGTTTGCAACCGAATGGCAAGGCTGCCTGGTTTGGGTTGAACGATCTTTTGCTGCATACAGGCATACTGGTGGTCATTTACAGCATCGTACAATTTAGCCGTTCGTACCTCAATACCCGGCAATCGCTTCCCCGGTTAGATGTTATGCTTCGATGGGGAATGCGGGCTTATCTGCTGTTGAGTTTTATTTTCGTGGTCATCAATACGGGTTTTTATTATATAGAACCATACGCCTGGATGATGGACAATGCACTACCTGTTTTTTTGTTTGTCGCCATTTTATATGCAGGCGTGGCAGGCTACCGGCGCCAGTTACCTGCGGCCCGGCCTTTTTTGGTGGCCAATGTGGTGTCAGTTGGGTGTATGTTGGCAATCCCTTTATACCACCTGATAATGGATGTAACTGGTATGGGCAATCCATTTATAAGGTCCTTATTACCAGATCTGGTATCTATTACCCAAACATTTGGTTTTTCGGTAGCGTTGGTGGCTCGTATGAGGTCTGTTGAACAAGAGCTGATAGCAAAGGAAAGAGAAGCCAGCCGGCTGGAATCAGATCTGCGGGAAATTACATTCCGGCATCAACTGATTGAACAGGATAAGCAAAAGATCATAACGGAAATACAGTTGGAGAAAACCAGGAATGTACAGTTACAGGAAAAAATGGAAGCCAACCAACGGGAGTTGACAGCTTCCAGTTTGAACCTCGTTCAAAAGAACGATTTGCTGATCAAATTGCAAACACAGATAAAAGAATTGAAAAAAATATACCCCGGCAAGAGCAAACAGGAGCTGCAGGGTATTGAATCCCTGTTACAGACCAACCAGTTCCTGGATGCAGGCTGGGATAAGTTCACCTTACATTTTGAACAGGTTCATCCGCATTTTTTCGAAAACCTGAAAGCCAAACATCCAACCCTCACCAAAAATGAAGTGCGGTTGTACGCTTATTTACACCTCAATTTGTCAACAAAGGAAATTGGCGCCATGCTTCACATTGACCCCGCCAGTGTACGCCGGGCTAAATCCAGGCTGTATAAAAAAATGGGTATCAATACTAGTGACAAAGCCGGAGAGGAAGAAAATGCTTAAATAATATCATTGAAAACCAATGTGTTGAAAGTCGTGTCCATACTTTATCCATGTTAATTTTTTGGATTTGAGGGGGCTTGCCGGTTGTTTTGCAGCCTGAAATAAATACCTAACCCCCAATCAAATGAAGCCCATATTCCTGCTCTTGTGTATAGCCATTCTGTCCTTAACCCGAAAAGCATACATTAATAAAAACGACCATGCGGAATTGTCCGCATCTGTTCCATTTAAAGTAACTCCGCAACTTGATCTGCCTAAGGGGATCGGGGAAACCGATACCAGCCAATTGAAACAAAGCGACTGGTATGCAGGCGTTATGAAAAGCATGGCAAAGGCCGAATACAATATTCAACAGAGAAAAAATACTAATACGTTCAGCAGTCCCAACCGAAAAAACAACCTGCGTTTTAATTATGACGAAAACGGGTTCACGGTGCAACCACGAACAACGAAAATACCAATTGGTAAAGTGGATGAAACCACAAAACCTGGTGACATAAAATATAAAACGCTTCCGAATTGGAAGGTGGCTTTCAACCTCGACAAAAAACAAATAGGAGAGGGAACCTGGCAGGTGAAGGGCAACCAGGCCGAGTATATTACTGGCAACATCACTGTACAATATATAAACGATGAAGAAGGCATGCGGCAGAATTTTATTGTGCAGGAGCCTTTATCAAACGATGACAATTTACAACTGCACTTTAGCGTAAAAACAAAACTGGCACAGCAATTCAGCAAGAACAGGCTGCAGTTTGCCGATAAAAAAAGTGGTATTGTACTAAGTTACGAACAACTAAAAGTATGGGATGCCAATGGCAAACCACTGGTAGCCACATTTGAAAAAAGCAATACCGATTATTGTATTCATGTAAATACGACTAAAGCGGCCTATCCAATTACCATTGACCCCCTGAGCATTACTCCCGCCTCCATGTTAGAATGCAACCAGTCAGGTTCCTGGTTCGGCTATTCTGTAGCCAGTGCCGGAGATGTGAATGGCGATGGTTACAGTGATGTTATTGTGGGTGCACATTATTACGACAATGGTGCAGGCAACAGGGGGAGGGCTTATGTCTATCATGGTTCAGCCTCCGGCATTAGCGCCACTCCTGCAGCTATACTACTAAGTACTAAAAGTGATGCTGTTTTTGCCTGGGTTGTTGCCGGTGCCGGAGATGTAAATGGCGATGGGTACAGCGATGTAATAGTCGGGGCTTATGGGTACGACAATTCTCAAACCGATGAAGGCGCTGTCTTTGTATATCATGGCTCCGCAACGGGTATCAATACTACCGTCGCCGCCATAGTGGAAAGTAACCAGGCATATGCCTGTATGGGCTATTCAGCAGCCGGTGCTGGTGATGTAAATGGCGACGGATACAGCGATATAATAGTCGGGGCTTATCAATACGACAATGTTCAAACCGACGAAGGTGCGGCTTTTATTTATCACGGTTCTGCCACAGGCATTGTTACCACCCCCGCTGCCTTGTTGGAAAGTAACCAGGCAGGGGCCTTTATGGGAATATCAGTAGCAGGCGCCGGCGATGTAAACGGCGACGGGTACAGCGATGTAATTGTAGGGGCTGAAGGATATGACAACCCCGAAGCCAGCGAAGGGGCTGCTTTTGTATATCATGGCTCAGCAGCGGGTATCAAAACTACCGCCGCCGCCATGGTGGAAAGTAACCATGCCGTTGCATTGATGGGCCATTCTGTAGCCAGTGCCGGCGATGTAAATGGCGATGGATACAGCGATGTAATAGTGGGGGCTCCTCTTAATTCCAACGGCCAGAATGCCTTCGTATATCATGGCTCAGCTACCGGCATCAGTACTACGGCAGCCGTTATATTGCAGAACAACCAGGCAGGTCAGCAATTGGGCATTTCCGTAGCCAGTGCCGGCGATATCAACGGCGATGGATACAGTGATGTAATCGTGGGAGCTCCTCGTTTCAATACTAACTTTGGTACAATCGTGCAAGGCGCCGCCTATATCCATTATGGTTCCGCTACAGGTATCAATGCCGCCCCCGCCGCCATTTTACTATGCAATCAGGGAGGTGCGCAAATGGGCCGTTCAGTAGCCAGTGCCGGAGATGTGAATGGCGATGGGTATAGTGATGTAATAGTGGGCGCTTATTCTTATGACAACGGCGAAACCGATGAAGGCGTCGCCTTTGTGTATACTGGTTCGCCTTCCGGTTCCAACATCGTCGCTGCCACCCAGTTGGAAAACAATCAGCCCGGGGCTGCTTTGGGGGCTTCGGTAGCGGGTGCCGGCGATGTAAACGGTGATGGGTACGGTGATGTGATCGTGGGCGCCTGGCTATACGACAATGGCGAGAACGATGAAGGCATTTTTTATATTTATCACGGTTCGGCTACTGGTATCAGTACCACGCCTGCGGCCTCAGTAGAAGGTAACCAGGCCGGCGCCTGGATGGGCAGCTCGGTAGCCGGCGCCGGCGATGTGAACGGTGATGGTTATAGTGATGTGATTGTAGCTGCCTATTCTTACGATCATGGCGAAACCGATGAAGGCGTAGCTTTTGTGTATCACGGTTCGGCAACCGGTATCAATACCACGCCGGCAGCACTGTTGGAATGCAACCAGGCCAGCGCAGAATTTGGTTCTTTAGTAGCCGGCGCGGGTGATGTTAATGGCGATGGTTATAGTGATGTGATCGTAGGGGCCTGGAATTACAACAATGGGGAAGCCGGTGAAGGTGTAACTTTTGTATATCATGGTTCTTCTTCCGGTATCAATACCACGCCGGCAGCACTGATGGAATGCAACCAGGCCAACGCAAAATTTGGCGTTTCGGTAGCAGGCGCAGGTGATGTAAACGGCGATGGCTACAGTGATGTGATCGTAGGCGCTTATCTATATGATAATGGCCTAACCAATGAAGGCGCCGCCTTTATATATCATGGTTCGGCAACCGGTATCAATACTACGGCGGCGACCATGGTTGAAAGTAACCAGGCAGATGCACAATTGGGCATTTCAGTAGCTGGCGCTGGCGATGTAAATGGTGATGGATATGGTGATGTTATTGTAGGCGCATGGAATTACGACAATAGCCTTACCAATGAAGGCGCTGCATTTATTTATCACGGTTCGGCTACCGGCATTAGTACTACTGCTGCCGCGATGGTAGAAAGTAATCAGTTTGGTGCATCGATGGGTAATTCGGTTGCAGGCGCCGGTGATGTAAACGGTGATGGTTACAGTGATGTGATCGTGGGGGCTTACAGGTATTCCAATCCACAAAACGGGGAGGGGGCATTCTTCATATATCATGGTTCGGCAACAGGCATTAACACTACTGCCGTTGCTATGGGTGAAAGCGAACAGACCAATGCAGAACTAGGCACCTTTGTAGCGGGCGCTGGCGATGTAAATGGCGATGGCTACAGCGATGTGATCGTGGGCGCCTATTTTTACGACCATGGCGAAACCGATGAAGGCGCTGCATTTGTGTATTTAGGTAATAGTCCGGGAACAGGGATACGTAATAACCTTAACATCTATAATAATGATTTAACTACTCCAATAAACAGCAGCAATTTTCCCGCATCCACCTTTGGGGCTGGTTTATTTGCAAAATCATTCCTGGGTGGTACCGTAAAAGGCAAGCTGGTTTGGGAAACGCAATTGAGTTTTAATGCATTTAGCGGGTCGCCCATTACCAACAGCATTGTATATACTTCGGCCCAAAGCGGTTACACCAACCTGGGTATAACAGGCAGGGAATTGAAAAGCATAGTGGCAAAACAAACCGGCAGCCGGTATACCAAAATAAGAGCAAGGGTAAAATATGATCTGGTTACTGCTTTAACCGGGCAGATATATGGCCCCTGGCGCTATGTATCAAATATTGTATCGGGCTTTTCATTAGGAGCGCTGCCAGTTGATCTTATTTCTTTTAAAGCTGAATGGTTGGAAAAAGGCAAAACAGCACAATTGAAATTTATTACCGACAATGAATCGGATGTGTGTTGTTACGAGGTGGAAAGAAGTTCCGATGGAGTGACATTTACTACAATTGGCAAGGTCACCGCAAAAAATACGGGCAGCCAAACAAACTATAGTTATACTGATCTCAACGCTACGGGTAAGAAAATATATTACCGCTTACAGACCAGATTTAACAGTGGTACCACCAATTACAGTAATATTCAAATGCTGGAATTGAATTCAACTACTGAGATCATGGTGTTTCCCAACCCGGCGAAAGATATAGTGCAATTGCGGTTAAACAATACTTATGCAACCATGAAAGTGCAGATCATTAACGCCGGCGGGCAAACGGTAAAACAGTTTAATAATGTTTCTACTGCCGGGCAATTGCTGGCCATTCCGGTAAGCGATCTTCAAACCGGGGCTTACTTCTTATACCTGCAAAGTGGTAGTGAGCACCAGGTATTACAATTTGTTAAAGAATAGGTCTGAATATTAAGACAGCCGTCCGCCAGTTGGCGACGGCTGCTCTTTTCATCATAAATGATAGTATTTTCCCTCCTGACCGGTTAATTGGATATTTTATAAATCGCCGGTACTTCCAGTCCTTCAATTTTAGCTGCCCTGGTAGCAGTAGCCGTGAGCGGATCGATGGCATATATGCGGGCTTCACCGGCTGGCGTTGAGGTAATGGAGGCATACACTTTTCCATCTTCAACCAGCCATTGTGCACCATACTGTCCACCATGAACCGGAATATCAGAAATATCAGTAATTGTTTTATTATTCAGGTCAATGATCGCCATTTTACAAATGGGAATGGTTACGTCAAAAGCGGCCCAGATGGCGTTGGCGTTATCTGTGCCCGGAAGTTGTAGGCGGGCTACAAGCAGTCCATCGCCCGCATAGGTGGCTGTCAGCAGCTTGGCGCCGCCTGAGGCAGTTTCCACGTCAAAGAAATAGGAGGGGTCAAATGATTGCTGTCCGTTTTTAATACGCAGGATACCCGATTTCTTTGTTACCTGGGTATAGCCTGCCGCCAGGCTGCTGGGCGATACAGTGTAAATGTCGCCATTCTCAGCTTTCACCATGCTTACCTGGTTTCCATACAGGCCAATAGGACCGGTGCGCGCATCCCTGATAGTAGTTAAAGAATCCAGCCCCGGGTAACTGAAAATGGTAACATAGGCAGTATCCGTGTATGCCGTATTCCAGGTACTGCCTTCAAGCGGATAAAATGAAACATACATTTTATTATCATTCACTACAATTGAAGTAGGCCATTTATTCAGCACATCCGACTTATTCCACATGTATAAAGGCGTTAGTCTTTTTTTTCTGATGCGAATATTGTTGGCGTCAATCAGTTGAATCTGGCAATCATAGCTGCCGCCGCCCCAGGGTGCGCCAATGGCAATCAGGGTGCTGTCATCGCCCTTGCCAAAACAGTCCATCCGCTCAAAGGAGATCCTTCCTTTTTCATACAAGGCGCCGCCTTCGTTTACGCCATAACCAATACCAACATTATTGGTGCCATAGCTGAAACTGAACACGGTTTTACCCGTGGTACCAAAATAACACCAGGCCAGTTGTTCAATCCCATTTCCGGTTGAGGATACTGTTTTGGCGGCATTGTTGATGGTATCCTGCGAAAGGAGGTAATCAGATGTTCCGGTAGCGCCCTGTGTACGTAAGGCCAGGATGTAATTACCACTGGCCTGTAAAAAATGACTCTTGGGTTTATAACAACCACTCAGCAAAACGGCAATGGTCAATAGAATAAGAAATGTTTGGGTATATCCTGATTTGCAAAAACGCATGGTAATGTGTTTTACAATGAAAAATTAGTTGTGAAAAAAGTATCTGAGTTTTACGCTGAATGCCCGGCCTGGTTTCTGCAATTTGAAATTGTCGTACAGTTTGGCATTCGACAGGTTGGTGCATGCTGCAGCCATATTATACCTGCCATTTTGCAGGGAGTAGGTGATGGAAACATCCTGGGTAAACTGGCGGGGGATGATGAACTTGGTGCCCGCGCTGCCCTGGCTTGGCCAGAAGAGGTAAAATTGCTCAACAAAATTGCCACCTATGCCAAATGTCAACGCATCCTGCGCATAAAACGCTTTTTTGATCTTGTAGCCAGCATCGAAGCTGCCAAATAAATAAGGCATGTTTGGCAGGCGGTCCCAATAAGTGTAGTTGGGAATACCCTTGTCATACGTTTTTATGTTTAATGTATTCTGGTACGTGCTGTTCACTTCAAGGGTCAGGGCATCGTTATAAGTATAGCGTACGCTCCATTCAACACCAGATGTTCTTACGCTGTCCAGGTTTGAATACCGGCTGATCTGTCCGTCAGATTCCAGCCTGATAAAATCACCCGCTTTGCGATACAGGTAATTGATCTCGCCTTCCAGTTTGTGGTTGTTGAAGGTTTTCATCAATGAAAGCCCTACGTTGATGTTATGGCTGTGCTCGGGTTTTAAATAAGGATTGTTTTTCAACAGTAATCCATTCCCAAACATTTCTTCGCCTTCTGGTAAGCGCCAGGTACTTTCATAAGAAGCTTTCACCTGTGCAAACGGGAAAATATAATACATCGCGGCCACACCATAACCTGTTTTATTGTGGTTGCTTGTCATGCTTACGTGCGTGCCCCATTCGGCATCAACGGTGCTGGCGTTCATGTTGAACTGCTTGGCAAATACGGTGGCTGAAAACCGGTTATTTATAGTTGAATATTTATAGGCCAGCCCGGTTATGTTTTTCGACAATGTATTGGGAATGTCAAAGGGAATGGGGTCGATGGCTATCGGGTCATTGCCCTTACGTCGGGCATAGG
>Ga0136846_1231265_pt1 | contig 14074 bp, 10 predicted proteins | sample HopSoiMetagenom2_FD_96841 | JGI IMG/M metagenome (GOLD analysis project Ga0136846, IMG submission 96841) | Grasslands soil microbial communities from Hopland, California, USA - 2 Assembly 2016 (version 4) | ecosystem: Environmental > Terrestrial > Soil > Grasslands | place: USA: Hopland...
ACGCCCATCATCACGCTGCTGCATCACGGGAGCGGGCCGCGCGACCTCGACCTGACCAACGCCAGGCTCCCGGCGCGCCTTGCGGCGTTCGCGCAAATGGTCGCCAAGCGGTACCCGTGGGTCGAGTACTACACACCGATCAACGAGCCGCTCACCACCGGGCGCTTCGCGACACTGTACGGCCTGTGGTATCCGCACGCGCGATCCGTGCGGGCGTTCGGTCGTGCCATGCTCGTGCAGTGTCGGGCGATCGGCGATGCGATGCGCGCGATTCGCGAGGTCACGCCACACGCGCAGCTCGTGCAGACCGAGGACCTCGGAAAGACGTACGCCACCGACGTCCTCGAATATCAGGCCGAGTTCGAGAACGAACGGCGGTGGCTGACGTTCGACCTGCTGCTGGGCCGAGTGACTGGCGATCACCCCATGGCGCGCTATCTCCGCTGGGCGGGCATTCGTGACCGCGAGCTCGCGTCGCTGGCCCAGCATCCGTGTCCGCCCGATATCGTGGGCATCAACCACTACCTGACGAGCGAGCGGTTCCTGGATCATCGCCTCACGCGATACCCGGCTGCGACGTGGGGCGGGAACGGTCGCCATCGTTACGCCGACGTCGAGGCGGTGCGCGTGTTAGGCAACGGTGTTGCCGGTCCTTACGTGATGCTCTCCGAGGCGTGGGAACGTTACCGCTTGCCCATCGCCGTCACCGAGGCGCAGCTCGCCTGCACGCGCGAGCAGCAACTCCGCTGGCTCGACGAGGTGTGGAACGCGGCAACGCGACTGCGGCGTGGAGGCGCCGACGTTCGTGCTGTGACGGCGTGGTCGGCGTTCGGGGCGTTCGACTGGTCGTCGTTATTGACGAGGGATGATAGCCAGTACGAGCCGGGCCTGTTCGACATTCGTGCGCCGCGCGCTCGTCCGACGCTGTTGGCCCACATGGTGAAGTCGCTCGCGAATTGCGGCACCTTCGACCATCCCGTTCTCAATGCACCGGGATGGTGGCGGTGTGAGCAACGGCTCACGTATCCGGTGGTCGTGTCGTCTTCGTCGACGCGAGGTGCCGAGGAGGCGGAGCGGGAGCACGAAACGTCGCTGCCATCGACTCGGCCGAATGTAGCCGCGCGGCCCGTGTTGATCGTCGGCGCGCATGGCACGCTCGGGCGGGCCGTGGCACGTGCGTGTGCCGAGCGTGGTCTCGCGAGCGTCGCCGTTGCACGTGCGGACCTCGACGTCACCGATTACGAGCGCGTCGCGCACACGCTGAGCACTGTGCGGCCGTGGTGCGTGGTGAACTGCGCGGGCTTCGTGCGCGTCGATGATGCCGAGTGTGACTCTCCGGCCTGTCGAAGCGCGAACGTCGATGGTGCAGGCACCCTCGCTCGCGCGTGCGCGGAAACGGACAGCAAGCTCATCGCCTTTTCGACGGACCTCGTGTTCGACGGTGAGAAGGCGGCGCCGTACGTCGAGTCCGACGAGCCGCGCCCGCTCTCGGAGTACGGACGCGCGAAGGCCGATGCCGAAGCGACCATTCTGGCCACCGCGGCGGGCGCGCTCGTCGTACGAACGGCCGCGTTCTTCGGCGAGCATGACGACTACAACTTCGTCACCCGAACGCTTCGCGCCTTGATTGCCGGCGAGACGTGTGTCGCGGCGAGTGACGTGATCGTGTCGCCGACGTACGTACCGGACCTGGTTCACGCGGTGCTCGACCTGGGCCTCGACAACGAACGGGGGCTCTGGCACCTGACGAGCGACGGTGCACTGACGTGGGAGGAGCTGGCCAGACGCGCCGCACGAATGGCGCGTGTGAGCACGGCCTCGTTGCGCGGCGTGCCGCTCGCGGAGCTGCGGCTCGCCGCGGCGCGCCCGAAATTCTCAGCGCTGACGAGCGAGCGAGGGTGGATCATGCCACCGATCGACCACGCGCTCGCTCGTTATGCGCGCAGCTGTGCGTGGGAGCGAACATCATGATGGCGTCTTCGATCGACACGACCGCCGACGGTCCCCGGATCGTGATCATCGGTGGCGGCCCGACCGGCCTCGCGGCCGGCTATCGGCTGCGGGAGCTCGGCTACACGAACTTCGTGCTGCTCGAGGCGCGGCACAAAGTGGGCGGTCTGGCCTCGTCCGAGACGAGCCCGAACGGGTTCATCTACGACATCGGCGGGCACGTCCTGTTCTCGCACTACCAGTACTTCGATCGCCTGTTCGACAAGCTCATGGGGGACGAATACCAGGAGCTCTTGCGGGAGTCGTGGGTCTGGATGTTCGATCGGTTCCTGCCGTACCCGTTCCAGAACAACATCAAGTTCCTGCCGAAGGACGTCGTGCTGGAGTGTCTGCTCGGGTTGATCGAGGCGCAGAAAGAACCGCTCGACAAGTCTCGCTTCGAGAACTTCGAGGAGCTCATTCTCGGAGTCTTCGGTCGGGGGATCGCGAAGCACTTCATGATGCCGTACAACTTCAAGGTCTGGGCGCACCCGCCGCGGCTCATGAACAAGGAGTGGATCGGCGAGCGCGTCGCGACGCCGCCGATCGAACGCGTGCTCGGCAACGTGGTCCTCGATCGCGACGACGTGTCGTGGGGGCCTAACGCGACGTTCAAGTATCCCCGGTACGGCGGCACGGGCGAGCTGTTCTGCCGCATGCGTCCATACGTCGAGGATCAGCTCCGCCTCTGCTCGGCTGTGGCGTCGGTGGATCTGCAGCACAAACGAGTCTGCCTGCGCGACGGCCGAACGGAACCGTACGACGTGCTGCTCTCGACGATGCCACTCGACATCCTGGTGACGTCGCTCGTCGGGGATGTCCCGGACTGCGTTCGTACACAGGCTGCTCGGCTTCGCCATTCCGGTTCGTACATCGTTGGCGTTGGCATCGAGCGGGAGTGTCCGTCGACCAAGTGCTGGATGTACTTCCCGGAGGCCAACTGTCCGTTCTACCGGCTGACGTATCTCTCCAACTACTCGCCTGATGTGGTGCCGGACGCGACGAGTCAGTACTCGATTCTCGCGGAGATTTCGCACTCGGTGCACAAGCCGGTGAGCCGAACGACGGTGGTGGACGACACGATCCAGGGTCTGGTGAACACGCGGATGATCAGCGAGGAGGATCGACGCTCCATCGTGGACGCGTTCCTCATCGAGCGCGACTACACCTATCCGACGCCGTCGCTGGAGCGCGACGAGGCACTGAGTGTCGTGCAGCCGTGGCTCGAGGAGCAGGACATCTATTCGCGCGGCCGCTTCGGCGCCTGGCGGTACGAGGTGGGGAACATGGATCACTCGGTCGCGCAGGGTGTGGAGTGGGTGAACCGCACCTTGCTCGGTGATAGGGCGAACGAGTTGACGTGGCTGGCGAAGCGCGGCTGCTGAAACGAACAGGAAACAACGTTGTCTTTACCACCGAGGACACAGAGGTCACAGATCTCTGTGACCTCTGTGTCCTCGGTGGTTGAATGGACTCAGAACGTTCCGTTGTAGACGGCGCACGAGCGGCAAATCTCGGGCGGCGTATCGGAATCCAGACCAGCTCTGAATGCCTCGTACTCGTCGCCCGCCCACACCGCCGCCACGCCGCGCTCGCGCACCGAGCCAAAGTTGTAGCGATCTGGCGTGGCGATCATGCAGCAGGGCATGGAATAGCCCTGGTAGCTGATGTACGGGCCGTGCCACGGCCAGTTGCAGCGCTCACGGCCGGGCGTCCCCGCCGGATGCGCGTGAACCGCCGTGCGCGGCAATCGGAGATCGACACCTAACCCGGCCGCGACCGAGGTCGCGGCGTCGAAGTAGTGGGCGATCCGCGCCGGGTCGTCGTCCAGCAGCGTCTGCGACTGCACGAACTCGCGCATCGGCGCATAGTGCGCCGGCAGGCTCGACTCCCCGAAGTCATGACAGAGATGCTGCACGAATATCGTCTGGATGCCATGCGCGTGCGCGAGCCGTACGAGCGCGGGCAGCTCTTCGAGGTTCTGTCGCATGATCACCATCACCAGCCGGAGATGCGGAAACTCCGTCTGGTGCCGATGTCGCGCGCGGCGCAGGTGATCGAGATTCCGCAGCACGCGGTCGAAATGCGCGCGCTCGCGGATCCGCTCGTACGTCGCCGCGCTGGCGCCGTCGAGCGAGATGTGCATCGTGTCGAGACCACTCGTCACGGACTCCTCGGCGCGGCGCTCGGTGAGCAGCGTCGCGTTCGTGTTCGTGGTCACCCTGATCCCGCGCTCGACGGCGTGGCGGATCATGTCGAAGAAACGCGGGTGCATCATCGGCTCGCCCAGACCCTGCAGATGCAGCTCGCGCAGGCTCGGCAGGTCGGCGATGATGTCGGTGAACATGTCGAAGTCCATGAACGCCGGCGGCCCGTGCGGCGGCCCGTCCGTCCTGAACTGGATCGGACACATCTGACAGCGCAGGTTGCACTGCCCCACCGGCTCGAGCTGAATGTAGGCCGGCGGCACAACCGGCCGCCTCATGTCGAGCAACGGAAGCGCTTTCACCAGAAGGCCACGCGGAAGGTGATCCCGCCTCTGATGCGGTGGTACACCGAGAGCACCGGCACCACGATCGACGTCACGACGACCTCGATGACGTGCGGAGTCCGCCGTGTCGTCTCGTGCAGGCGCCGCGCGATGAGCATTGCGGTCAGGCCGACCCACGCAGCGATGCCCGATACCGCGATTGCGTCCGAGTCGAGTAGTACCCCGGCCACCACGGTGCCTAACGCGACGAGTATGGCGTAGTAGAGCACCGGCCGGTCGGGCCGGATGAACCGGTCGTAGAGCTCCGGGTGCTTCTTGTACAGCAGCGCATCGAACACGTGCTTCGCCTCGGCGCGCAGGCTCACACCCCACGGCGCGGGACGCACCGGGTGCACGATGATGGCGTTGATCGCGTGCACCACCTCGAAGCCGTGCTCGATCAGCTTGAAGTAGAGATCACTGTCCTCTCGCCACGCGACGCGAAACCGCGCGTCGAACCCCTGCACGCACTCGAGCGTCCGCCGGCGACAGAAGCAGTTTGCCGTCACGAAGCCTGCCGTCTCGAGCCGTGCGACATCGCGCTCGTAGTCGGTCGGGTCGTCCGGAAGCGGGACATAGATGCTGCCGCTCGCGGCGTCCGACGCATCCGCGTCCAGCGCCACGAGGCCCTGCCGCAGCCAGTCACGGTCAGGAATCGTGTCGTCGTCCGTGAATGCGATCACCTCGCCGCTCGCCCGGCGCCACCCGGCGTTTCGCATTGCCGCCGGCCCCTGGGCCGGTGTCGCGCCCGTGAGGTAAGCGATCGCGATGTCATGCGCCGCGCGCCACCGATCGACCACCTCGCGCGTGGTATCGCTGGCTGCGTCGTCGCACACGATGACCTCGAACTGGTCATGGGCGAGCGTCTGCACCGCGAGCGCGTTCAGCGTGCGTTCGAGCAGCGCCGGACGCTCGTACGTCGGAATCACCACCGAGCACCACATCACGCGTCTCTCCTTGTCGCGTCGAGCGACATCGGCTTCTCGAGCAGGAACGAGCCAATGACGAGCGCATCGAGCGGCGACGTCCAGAAGCTTTCCACGGCATCACGCGGCGTGCAGACGATCGGCTCGCCGCGCGTGTTGAATGACGTGTTGATGAGCACGGGGACGCCCGTGCGCTGCTTGAACGCCTCGAGCAGGTCGTAGTACATCGGCTGCTGGTCTCGACGAATCGTCTGGACGCGAGCGGTGCCGTCCACGTGCCGCACCGCCGGGATTCGATCGGCCTTGTCGGGCACGACGTCGTAGACGAACAGCATGAACGGCGCGACGCTCGCGCCCTCGAACCATTCGCCCGCGTCCTCCTCCAGCACCACTGGAGCAACCGGCCGGAAGTCCTCGCGATCCTTGATGTCGTTGAGCCGAGCCTGCATCTCGGCGCGGATGGGCGATGCGAGAATGGACCGTGCGCCGAGCGCGCGAGGTCCGAACTCCATGCGACCCTGGAACCAGCCTATGACCTTGTCGCGCGCGAGCAACTCGGCTGCCTCTCCGGCGACGTCATCGAGCCGCCGGTACGCGAGCTTGGACCAGCGAAGAAACTCCTCGATCTCGTCGTCCGTGAAGCCGGGTCCGAGGAACGCATGCTCCATCCGATAGCAACGTTCGCCGGGCCGCTGCTGCGCGTCCACCCATAGCGCGGCGCCTAACGCGGTTCCGGCATCGCCGGCGGCGGGCTGGACCCAGATGTCGTCGAAGATGCGGGCGTCACGGAGCCGCGCGTTCATGACGCAGTTGAGCGCGACACCTCCGGCCAGGCAGGCCCGTCGCGAGCCCGTCTCCCGCTGGACCGCGCGGGCGATCGCGATGACCGTCTCCTCGAGTACGAGCTGGAGAGATCGGGCGATGTCCAGGTAGCGCTGCTCGAGCGGGCCGCCTCGCTCACGTCGCGGCCCGAACCAGGTCTCGAGACACGGATCGGCAATGGTGTACCGGCCTCCGTCGCCGACGCGAATCATGTCGCGAAACGCGTTCGCATAACGTGGCCTGCCGTACGACGCGAGCGCCATCACCTTGTACTCGTCCGACGACCGCAGAAAGCCGAGGTAGTCGGTCACCTCCTCGTAGAGGAGACCGAGCGAGTGAGGAAGGTCCACGCGGCCGACGAGCTCGAGGCTGGTCGCGTGGCCGTGCCAGTACGTCGTCGTGGCGCGCTCGCCGCGACCATCCAGCGCGATCACTGCCGCGTCGTCGAACGGCGACGCGAGAAAGGCACTCGCCGCGTGCGCGAGATGGTGGTCGACAAAATCCCAGACGTATGGGCCCGTCCAGCTCGCGCCTCGGAAGCGAGAGCGCAAGTGGAGCGGCGGACCGTCCACCAGCTGCCTCGGCGCATTCACGATCGAGGAGAGGAACAACGGGTCCCACGGCGAGACCCACTCGCTGCTGTCGCCGTACACGCTCAGGTCGAGCGGGATCTCGACCGTCGGGTCCCGCAGCCGGTTGCCTAACAACTGGGACGGGTCGAACGAGTAGGCGACGTGGTCGATCTCCCCGAGCGTCACGTCCGCCGACCGGAGACAGAACTCGATCGCGTGGAAGGGCAGCTCCCAGGTCGAGAAGGGAACCGGTCGCTTCCCGTGCTTCACTTTCGTGAACCGTTCCTCTTCCGCCGCGGCAACGACGTCGCCGTCGCTTACGAGGCAGGCAGCCGGGTCGTGAAATGCGGCGTTGATGCCGAGTGTGAGCATGGGTCGTCAGCAGTTGAGTGAAAGCTCCGGGTCGATCGCGAGCCCAGGCGCTGGCGGGCCGGCCAGCAGCTCGCAGACGGCGGCGGCAACCTCGTCGGGGCGCACGCCGCGCAGGCACTGGTGATGCTGCTCGGGACACACGCTGCGGAAACAGTTCCGGCACGGAACGTCGTGCGACAGCACACGGCTCGGAACCATCCACGGCGTGTGTTGTGGGTTGGTGAGCGCGTAGAGGTCGACGACGGCTGTGCCGACCGCCGCCGCGATGTGCGCCGGACCGGTGTTGTTCGTGAGCAGAACGGGCGCCTCGGCGATGAGCGCGGCGAGCTCGCCGAGCGAGAGTGCGCCGGCGAGGACGCGCGCGCGGCCATTCACGCTCGCGCTCACTCGCGTCGCGAGCTCGACCTCCGACGCGTCACCCGTGATCAGCACGCTGGCACCGGTCTGCGCGACGACCTGTCGGATCGCCTCGGCGAAGAGCTCCGGCGGGTATCGTCGCGACGCCGCCGTGGCACCGGGGTGGACCACGAACCACGATTCGTCGCGATCGACGCCAACGGATCCGAGCAGCGTGCGAACGCGTGCACGATCATCGGGCGGAACGCGCACCGAGAGCCGTCGGTCGCTCGCGCAACAGCCCACCGCGGCGACGAGGTCCAGCTGCCGCTCAACCTCGTGTCGAATCCCGAGCTCGGGCTCGCGCTCTGCCACGCGAGTCGTGAGCAGCTGGTACGGGTTCTCGCGGCAATGAGCGAGTCGAAGCGGGATGTCGGCCAGATAGCAGAGCAGCGCCGCCGGCAACGGGCTCTGACTGAACGTCGTGAAGATGATCGCGCTGTCCAACGCCCGAGCGCGAAGCAGCTCGGCCATCTCGTGGTCTCGGCTGCTGTCCGCCCGCGGCGGCGTCGCCTTGAGCCACGGCGCATCATATACCATGACGTCATCGATCTCCGGCACGAGTGCCGCCACCGCCGCGCCGGAGTGCGAGGTGAGCAGCGTGACGCGGCGTCCCGGCCGTGCTTCCTTGAGCGCGCGAATGGCCGGCGTCGTCATCAGCACGTCGCCGATGGTGTCGAGCCGGACGGCCAGCACGTTCGTGGCGTCGCTCCAGAGCGTAGTCGGCGCGGCGATCACGCCAACCTCTCGTTAGGCACCGCGGCCGTGCCCCAACCGCCCGCTGGCGGCCACGTGACGATGGCACGCGCGGCTGCCGCCAGATTGCTCACGACCAGGTCCGGGTGCCGGAAGGGACCACCGACCCACTCCGTCTCTCCGCCCGCATCCACGAGGATGGTGCGACAGCCGGCACGCTCTCCGGCTTCCACGTCGTCGAGGATGTCGCCAACCATCCAGGATCGAGACAAGTCCACGTCGAGCTCGAGCCGCGCGCGCATGAGTAGCCCGCACCGCGGCTTTCGGCAATTGCATTCGACGGCGTACCTCGAGACGCTGCCGTGCGGATGATGCGGGCAGTAGTAGAGCCCACGAAATCGCACGCCGAGTGGCGCGAGCAGCTCGGCGATGCGGTGCTGCACAGCGTCGAGCGCATTCTCGGAGAACTGGCCGAACGCGACCCCCGGCTGATTCGAGACCACCGCCACGTCGAACCCGGCCGTCCGGAGCATAACGAGTGCGTCCTCGGCCCCGGAAACCAGCGTGATTTGCTCCGGATCCACGTTGTACGGCACGTTCGTGATGAGCGTCCCGTCCTTGTCGAGAAAGACGACGGGCGCCGGGATCGCGATGCTCACGCCGACAGGTCCTCGCTCAGCTCGGACGCGACGGGCTGGCCACAGGAGACCACCGTCTCATTTGCGCGAGCCCGTGCTTCCTCATAGAACGCCAGCATGGACGACGTGACATCGTCCCACGTGAAGCGTTCGCGAACGTCTCGCAGCCCTTCGGCGGCGAAGGAGGCCCGCAGCTGTGGCTGGGTACAGAGCTCCGTGATGCGCTCCGCGGCCGCGACCGGATTCTTCGGCGGCACGAGGAATCCCGTTTCGCCGTCTCGGATCGTGAACTTGAGGCCACCCACCCGCGCGCCGACGACGGGCGTCCCGCAGGCCATCGACTCGAGCGGCGTCATGCCGAACGGCTCGTACCATGGCAGCGTGATGAAGACGTCGGCCGCGCTGTAGTAGAAGCGCAGTGCGTCCCCGCCGCGACGGCCGACGAATGTCACCGCATCGGCGACGTCCGCGCCGCGGGCGACCTGTCGAAGGCGTTCGATCTCAGGCGTCGGCTCGCGGTTCGGGTCCTCCGTATCGCCGCCGACGACGAGAAGCCGCGCCGGAATCCCGTAGTCGTGGCGCACGAGCGCAGTCGCCCGGATGACGTCGTCCACGCCCTTGCGGGCCACCATCCGGCCCAGCTGCAGCAGGCACGGCCCACCAGTCGTCAGGCCGATCGCTCGGCGTGCATTCGCGTTGGCGATCGGATGGAAGCGGTCTCGATCGACGCCGCATGGGATGATTCGGATCCGCCGCGTGTCCGCTCCGTAGAGCCGCAGGAGATCGCCGGCGTCTTCGGGACACTCGGCCACGATGCCGTCGGCCTCGTCGACGATCATTTCCTCGAGCCGACCTCGGCATGGCGGAAACCTGTCCGCATCGCCCTGATGCTGACGCCTAACGCGACCAAGCGCGTGGAAAGTGATCACGACCGGGATGCCGAGTGTCTGGCGCATCGCGAGCGCGACAAGCCCGGACATCCAGAAGTTCGCGTGCACGATATCGTACACGACCCCCTCGTCTGTCGCGAAGTCGATCGCGAAGCGCGCGAACTCGTCCATGTACGGCAGCAGCGCTTCCTTACAGATGGCCGTGGCGGGTCCGGCGCTCGCGTGTACGATGCGAACGCCGGGTGCCCATCGCTGTACTTCGGGCTGGTCACCGGCGTCGCGGCGCGTGAACACATCGACCGCGACGCCGCGCCGCGCGAGATGCTGCGCGAGCTGTGCGACGTACACGTTCTGCCCGCCGCAGTCGACGCCGCCGAGCGTCGCCGCCGGCGACGCGTGCTCCGAGATGAGCGCGATCCGGCGAATCATTCACCAGCCCTCGCGGTGGCCAACTCGGCACGGGCGGTTCTGGCGCTCAGTAACTGCCATGCTGAACCGACGACCTCGTCCACTTCCACAGCCAGCGCGCACGGGTGACCGATGGGACACGTCTCGTGCATGCACGGTCGACAGGAGACATCTCGCCAGAGCACCCGGTGACGCTCCGTATCATGCGGCGCCCAGCGCTCCACGTCGGAGCCCGACGCGATGATTACACTCGGGGTACTCACCGCCGCGGCCACGTGCGAGATGCCGGTGTCGTTCCCCACCACCAGCGCGGCATCGCTGACGAGCGCGGCGAATGCGCCGAGCGTCAACTGGCCCGTGAGGTCGATGAAGGGAGTGCGCATCTCATCCGTCACCGCCCACGTGATCGCGCGCTCCTCGGCCGTCCCGGTGATGCAGACCGTGAGACCGCGCGAGCTCAGCGCGTCGGCGACGGCGGCGAATCGGTGGGCTGGCCAGCGGCGCGATGGGAATCGCGCACCCGGATGCACGCACGCGTACGAGGCGCCCTGGAGCGCGGACACCCTGAGCGTGGCAGAGAGCGCCGTCGCGAGCGAGGATCGATCTCCATCGGCCAGCGGGAACTCGAGCGTGTCATCCGCGCTCGGCGCCCCGAGATGCTCCATGAGCAACAGCAGCCGACGCGTTTCGCTCCGCGACGTGGGCCAGAGCATGAACCCCGTCGGATCGGGAACAAGGTCGCCCGGCTGAAAGAAGCCGGCGCTCCGCCGCGCGCCAAGCATCGCAATGCAGTCGTTGACGAACGACCCACTGCCGTGCAGCTGCACGGCGAGATCGAACTGCCGGTCCCGCATGTCATCGAGGAAGTGCTCGAGCCGCGCGTCGTTGACCTCCTGTTCCGGGAGTCCGTGGAATCCGGGGAATTCGATAAACTCGTCGACGTACGCGGCGAATCGCGCGGCGAACGTCGCGGCCCATGGCAATCCGATGAGGGCGATGGTCGCGTCGGGAAGCGCGCGGCGCAGGGCCCGGAGCGCTGGCACCGCGCACAGCATGTCGCCAAGGTGCAGCGCACGGAGCACGGCGACGCAACGTGGCGCCGGGTCGGTCAGTATAGGACGCGATGAACAAGACACTGTGACTGCTCAGCCGGACGACGATATGGTCTGACAAACGACTGCCGGATCAACCGGGCAAGCACCGGACCATTCGTATCACTTGGCTACGAATAGGACCTCGTTATGCATCGTGCTCTTTCGCATCCCAAGTAAACCGTTCGTGTCCCAAGAATGTGAGCCTGTCTGGCAAGAGTGGGACCCGGGCACGGAACTCGCCGCCGGATTTTCCGACACGACCGCGTCCGTTCGCGACGCTTCCCCCGCATCGTCATGGCCTCGCCGCACGATCCCGCCCCCCGCGACGCTCAACGGGTCGAGCTCTACCACGCGCCCTTTACCGACGGCGGCGTGGCGTCGCTGCGCCTGCTCGGCCAGCTCATCGACCGCCATAACCTGCTCCTGGCCGTCATGACGCAGCTGACGACCGGTGTTTTCCTCACTGGGTACGCGCTCGGCCTGCGCGCATCGAGCACGGTCATCGGTCTGCTCGCCGGCGTACCGTTTCTGGTGAAGGTGGCGCAGCTCTATCTGTCGTGGTGGATCGAGCGTGCCGGACATTGGCGGCGCTCCGCGCTCGAGGGGGCGCTGCTCAGTCGCACGGTGCTGCTTGTCGCGGCGGTGGGGCCGCTCGTGGCCGGACCCGGCATTGGCGCGTGGGTTCTGGTCGCGGCGGTGGCGGGTTCTGCGTTAGGCGCGACGGTGTTCGAGATGGCCTTCCAGACATGGATGGCCGAGCTCGTTCCGGAAGCGTCGCGGGGTAACTTCTGGGGACGCCGGGCTCGCGTCGTCGGGATTGCCGGACTCGCCGCGAGCCTCGTCGCCGCGTTCGGCATCGACCGTGCCGGCCACAACGGCACGCCGGTACTTGCCGACTTCGCCGTCGTCATGAGCATTGGCGCGCTCAGCGGGCTTGCCGGTCTCGTGTTCCTGCGACGTGGCCCATCACCGCGGCGCCAGCGGTCGCGTGTGGAACCCATCTCGCTTCGTGAGACGGTGTCGAGACCGGTGCACGACCTGAACTATCGCCGTCTGCTCATCTTCATCGGACTCTGGGGCGTGGCGGGCGGGATCGCGGCACCATTCTTCGTGGTCTACATGCTCGAGGAGCTGCGCCTGTCATTTCTCGTCGTCACCGTGCTGACATCGATCACGGCGGCCACGGTTTCGCTGGCGCAGCTCTACTGGGGTCGCCTGGGCGATCACTTCGGGGCCAAGACCACACTTCGTACCGGCACGTACGTCATCGCGCTCACGCAGCTGATCTGGCTGTTCACGGGGCCGGGCCGCACGTGGATGATCGTGATCGCGCAGCTGCTCGCCGGGTTCGGCTGGGGCGCGTATCACCTCAGCCTAACGAATCTCGTGCTCAAGCTCGCGCCGTCGGACGCGCGGCCGTCCTACCTGGCGTCGTTCGGCGCCGTGCAGGGGCTGGCCGAGGCGCTGGCGCCGGTCGCGGGAGGGCTCGCGCTCGATGCGATGGTGCGTGGCGGCCTGTCGTGGCTCGTCAGCTTCCAGATCATGATCGTCACGTCGTTCGTGCTGTTCGCGATCGCAACGCCGCTGCTGGGGAACGTGTTCGAGCCGGGCGGCGTCACGGTCGGGCGGATGATCCGCGTGATGGGGCGGTTCCGGTCGATGAGCATCGAGTACAACGGCGACTTCCTGTTCGACTACGTGTACACGCACCTGGCGCGCATTGCGGACTTCGTTGCGCGCGAGGAAAGTGGCGAGAAGCGCGAGCGGTCCTGAGGCCCTGCGCGTCGACCAGCCGCCGAAGGTGCAAAGACGCTCACGTCATCGCACTGAGCCGGTACTCGAACCCGGGAAGGACATCGTCGCCTCGTAACGCGTCCGTCTCGTCGAGGATGGACTCGGTCCCGTCGGCGCGGTACACACGCGCGAGCACGCGAACAGGGTCCACGACCCACACCAGCCGAGCTCCGGCGGTCAGCCAGTTGCCAACCTTCGCGAGCACTTCGCCGGGCCGATCATCCGGCGATAGAACCTCCACGGCGAGATCAGGCGCGAGCTCGGCGAATCCACGCGGCGGCGGGTCTGGTACTCGTGCTGTGCTGATGAACGCGACATCCGGGGCGCGCACGGTATCCGGGTTCCGCGCGAGCGTGAACCCTGTTTCCGCGGCGAAGACGCGCCCGAGATGGTTGGCATTCACGTGATTCGCGATTGCTACCAGGAGTTGGGCAGCCACGTCACCGTGGCGGTAGCCGGCAGGCTCTCGCACCACGAGCACACCACGCACGAGCTCCGTCCGCTTGTTCGGAAGGTTCAAACGTATCAGCTCTTCGGCGGTCATGAGCGGCGGGACCTGGGCGTGTGCGGACACGCCCACAATCTATGCTCGACCTCATCGTCCCGCCGCATCAAAACACGCCGCCCCACATTGACATCCCGAGCGATCGCACACGGTGTCAGTCGACAATGTAGCGCCACACTCCGGTGTTCTGTTTCTGCCAGACCGAGAAATATTTGCCGAGTTTTTGGCCTTCGCTGTTGTAGACCCAGCCGACAGTGAACGCCAGGTCGCCGCTCGATGCGGCATGGCTGATCTCGGGTGCCCAGTTGAACACGCCTAACGGGTCATCAGCGTGTGTTTCCCCGATCGCGGCCGGCCCGAAGACCCACCCGACACTCTCCGAATTGCCCGATTGCGCGCCGGTCGGTGCCGCATAACGAGCGAATGCCTCTCCGTTGCCCAC